>CENJ01035803.1_pt1 | contig 25396 bp, 27 predicted proteins | sample 356161 | NCBI WGS metagenome assembly CENJ01 (sample SAMEA2619531, study PRJEB7988) | marine metagenome | biome: marine biome (ENVO:00000447); feature: surface water layer (ENVO:00002042); material: "saline water (ENVO:00002010), including plankton (ENVO:xxxxxxxx)" | depth 5 m | reverse complement strand
AAAAAATCAGCAGCCAAAAAAGCTGTTAAAAAGAAAGCAACTCCAAAGGCGACAAAGCAAATAGAAACAAAGTCGGACACAACTAAAAAGGCTCCAAAAACCAAAAGGCGAAAATTATCAGCTAAATCACAAGATAAACTGAATGCCCGTATTCGTGAACTTATTCGCCAATCAAAAGAGCAAGGATTTCTTACTTATAAAGATATAAATAAATCTTTACCGAATAGTATCAATAATCCTGAGGACATTGAAAATGTAATCTCAATTCTACAAAATTTAGAAATTGATATTCTCAACGATACGGAGGTTGAGGCCTTCAAAGCTCGACAAGAGGAAAGTGAAGAAAAAGAAGTACGAACATCTCAAAATGATATATTGGATGATCCAGTAAGAATGTATCTTAAACAGATGGGGCAAGTTCCTCTTTTGACTCGTGAAGAAGAGGTTGCTATCTCAAAACGTATTGAGAAAGCAGAACTCAAAACACAAAATTCCCTATTCTCAACTGCTCTAACTTTAGAATTCCAAAATAATATTATTCAGAAATTGATCAATCGTGAAGAGCGTTTTGATCGAGTGATTCTAGATAAGAAAATAGATAGTAGAGAAGCTTACTTTCAGGGACTTCCAAAATTGCTTGAAGACGCTCAAAAGCTCGGCACTAAGATTTATTCTGCATGGAATTCGATACAAACAAGTACAACCTCTTCGAATAAAAAGCGAGCCGAGACTCGTATGAAAAAGTATGAAGCAGAATTGGCGGTCATTCTCAAAAAGTACTGTTTGAAATTAAAAATATTTGAAGACTTTATCAAAAACCTACTTCCCGTTTATCGAGAAATTAACGATATAATTGATGATTTATCTTTAGTGAAGAAAATCTCAGCACGCCGTAAAAAGAAAGTAGATACAAAAGCAGCGAACAAGCGTTTATTAGCATTGAGAGATGAATTTAAAATTGATCCAAAAATATTGGTAGAAATAATAAGCGAAGTTCGCCAAGGATTAAGAGAAGCACACAAAGCAAAAACCGAGATGGTTGAAGCCAACCTACGCTTAGTGATTTCAATCGCTAAAAAATACACAAATAGAGGGCTCTCTTTCCTAGACCTTATCCAAGAAGGCAATATGGGACTGATGAAAGCGGTAGAAAAGTTCGAATACCGAAGAGGCTACAAATTTTCGACCTATGCGACTTGGTGGATTCGTCAAGCGATCACTCGATCTATTGCTGACCAAGCAAGGACTATTCGCATTCCCGTCCACATGATAGAAACATTGAATAAAGTCATGCAGGTACAGAAGCAGCTTTTACAAGAATTAGGACATGAACCTACAGCCGAGGAAGTTGCTGAAGAGATGCACCTACCTATTGACCGTGTTCAATCCATCATGAAAATGGCCCAGCAACCAATTTCATTACAAAGCCCTGTTGGCGATTCCGATGACACCAATTTCGGTGACTTTATTGAGGATAAAGGTGCAGAAAATCCTTACGACATGACTGCTTACAGTTTACTGAGAGAAAAGATCACGGATGTTTTGGATAGTTTAACCGAACGAGAAAGGCGCGTACTATCTCTAAGATTTGGTTTGATTGATGGATATTCTAGAACGCTCGAAGAAGTGGGCAAACAATTTAAAGTAACACGTGAACGTATTAGACAAATTGAGGCGAAAGCTTTAAGAAAAATGAGACACCCTACACGCATTCGTCAATTACACGGCTTTTTTGAAGGAGACATCAATTTAGATAAGCCTGGAATGGATAGTATAACACGTGATAACCAAAAAAAATAAATTAATGAACTTAATCTTACTAAATTTCTTTCTAATAACTGTTTTTTTACTAACCTCTTGCAACAGTTCAAATTCAATTCGCCTTAAAGGTAGCTCTGACTCAAAAAAGGATGATTTTTCTAATGTAGAAATAGTTAAAAAAATAGAAGGAGCATCTATTGTTCATATAGATCAGAAGCAAAGAATCGTGACTATACGGAGTAACAAAGTCTTAAATAAAGGCTATTATATTACAATTTCATCGCTCTCTGAAAAAGAAAGCTCTGTGCTTAAGCTTTATGATGCTTCTTATGAATCACTATTTATTGCAGATATTCTGGAAGGTTCGCCTAAAATCAATGATTCTATCGCTCAAGCTACTAAAGAACGAAGTAAAGAATTAGACCAGAACTACACTGAGGCAGATATTGACTAATTAATTTCTTATTATAGCGTACCATCATGTCTTATTTACATACTGCATTTTTATCGAATCTTAGCGGGTGGGAACTGGTCCTTATCTTTGCTGTAATCCTCTTATTTTTTGGTGCAAAACGACTGCCAGAACTATCAGAATCACTAGGGAAATCACTCAAACGATTTAAAAAAGCAACTTCAGAAGTTGAAGAAGAAGTTCGTTCAGCTTTAGACACGGAAAACACTAAGGAAGAGGCACCCACCAACAAAAACAATACAGAATCAAATGCTTGTTCGATTGATGACAACCAAGACGATTCAACAAAGGCTTAATAACTGATTAATTAGGCTAGGAGCGACTCAATTTTTTCACAAAATATTTTGCTTCCTGTGAAATAGGGACATGTGGGAAGAGACGGGTGAAACTCTCTTAAAGGGAAAGGTGATTCGTTAAAAAAATGAAACTCGTTCCCTACGGCTTTAGCTAAAGCATAAGTAGCAGCTATATCCCAGACTTTTGCTCGTACATCTAGCACCCCTTCCAAATAAGCTTGCGCAGCTAAAGTGCCTAGCAAAGTGCTACTGCCTAAAGCCCGTATTTTAAAGTCACTGAAAATGGGTATCAGCTTTTTAAAAAGACCAGGCTCAATCGGAAATTGTAAACCAATTATTTTCTGAGCCTCTATATCGTTACTCAATGATACGTATTTTTGCTGATCCTTCAAAAGCCCATAGCTAGGACCACCCTCAAATAAACTATTTATACTAAAATCATAAACAAAGCCATAAACAGGAACTCCTTCATGAAGTAATGCTAGAGAAATACCACATAAAGGAAACCCTAGAGCAAAATTGTTTGTGCCATCTATAGGGTCCAAAACCCATGAAAAATCTCCACTTAATTCTATCGGAGAAGCGTTGGTGCTCATTTCCTCACTACAAAAATCATCATCAGCAAAATCATTTTTTAAACAGGCAAACAAGTTTTCAGAAATAGCAATATCAGCGAAAGTCACACGCGAGGCATCTGCTTTCCAGTCACTACTGACTTGACCAAAATGTCGCCTAAAAAAAGCAATCTGATCTTTGATTGCAACCCTACCCGCATTAATTCTATGACGGATTGCTATTTCTAATTTAAGTTTCGCTTGTCGACTTAATGATTTCTTTTTCATTAGCTTAAATAGGGTTACTACAGTATATATTGAAGATTAGTCTCAACCTTAGAATACTTCAGTTTAACCACTAATTGAAAAATTAGAATGTTGCCTAAGACTCACTCCCGTTTCTTTTTCAATACTTTTAATAAATACATCGAGCTCGGACTCAACCGCTTCTATAAAATTCATTACTTCTGTTTCATCCCCTTCCGCTAAAAGTTCAACACGCCCATCCTGTAGATTTTTTACATAGCCAGTTAGCTCAAAGCCTTTAGCAATTGAGACAACCTGATAGCGAAACCCGACACCTTGGACACGCCCAGTAAAAAACTCATGCAAAAAAAACGATTGAGATTCCATAATGCGATAAAGATTAAACATGAAAATCTATAAAATAAATCCCTAAAATAAAGAAAATTGAGGTTGATCTTTAGGAAATAAGATTCATAAAAATACATATAGAAATTATCCTAACATGACTGACTATAATTTTGATTCAGACGAAAGTAATTGGGATCATTTGTCTAATGAATCTAATTGGAATGAGGCTCAGTGGCGAAACTATCTTCGTATGACTGAAAAAGATTCCGCTCGGTTCTTGTCTATTTACAACAGTGTTAAAGATAAGACTAACCATTTAGATGAAGCTGCCTCTTTAATGGGCTGGGATGGCGATGATATTTCTTTAATTGAGGAAGATTTAAATGCAGAAGATGCAGAAGAGACCATAAATTCCAATGAGTTTTCTAACCTTCCTTACACACTTCATAAGCATCCAGTGTTTATAGTGACAAAGGCCTTGTATAAATACCTTAATCAAAGCTGGAGTCATTTTTTAAACAACAACAACCCTTCAATTTCACCAAAACTTTGTTGGGACTTTGCACAAACTCTTCACTTAGGAGAATTCAATGTCTTACTTGCAATACAATCCTTAGATTTGGGTGACTATGGCTTAGCAATATGCCACTTGAAAAACAGTTTGGCAGAGTTAAACCAATCGCTACGGATACTCAACGATTTATCTCATAATGATGAAGAATTTCTCAATGCTTTTACACACGAATTACGCATTCGTATATTTGACCTTCGAGAACTTTGGATTCGAGTGATGAATGATTGTCGTTATGAGTCTCAAAGAAGAAGCGATAAAGATATGGAATAAAGTTCCAATCCTCTTACATCACAAACCCTATTGATCTGAAACTATGAAACGAAACAATTCATTTTTGATATCGTTTATCGCTGGCTTTATATTGTTCTTATTTTCTTTGCCTAAACTTTATGCAACATCCTTGCTAAACGGTCCAATGCTATCGGATTTAACCTATCGAGAGGCACAAATTTGGACGCAAACAGAATACCCTGCATTCGTTTCGATTCATTATTTTGAAACCAGTAATCCAGATAAAAAGCATGTCACTTCTAAAATAAAAACAACAGAAGCAAGTGGATATACTGCCAACTTTTTATTAACAAAGATCGAACCTAACCGAAACTATACTTACGCCATTGAAGTCGATGGTGAACTCAGTTCAGAAAAACACACATTTAATAGCTTAAATTACTATTATGAAAAAGAACCGCCACCCGATGTTAAGATTGCCATCTTAGGATCCCATTATGCAGTGGAGCCCGAATTTGAACCACCCTACAGAAAATTAGGTGGTGGCTATGGTATTTTTGAAAGTGTATACGAAACACAACCAGACCTTGTCTTATGGGCAGGCAATACTGCACATCTAAGAAAAAGCGACATCGATTCTCAAAACGGATATTTTAAACGCTATTCCTATGCCCGTTCGTTCGTCCAGCCTAAAGAACTATTAGCAGAAATTCCTAACTTAGGAATTTGGAGTTATAATGATTATGGCATCAATGGATCTGGGAAGGAAATGCCTTTAAAGCAAATTGCAAAAAAGGCTTTCTCCACATTTTGGCCCAAATCAGCACTTGTTGCTCACCAAGAAGCATTCTGCTATACTCATAAAATATCTGATGTTGAATTATTTTTTCTAGATGTTCAGTCACAAAGAAAAACACACATTTCTACAGATTCGAAAGTAGCTATCTTAGGTAAAGAACAAATCGAATGGTTGAAAGATGCTCTAATTACGAGTACGGCAAATTTTAAGATAATTGTTTCTGGTGCTCCTATACTCAATCCGTCTAAGGAAGAAAAAAATCTGTCATTTGCTGAAGATGAGAAACAATATCTTTTAGAATTACTAAAGACCCATAAAATCCCAGGTTTATTTTTCGTCAGCGGAGGATCTTATAAGGGAGAACTTACACGAATTTCCCATTCTACGCATTATAATTTCTTCGATCTAACTGTTGGACCAAGTACTGCTATGCCTCTTGATGAGGATAATGAACTCAATTTTTTCAGAATACCAGGGACAAATACCTTTGAACAACAGTATACAATACTCGAAATTAAAGGTGATGAGGAGGATCGATTTCTTAAGATGCAAATATTCAGTTTAGCAGGTTTAGAACTTTGGTCTCGTACAATCAAAGCAAGTGAACTCCTTGTATATGAGTAAAACTTCTTTTAAAAAGCGCCTTCTGAATTGATTAATCGACAACTTCAGCTAGGTTCAAAGTATGCTTTTAGCGGAAAAACAACAATCGATAGTTGAAGAGTTAGGCCTCATCCCAGATGCTTATGAGCGCTTAGGCTACTTAGTTGAATACGGAAAAAAATTAGGAGTGCTAGACCCTACGCTTAAAATTGACCAATTCATGATTGAAGGCTGTTTATCCCAATTGTGGATAGTCCCAAAATTTGAATCTGGTAAATGTATATTCCAATCCGAATCTGACTCAGCAATTGTCCATGGTATTGCCGGACTACTCTGTGATTTTTACAGCCACCAACCTCCAGAAGAAATTATCAATAATGATGCAAGTTTTCTTGGCGATGTTGGGATAAGCCAACACTTGTCGCCTAATAGAAGAAATGGCCTAAGTAAAATCGTTGAATTCATTCAGCACTTCGCAAAATCCTGCCAAGAAAATTAAGCTTATCCATCTGTTCGCTGAATAACAATGTGTTGAACATCAATTAAATTGTTAGCGAATCCAGCAATACAATAGCTAAAATAATAGCGCCACTTTCGCTGAAATTTCTCGTCAAATCCTAATGCTTCTACTTCTTCAGATGATTTAACGAAATTTTCATCCCAGCAATTTAAGGTCTTCGCATAATCTGCCCCAAAAGAATAGACATCCTTTATCTCTATACCATCAATTTGATCAATATGCTTTTGAATAATTCCCAATGATGGTAGATGTCCACCTGGGAAAATATTTTTCTGAATCCAGTCACAACTTCTAGAATATGCTTTATAATCAGAATCACGTATTGTAATCGCTTGCAGTACAGCTATACCATTTTTCTTTAATACTTCTTTAATTTTCTTAAAGTAACATTCCAAATATTCTTTACCCACTGCTTCAATCATTTCACAGGAAATGACATTATCATATAGAGCAGTCTCATCTCGATAATCTTGCAAAACTACTTCTACAGATCCCTGCTGAGCACGATCTTTTAATTTAGATACCACATAATCATGTTGTGCTTTTGACAAAGTAATTGTTTTTACAGAGCACTGTCTATCTGAAGCTTCAAAGGCTAAAGCACCCCATCCAGAGCCAATCTCCAAAATACGATTACCTGCCTGAAGATCAGAAAGGTCAAGAATTCGGCGAATTTTGTTTAATTGGGCCTCTTCTAAATTCAGTAATTGCCCGTCATAATAAGCTGAAGAATAACTCATACTTGAATCAAGAAATGTTTTGTAGAAATCATTGCTTAAATCATAGTGTGCTTGAATGTTAGATAGACTATTTTTCTTATTGTTTTTTCTTAAAAAATGAAAGGTACAATTGAACCAATGGTGAATTAAAGAAAGCCCTTTTTGGTAAGGACCAAACTTTTGAACATTAGCACCTAATAGTATCAATAGTTTAGACAAATCAGGACTTGACCAAATACCATCAACATAAGTGTCACCGAGAGCAACGCTGCCACCAGAAATAACTCGAGAATAAAAAACTCTATCATGAATCACTAACTCGGCATAAGAATCAGTAGGTTCCCCATAATATACAACTGACCCATCGCAATAAGTAACTTTCAAAGATCCCTCTGTCACTGTACTTAAAATAGACTGCCAGACTTTTTTCCACAGATTAAACCTCCATCGATTTTTAGATTGCATATCATTATTAAGCATTTTTGACATTACTCGAAAATATTAAATTTTGGGAAACCAAGGAAAAAAAACATTCGTTTCTTTTTGATACAACCTGTAAGCATCGCCTCGACTCTCTAAAGAAGACAATTCAGCAAAAGGAACTCCAGTGATATGCCTTAAAAAAATGTACATCGCTACAGGTCCGATTAAAGAAATATACATACGCTCACTTCCGCAGGCTAGTCCAACAAAACTTAACCAGAAAAGCCATTCAAAGAAATAATTGGGGTGTCGTGAATATCGCCAAAAGCCATCCTTGCAGACCTTTAATTTATTTTTTGGATTTGAAGAAAATCGATTTAACTGGATATCTGAAAGTGTTTCACCCACTAGAGCTAGACAACCAATTATCAGTCCAAATACTTGAAATCCTAAAAAACTGATCTCGCTTGATTCCATTGCCGCTTTAATCGGAAATAAAAAGATAAAGATAAAGAAAACCTGAAGAAGGAAAAAAAGAAGAAACACCCATTTCCAATATACTCCAGAATGATTTTTCAATCTTTGGTATCGAGAATCTTCTTTATCACTGAGGATCCGATTAAAAAATAAATGCATCCCCATTCGCAAAGACCATAAAAGCATTAATGCTAAGGCGGCCCATGCACTGAATGACTGTGTGTTAAGTTCAAGGAAAAGAACTACTGTTCCTGCACCTAAGCCCAAAGACCAAACAATATCCATTAAGGACATTTTATTTATCTTAAGAGCAATGCCGTACATTATTACAGCATAGAAAACAAACCCTATCCAAATACTTAAACTTAGCACTTATTCTCTTTCTAGTTCTAAGCGCGCTGCTTCTTCATAAATTGCTTTAGGGTATACTTTTAGGTCCCAGATTAGTCCGAGTTTTTCCATACCCCTTAAGAGCAGAAAAGACAAATCGAATTCCCACCAGTACATACCTTGTCGAGCTGAATGGGGGTATCGGTGGTGATTGTTGTGCCAGCCTTCACCAAATGTAAGCATTGCAACCCACCAATTGTTACGACTTTCATCTTCATTTTTGAAACGCTTGTTTCCGATGATGTGAGTGACTGAATTGACGCAAAAAGTTACATGGTAAACTAAAGCTGTACTTAAGAAAAATCCCCACATGACAAGTTGCCAACCACTCGTTCCTAATTCAGGATAATAAAAATTCAATCGGTTCCCGACAAAAAATAGAATTAAGCCTAATGAAACCGCTGGTATAGCATGCCAGCGATCTACAAACCTTAGCTCTGGAAATTTATACAAATCTTTGACTTTATTCGTGTCTGTACCGCCGTAGGTTTGACATAAAACCCATCCAAGGTGTGCCCAGAATACATCTTTTGCCACAGGTGAATGTACATCTTCTTCGGTATCAGAATGTTGATGATGATGCCTATGATGAGCGGCCCACCACATGGGCCCCATTTGAGCGGCTGATGTTCCTACCCAAGCTAAGACAAACTGAAAAAAACGACTTGTCTTAAAAGAGCGATGAGAAAAATAGCGGTGGAAACCAGCAGTAAGGGCAAATACTCGGACAAAATAAGTAATTAATAATGCCCAAACAGCCACCCAACTAAATCCTGTAAAAAAAATACCAATACAGGCTAAGTGCATAAATACTAATGGTGAAGAAACAATTAACAAACGATTTTCTTGCTCTTCTAAGGTATGTTTAAGGATTTTCTTCAACCAATTCACAATATAAATACAAATACACAAAAAACTCTAAAATAAAAGTCAATTATACGGATTTATTGAGTAAGTTAATTTTTTTCATGTCGATTGGTAAATATGCCAAAAGTTTATCAGTTCGAAAGAAAACAAGTGATTAAAACAGATATGGAAACTGCTTGGGATTTCATGCGGTCACCAGCAAATTTAAATAAGATTACCCCGCCTGATATGACTTTCACTATTCTAAGTGATTTACCTGATGTCATGTTTGAAGGACAAATCATTCGTTATAAAATTAAAATTCCATTCATTGGAGAACAAAATTGGGTCAGTGAACTAAAACATATCAAAGACAAACACTCATTTGTTGATGATCAACGAATTGGTCCTTATAAGTTGTGGTATCACTATCATCAGATCGAAGAATGCCCAGGAGGGGTGGAATTCACTGATCACATTACCTACTCTATTCCCTACGGTTTATTTGGTGAGTTTGCACATTGTATCTATGTTAAAAATCAGTTGAAAAATATCTTTGATTACAGAGAAAAAACAACCCCAACCCTTTTAGAAAAATAATAATACATCCTTAAGGAAAAGCTGTTTCTTGAATTGACATAAATTTCCCAGCCTATCTAATTTCGATTACTTAAAGAGAGTAAAACTAGTTACATTACTCACTTTCCTCTTACTTATAAAAAGTAATTTATCTAAACTGAGGATCTCTACACTAGTTCTACCAAACTATATTAGTTAATCCTTTCGTACCAACGTATATCATTATTTTATCTATGAGCGAATCCGCTGAAGAAGAAAATCCTATTGATCAAATTGCTGTTTCAGGTGTTTTAGAAATTTCAAAAAACCAATCTGGACAACTGCTTGACCCAAGTCGCAATGGCAAGACTCAGCCATGTGATCCTTTTGTGCCTAGAGAATTAATCAAGCGATTTAAAATCAAAAAAGGTAGTTTTATTCAAGGCATTGCCCAAAAAAACGAGCGTTTCCCCAATCCAAAAGTTCGCTTCATAGAAACGATTGATTCAAAGCCCATTGATTCAAGAAAAGGACAATATAACTTTCAACAACTCACAACTATTGCTCCGGATGAACACCTACGCTTAGAAAGCAAAGATGGACGCTTAACCACTCGTATAATTGATTTATTTTGTCCAATTGGAAAAGGTACCCGAGGTTTAATAGTTGCTCCGCCAAGAACAGGAAAGACGACTTTACTTCATGATATAGCCCATGGAGTGACTGAAAATCATCCTGAGTGCCACCTTATTGTTTTGCTAATTGATGAACGGCCCGAAGAAGTAACCGATTTTAAAAGAAGTGTTGATGCCGAAATTTATGCTTCCTCAAATGATGAAGAATTAGAAAATCATTTGAGAATTGCAGAAATAGCGATTGAGCGCTCTAAACGCCTCGTAGAATCTGGAAAAGATGTTGTACTTCTATTAGACTCTATAACTCGACTATCCAGAGCTTATAACTCTGCCTCTGGAAAAGGTGGTCGTACCATGACAGGTGGACTTGATTCAAGAGCCTTAGAAAAGCCAAGACAATTATTTTCAGCGGCTAGAAATTGTGAAGACGGTGCTAGTTTAACCATTATTGGCACCGCCTTAGTAGAAACTGGTAGTAAAATGGACGATCTTATTTTCCAAGAATTCAAAGGTACGGGAAATATGGAAATCGTACTCGATCGTAAAGCTGCTGAGCTAAGATTGTGGCCAGCTATTAATTTAAATGCCTCTGGGACTCGAAAAGAAGAACTCCTTCTTTCTGGAAAAGAGTTGGAAGGCGCTCAATTCCTTAGACGTGCGCTCTCAGGGCAAAAAGTTGAGGATGCGACCGAGACCATGATAGACCGTATCAGTAGCACAAAAACGAATACGGAATTTTTATCCCTGCTCAATCGCTGATCAAACTGGCTAAAGATTTAAATAGTTGTTAATCCAACTAGAACTCCAAGTATCATAGTCATTGCTAGCAATGTGCTCTCTCGCTTCTCGCATTAAATCGAGAAAGAAATGTAAGTTGTGGATTGAAAGCAGAGTCGAAGCTAAGAGTTCATTCGACATTAATAAATGCCGTAAATAGGCACGACTGAAATTTTTACAGGTGTAGTTATTCGCTTCCATAATTGGACGCTCATCCCTTTTAAATTTTTCATTTCTTAAGTTAATAATTCCAGTCGGAGTAAAAACATTTGCATGCCTAGCTAACCGAGTAGGCATCACACAATCAAACATATCCGCACCTAACCCAATCATCTTCAATAGTTGCACGGGAGTCCCAACACCCATTACATAACGAGGTTTATTTGATGGCATTTGAGGCAAGCAATAAGAAACTTGCTTTATCATTTCTTCCTCTGGCTCACCCACACTGACACCACCTATCGCATATCCAGAAAATGGCATTTCGGCCAAGGCTTGGCTGCAAGTAACTCTCAAGTCAGAATATGTCGAGCCTTGTATGATGCCAAATACATGATGCCCACTTTCAATGAAGCCACCATCTTCAGCATGAGTTAAAAATTCTTTTGCCCAACGTATCGTTCGATCAACAGCTAATTCACAAGCATCTTTGTCACACGGAAATGGGGGGCATTCGTCTAAAACCATGGCAATATCTGTACCCAATTCTGCTTGAATTTGATAACAAGACTGAGGGCTTAAAAATAATTTTTGACCATCTAAGTGTGATTTAAAATGAATACCATCTTCGGTGATTTTACGAAGAGACGATAAACTGAATACTTGAAAACCCCCGCTATCCGTTAAAATAGGTTTATCCCAATTCATAAATTTGTGTAAGCCACCTAAGTCTTGAATAAGTTTAGAACCAGGCCTTAAATTCAAATGGTAGGTATTTCCTAAGATGATCTGGGCTTCTATTTCATCTAACTGTCTTGGGGTGACACCCTTAACTGTAGCCTGTGTCCCTACAGGCATGAAAATTGGAGTTTGAATATCTCCATGTAAGGTTGAAAAACACCCTAGGCGTGCGTTATTTGATTTTGAAATAAGTGAAAACACAATTCTTTCTGAATGATGGAATTAACATAGAACTCAAATTTAAAAAAATAAAAAAAGCTTCTGCCTTGCAAGATCAATGGCGAGAGATCTAAATATGACCATGAGCTTTGACCCACCAGTCTACAATTCTGAAAAGCCAACTAAAGCTTTATCTATTGCTATTGTTGCTGCTCGTTATAATTCAACATTAGTTGAACAACTCATTGAGAATACTTTAAATACGCTTAAAGCGTCTAGCATAGAGCCAATCTGCTTAGAACGTGTCCCAGGCTCTGCAGAATTACCTTATGCCGCAAGTTTAATTGAAAAAAACAATACTCTTAATGCAATTATTGTCTTGGGAGTAATCATTGCTGGAGAAACGGATCATCATTCGGTGATTGCCAATTCTGGTGCTCAAGCCATAAATCAAATCTCATTCGAAAAAAACATACCAATAATTAATGGCGTCATCGTTGCTAACACATTACAAGAGGCAGAAGATCGCTGTGGTTCTGAAATAAACAGAGGTAAAGAATTTGCATTAGCCGCTATAGAAATGGGACAACTGAAAGAAAAATGGACGAAAAAAAATCTATAAAAAAACCTAACCCAAGAAGGGCAAATCGCATGGCTGCAGTTCAATTTCTTTATCAGTGGGAAGCCAATAAGCCTGATGAGTTACTCGATGGCATCCGTATATTTTTTACGAACCAAGAAGAAAGCAGAGATTATTATGCCTTTGGAGAATCTTTAATTTTAGGTGCAATTGAAAATATTTCGGCAATTGATGAAGCAATCTCTAAACATGCGAATAATTGGAAATTTGACCGTATTGCCAAAGTTGATTTAGCTGTTTTACGACTGGCACTTTATGAATTACTTTTTCGTGATGACATTCCTCCTATTGTCTCCATCAATGAGGCCATTGACTTAGGAAAAACCTTTTCTAACTTAGAATCAAAGCGTTTCATTAACGGCATATTAGATCAGGTAAAAAATAGTATACAAAGACCATTAAGAAAAGCTAATGATTAATGCCTTATGATTGGGGTTTTTAAAAAATTTGCAAATAACCTAAATAGCATTTTTCAGTCAAAGACTTTAGATGCTGAAAGCATAGAAGAATTAGAATCTTTATTATACACTGCTGATTTTGGAACTGAGACGGTTGAAAAAATCATAAGTGGAATTGAGACGTGCTTAAAGGAACAGAATAAAGGTGAAAATGCAGAGCCGCTAAAAGTCGCAGAGAAAGTCATCCAAGAACAACTGAATGGTGCTGAAAAATCTTTCACGTTTCCTTTTAAACACAAACCCAAGATTATTATGCTAATTGGGGTTAATGGAGCCGGAAAAACCACTTCTTCGGCAAAACTCGCCTATAGCATACAGAAACAAGGTGGTTCAGTTTTACTCAGTGCTTGCGACACATTTAGAGCAGCCGCTAATGAACAAATAAAATCTTGGTCGGATCGATTAAATCTCGAACTAATTTCGAGCCACCATGGAGCAGATTCTGCAGCAGTCGCTTATGATAGTTTGTTAGCTGCAAAAAAAAGAGCCCACGATCTCTTGATCATCGATACTGCTGGACGTTTACATACCAAAAAGAACTTAATGAATGAATTGGAAAAACTTGATCGGGTATTAAAAAAACAGGATAAAGAAGCATCCATTGAAAATTGGTTAGTTATTGACGGAAGCCTCGGCTCAAACTCCATCGATCAAGCAAAAGCCTTTAATGAAGTAGTCCCTATTCATGGGCTGATCATAACAAAATTAGATGGTACCAGTAGAGGAGGTTCACTTGTAGGAATTTACCAAGCACTCAAAATACCAATTTATTTTATTGGTACGGGAGAGCAACCTGATGATTTTTATTCTTTCAATATCGAAAAATATACGAAAGCATTATTTGAGAAATTTGAATCATGACTGAAATATTAAACGTACAATTAGAAGATCGCACTTATCCGATCTACTTTAATCAAGATGATAGTATTTTAAAAGAGACTATTGATGGATTACATCAAAACAACAAAGCCTGTTATCTGATTACAGATTCAAACTTATATAGTGCATACTCAGATTATATAGAAAGCTTAGGTATATCCAAGGAGCATGTTTGTGTAGTACCTCAAGGCGAAACCTCTAAAACAGTAGAACACTATGAAAAAGTTCTCTCTTTCTTAGCGACTCGTTCCGCAAATAGAGACGCCGCCATTTTTGCTTTTGGCGGTGGTGTAATTGGAGACCTTGCTGGCTTTGTTGCTGCTTCTTACCTAAGAGGTGTTCATTTTTACCAAATACCCACAAGTTTACTTGCAATGGTAGACAGTTCAGTTGGTGGAAAAACAGGTATTAATTTACCAGAAGGGAAAAATTTAGTAGGAGCCTTTTGGCAACCACAAGCTGTTTTCATTAATCAAAAATTTCTGAAAACCTTGCCGAAAAAGCAATTTGCCTCAGGTATTGCAGAAGTCATTAAATACGGCCTCCTTGCGGATAAAGCTTTATTTGATAAACTTTCCACACTTGGGACCATAAATTTTGATAATGAATCTTTGCCAGCAATTATTCGTCGTTGCTGTGAAATCAAAGCTGAAATTGTCTCAAATGACGAAAAAGAAATAGCCGATAAAAACGGACGAGCATTGTTGAATCTTGGACATACTTTTGGCCATGCCATTGAAAATGTAGCAGGCTATGGAGATTATCTACATGGAGAAGCTATAGCCATAGGACTTCATTTAGCGTGTCAGCTATCAGAATTGACCTACTCGTCATTTAAGAAAACGGATACAGAACAAGCGATTCAATTATTGAGTCAAAATGAATTGCCCACAGTACTCCATAAGCCACTAGCAATAGAGGCACTGAATAAAGCCATCTCAAGAGACAAAAAAAATCGTGCTAGAGGGATTCGCTTTGTTCTTATGCAAACTTTAGGCAATGCACAAACAGAAGAAGGCATTGATGAAACTGATATCAATGCCCTCTGGAAAAAGATAGGAGCAGTCTAATAATCTAGAACCTGATTACTAAATAGCGGACTCGTCCGTTATACCAAACATAGAGTCGATTAGGCTTATCCTTATCAATGTATTTACCTATATCTTTAGGCTCAGTTACGGACTGACCATTAACTTCCATGATAATAGTATTAGGAGCTATGCTACGCGCATAAGGCGATTTTGCTGAAATGTCAGCAACAAGAACACCCATAATATTTTTAGGGACAGATAAGCGATCTCGCATCTCTTGATCTAGGAGCTTCAAAGTAACTCCCTCTAGAACAGATCCTTCTGCATCGTCCGCATAATTATCTTCTATGTCTCCAAGAATTACTGATATTTCTAATGGCTCGCCATCTCGATACAAATGAACAATTACTTCTGAACCAGGGTTCATGCGTGAAACTTTTAGTCGTAAATCTTGGGAAGATTTTATATTTTGCCCGTCAATTTTAATAATTACATCGCCGTGCGTAATTCCAGCAATTGCCGCTGGAGACCCCTCTTGTACTTGATCCACTAATGCACCTTCTGTTGACTCTAAGCCAAAAGCTTCAGCAATATCTAATGTCACATTTTGTGAAAAAATTCCTAGGAGCCCTCTCGGTACTTCTCCAACTTCAACTAATTTTTTCATGACATCTAGAGACATATTTACAGGAATCGCAAAACCGATACCAATACTGCCCCCAGACCTGGAAAAAATGGCCGTATTAATTCCAATAAGACGGCCATAAGCATCAATTAAAGCACCACCCGAATTCCCTAAATTAATAGAAGCATCAGTTTGAATAAAATCCTCATAAGCACCTTGCCCAAGAATGCCCAATGAATGACGACCAGTTGCGGATACGATTCCCTGCGTAGCAGTGATTCCAACTTCAAGTGGATTACCGATAGCAAACACCACATCCCCAACTCTAATTTGATCACTATTCGCAACGGCTATAGGACTAATTGCTGAGGTTACCTCTATTTTCAATACTGCAATATCCGTCTTTTGGTCGGAACCAATTAATTCAGCCACATATTCACGCTTATCATCTAGCCGTATCTTTATTTCATCCACTGGCTTTCCTCTTTGGTCATGAACGACATGATGATTCGTCATAATATACCCATCTTCAGTCATTATGACTCCTGAACCTGCACCATAAGGTTTTAACTGTTCGGTTTCATCTGCCTTGGCTTCAGGTTCTTTATACATTTCTGGCACAGGAAATCCAAACTGACGAAAAAGTTCGGGAATACCATTAGGCATGCGATTTGAATAGACCGAAGCATACTTAGACGTGTAGACACTGACAACTGAAGGAGTCGCTTTTTCAAGAACATCCGCATAAGAAAAAGTCATTCCATTTTCAAAATCAATTGTATCAACAACCGATTCTTTTATCATAACTTTTTCTATAGTTTCACTAGCTTCCTTATTTTCACCCTCAGCACAGGCGGAAAAATATAAGCTAAAAGGCGTTAAAGCAACGAAGAGAATTCGAATTAATAAGTTCATAATATTAAAATGATAAATTAAATTTAAAACAATAATAAGATAAAATTAAAACCCTTTTATTTCAAATAATCCAGTAACACTTTTGTTTTTATTGATTCGATTGATCGCTTCACCTAATAATTTTGAAACACTCAAAACTGTAATTGGAATACCCTTTTGCTGTAAGACTGGTGTTGTGTTAGTTGTGATCAATTCATCTAAGTGTCCGTCTGCTAATCTTTGGTAGCCTTTGTCATTTAAAACCCCATGACTGACCGCAGCAAAAACCTTCCGGGCTCCATTCTTTTTCAATAACTCTGCAGCAGCACATAAAGTCCCAGCTGTTTCTGTCATATCATCAACGATAAGAATATCACGTCCCTCCGTATCGCCTACAAGCGATATAGCTTCAACTGTTTCTGCATCTGTTCTACGTTTTGCAATGAACCCGAGTGGTACTTTCAAGAAATTAGCATAAGCCGATGCCATCTTCATGCCACCAACATCTGGAGAAAACAAAGTAAGATTTTCACAGTCGATATTTTTCAAATATTCAAACATGACTGGTGAAGCATATAAATGATCGACCGGAATATCAAAAAATCCTTGGATTTGTTGTGCATGTAAATCAACCGTAAGAATTCTAGATGCCCCAGCGGATACTAGTAGGTTGGCAACTAGTTTTGATGTGATAGGAACTCTTGGCTGATCTTTACGGTCTTGCCTAGCGTAACCATAAAAAGGAATTACCGCTGTGATACGACTAGCTGAAGCACGCTTAGCAGCATCAATCATAATGAACAATTCCATTAGATTTTGATTCGCAGGATTGCTAGTTGACTGAATGATAAAAACATCCATTCCACGAATATTTTCTTCGATACGAACAAAACTTTCACCATCAGGAAAACTATTGACAGTAGCATCCCCTAAAGGGACTCCCAAATAGTCGCATATTTCTTGAGCCAGAACTGGGTTTGAGTTACCGCAGAATATTTTAAAAGAATTGTTCATTGATAGTGAGAAAAATATAAATGTAAGTATTAAATTCTAAATTTAAAGATTTTTAAAGCGTTTAAAGAGATCTGGCAATTTTTGCTTTAAAGAAAATAATCTCCAAAAAACTGCTTTAGGTTGTGCAGGGAAGCCAAGAACATGACTATTCGCCTCTAAAGAATCAATGGCAATAGACGCCGCTCCGATTGTTGAATTTGCCCCGATTGTTAAGTGGCCTGAAACTCCACTTTTACCAGCAACGATTACATTATCTTCCAAAATAGAACTGCCCGCAATTCCAGATTGGCTGACTAACAAACAATATTTACCAATTTTTACATTATGTGCAATTTGGACTAAATTATCTATTTTTGTACCTTCTCCAATATAAGTTTGCCCCATTCTCGCTCGGTCTATTGTTGAATTTGCACCTATGTCCACTTCTGCTGCAGTTTCTACAATACCAACTTGTGGCAAGCGTTCATGCTTGCCCTCAAATTTGATATAACCAAAACCATCTGAACCAATCACACACCCTTCAAGTAATCGATTTTTATCACCGACCACACAATAAGAACCTACAGTGACTTGTGGGAAAATAATAGTCCCATCACCTACTTTTGCTCCTTGTCCTATGGTTACTTGACTCGCCAATGAAGCCGCACCTATTTGGGCACCTTCTTCTATGCAGCATAAAGGCCCAATATAGGCATCAGATGAAATCTTAGCCGATGGATGAACAAATGCAGAAGGGTGAATCCCTGGTTTGGGCTTAGGGATGAGATCAAGCTCAATAGCTCGGCAAATTTTAGCTAAATCTAAAGAAGGGTTTTCTACATAAAGAAAGGTCTGCCCCTTGGCAGGTGAATACCCAGAATCTTTAGGAACAAGAACGACTGAGGCCCTTGTTTTGAGTAAATCTTCTTTATACTTTTCTAAGTAAAAAAAAGAGAGATCCCCTTCTATAGCATCAGCTAATGAAGCAAATCCCTCTACGTTACCAATAAAATCTCCTTTAACCGTAACATCCGATCCGATAATTTCTAAAATGAATTCCAATGAATAGGAACATTTCATATTTTAGAATTTGGCAAACAAGCTATAGGTGAAAGTTTATTTATTTAATTCAGTAATAACTTTATTCGAGATATCTAATGCATCCTCAACATAAATGACGCTATTTGTGGATAAAACAATATCGATGTCATTTTCTTCAGCAATTTTCTTAACTGCGTCTTGAGCCTTTTGTTGTAGAGGAAGCAATTCTTGCTGTTGTCCATTTTGCCCAAGCTCTTGTGCTTGCTGGGAGAATTGTTGTAGCTGCACTTGTTTATTTTGCAGTGTTGTTTGGTATTCAATCAATTTAGAACGAGCTTCATCACGTGCTTTATCATCTAAGGCAGGATTATTTGAAGTAGCATCTGCTTCTCTAGCTTCTGCAATAATACCAGTAATCTCTTCCTGCATTTTTTGAATCTCTTCCTGAATTGGAGCAACTGAAGCAAGCACTTTTTCTCTAGCTTGATTAAAGGCAACATATTCAGAGAGCACTTTTTGCTCATCAACAGTAGCAATAGAGCCAGCATTAATTGTTAATACACTAAAGGTAAGTATAAGTAGGTTTTTAAGTAATGTATTCATATAATAAAATTGTTTAATAGAAAAATAATATAAGTAAAGTGATAGATTTAATAGCGCGTGCCAAATGAAAAATGAAATTGTGGTGAATTTGGTAGATAGTCAGGTTTATTTGAGGGAATAGCGTAATCCAATTTTAGTGGCGAGCCCATCATTAACAACCGTGCCCCAACACCAAAATTATCAGCATAGCTATCAAAACTAAAATCTTTTTCTTTAGCATTAACAAACCCTCCATCATAAAACGCAACTAAACCAAAACCATCCGAAACCTGAAACATATATTCAGTAGAAAATAATCCATAGGTATGCCCACCGGCAGTTTCATTACTATAGTTGACAACACCATTGATCTCTCCATCAGAAGAACGAGGTCCAATATCTCTGTAATCATAACCACGTAAGGTCTCCGGACCACCAAGATAAAATCGATCATAAAAAGGAGCTTCCTTATCATCTTTGAGCGCTACAATCATTCCTAAACGTCCAATTATAGACAGGCTTTGTTTCAAAGTGTCGAAAGTAGGAATGAATTGAGCTGTGCGAAAATCAACTTTGAAATAATCAACATCGCCCCCTAATCCAGCGAATTCTGTATCAATAGACGTTCTATTACCTGAACGCGTAAACAAGAAACTATCACGATTATCACGCAATATAGTAAGTCCTATTTTAGAGACAGATTGTTCCCCCACTGCTGTTTGGAAGACATCAGCGATATTATCAGGAGTAGTCAAATCTCCTAAAAAAGCTACATCATATATGTCCACCATCTCATATTTGTAAGATAATTTTGCCTCTACTAATTCAAATAATCTACGGCGAATATAGAGCTCCAATCCTGTTCTTTTTTCATTATAATCCGAACTATTATATTCAGACTCAGTAGCATAAATATTTGTTCCAAAGGTAAGGCGTTGTTCAAATAACCAAGGCTCTTCAAAACCTATCAACGCCTGACTACTCAAATTACCTATAGCTATTCGGGCTCTGAACTTTTGCCCCGCTCCTTGAAATCCCGATTCCCAGTCATTTATGTCAAAATTACTCTGTTTCATTTCAAGAAAAAATTGGGTACTCCGAACCGATCCAAAACCAGCACCAAAACTGAACGATCCAGTTCTAGATTCTGAAACCAAGACATTTAAATTTTTTCGTCCAGGAATATTCGTGGCTTCAGGTCGTAGACGAACTTCATCAAAGAAAGCCGTGTTTTTTAATCTTTGCTCACTAGACTGCATGCGCTTGTAGTCGAAAACATCACCTGGTTTTAGAGCTAGCTCGCGAATAATAACTTTTTGCTGAGTCTTTGTATTCCCTTCAATGGAAATACTCTCAAGGTAATATTTTTCGCTTTCTTTGATTTTAAAAACAACATCAATTTGTCGATTTTCTAAATTAGATTTTTTATCGGCAAATACCCTAGTTTCTAAATAACCTCGTGAAGAATAAAAATCTTCAATTTCTCTTGCCCATGCATCCACAAGTGACGGCGAATAAACTAAGCCATCTTTATTCTTTAACTTTAAAAGTCCTAGAAGTTCTTGGTCAGTAAAAATCGATGCCCCTTCAACTTCAACTGAACCTAAAAAATACTGTTCCCCTTCTTCAATTGTTATAGTAATTCTTCCTTTTTGGGGCTTAGTAAAATCGTAGCTAACTAAATCAGGATTGATTGTAATATCTAAAAAACCTGCATTACGGTAAAACAAACGCAATTGATCTAAATCATCTGCAAATAGTGCCTGATCAAACTTCCCAGAACCCGATAACCATGAAAAGAGATCTTTGTTCTTTGTCTTCATCACACGATTTAAAACCTTTGGTTTAAATGCGGACACCCCATTAAAGCTTATCGCCTTCAGGCCAATCTTTACAGACTCCTCTATCGTGAAATAAACTGTAGCTTCCCCCTTTATCGAATCACGTTCAATACTGTAACTTACATTCGTGTCCTTATATCCTTTTTCCGAGTATAAATCAGAAATCTTTTCAGCTGCAGAGTCTACTAGATATTCATCTAATATAGTTAGCTCCTGAATGTCCCCCTCCTCTAATAAACGTTTAGCTGAAAAACTTTCATTTCCTGAAAACTGAATTTGCTCCAATTTATATTTAGCAGTTAAGTGTATGCTCAATTCCGTAATACCATCCACTTCAGTAATTCTGAAATCTACAAATTCAAAATAGTTGGTGTTGTATAGTGAACGAAGTGACTGATCAGACAAAAGACGATTGTACAAACCACCTTCACTCAAACGAATATGCGATAAAACAAATGCTCGATCGACTGTTTTAAAATTTTCATAAACAATATTGATCGCCCCTAATTCAACCGTCTCGTCACTGCTTTCTTGAGCAAAAAGAGGTGAACTAATTAAGACTGAAAGGTATAGTAAAAAAAATAAAGGGAATCTAATTGTTTTCATACGATTAAATTAATGTTGTTGATGAAAGTTCTCATAGCGTGTGTAACGACGTACAAATGCTAAGTCAATCTCTCCGACAGGACCATTTCTCTGCTTAGCTAAAATTAATTTGATATGCTCAACATCCCCAAAATTGGATCCATCACCATCTTCATCATCACGCTTTTTAGGACGATGTAACATCATCACCACATCAGCATCTTGCTCGATAGATCCAGATTCTCTCAAGTCAGAAAGCCTCGGACTTCGGTTTTCTCTTTCTGAGTCCCGATTTAACTGACTTAAAACAACCACGGGAATGTCTAATTCTTTAGCCATTCCTTTAACGCCTCGAGAAATTTCCGCAATTTGCTGTTCTCTTTGAACCCGTGCATCTGTACCGCGTATTAACTGTAAGTAATCAATAATAATTAAACCCAACGGGTCTTTAGAATGAATTCGGCGAGCTTTTGCTCGAATATCTAAAATACTTGAATTAGATGCATCATCAATGAAAAGCGGTGCTTTCTTTAATTCCATCGCAGCCTGTACAAGGTCACTTGTATCCTGCTTAGAAGCAACTTTATCTCTGATTCGTTTAAAATCAACCCGAGCACGACCGCACATTAAACGAGTCGCCAATTGGGTTGCTGTCATTTCCAAACTAAATACCAAAACACCTACTGGCTTCCGACTTCCCATCGGCAGTATCGCATTTTCGGCAAAATTCATTGCCAAACTAGTTTTACCAACAGACGGACGTGCTGCTAAAACCACCATTTCACCGGCATGAAAACCATAAGTGAGTCCATCCAAATCTTTAAATCCTGAATCTACTCCGTGATCCTGCTTATTACTTAGAATAGATTGTATATTTATCTCAGCTTTTTCGACAGCTTCTTTAATCGTCTTTGCTCCATCAGTGACGCGATCTTGACTGATCTCAAATATCGATTGCTCAATTTTTTCAATAAAAACTTCAATATCCTCTTGTTGTTCGTAACACGCATCAATGGTTTCCCTTGAAGTGCGAATCATTCGACGAAGTAAGTACTTTTCGTGGACGATTTTAGCAAAATACCTTGAATGAACCGCCGTTTGAATACGGTCTTTAATCGCATAAATTGCAGCAATCCCTCCAACTTCTTCGTCTTTGCCTATTTTCTTTAAATGCTCAAAAAGCAAAATCTCATCAATTGGGTCACCCTCTTGATAGAGTTCCAATAATGCCTTAAAGAGCGTTTCATGTGTAGGCTTTATAAAGCATTGAGGTGAAATTTTGCGCTCAATGCAGTCGGTTAAGACATCTCTACCACCATCGATCAAACAGGCAGCCAAAAGACCTTCTTCAGCTTCTAAACTATGTGGCTGAACTCGATTAATATCCAGTTCAGATTTTGAATTTGAAAACGGTCTTGAATCTCTATTTTTAGATTTCGATTCAATAGGCATTTTGGGCGGACTCGATGAATTAAGATTTAAGAATCGTCTTGAGAATCTTCCTCGTTCGCTTCTTCTACTTCGCTCTCTGGGATGATTGGATTTTCTGAGACAATTTCTAAATTAAAAGTCGCTTCGATTTCGGAGTTTAATTTAACCTGAATTTTATGAGACCCAAGATCTTTAATTGGCTGAGCCACATTCAATTGTTTTTTCTCCAGCAGAACATTCTCTTCTTCTAAACGAGTTAAAATGTCTGCACTTGTAACCGAGCCAAACATTTTACCATTATCGCCAGTTTTCACTGCGATTGAGATGTTGGTTTGTTCAATTTTCTCAGCTAAAGATTTTGAAGCTTCTAATTCTTCGGCGACACGCTTTTCTTTTGCGACCTTCAAAGATTCAATTTGCTTCCGATTCCCTTGATTGACTGGAATTGCTAATTTACGAGGAAATAAGAAATTACGAGCGTATCCTGCACGTACTGAAACTGTATCTCCTTCAGACCCTAGGCCTTTAATTGCCTCTAATAATAGTATATCACTGTTTGCCATAATATTTACCTTAAATTTTTCTTATAGATTAAAATGGAACATCTCCATCGAAAGATTCCTCTTGAGTGTCATTGCTGGTAGCTTGTGTGTTTGACTCCGAAGCATTTGTACTACGTGGGGCGTTATCATCACGACCACCAAGAAATTGAAACGACTCTAATACCACACCTAATTTACTGCGCTTTTGCCCATCATTGGACTCCCATTGGTCTAGCTTTAGTCGACCTTCTACCATTAGAGGACGACCCTTTTGCATGTATTTACCTAAAATTTCGGCCTGCTTGCCAAACGCATCGACATCCACATAAGTTGTTTCGTCTTTAGACTCACCATCTTTGCTCGTGTAGGAACGATTTACAGCTAAGCCTATTTTACAAATTGAAAGCCCTGTTCCCGTTACTCTTAATTCTGGGTCACGAGTTAGGTTTCCAACTAATATAACTTTATTAAAAGATGCCATAGCTTGATTAATTGTTAGATTCTACAAATATGCGGTTCACTCGCTTGTCTAGGTGTAATTTCTCTTTCAATTCCTGAGGAACAGATGCGCTTCCAGAAAAATAAACTTCTAGATAATGTGCTTGTTTGAAATTTGGATCCACTGCTCTTGTGAATTCTTTAATGCCAAGATCTTCACTTTCGCTAACAGAGGCACCTAGTGTACTCAAAATCTCTTTGATGTCTGCTGATACTTTAGCGACATCATCTTCCGTTTCTCTTAAATCCAAGATAAATGTAGTTTTGTACTCTCTATTCACTGTTTTGTTCATGTTCGACTGTATTTCTTTTATTAGTTTGATTCATTGCTTTTTCAATACCTTCGTCAAGAATCAGTCTTACATCTTTTATCCAATGGGTGAACATTTGATTTAAGATTTGCTGTTCTGATTGATCAAAACGGCCTAAAACAAAATCTGACAAATTTAGGGAAACTTTACATTTAGGATGAATTCCAAGACGAAATCGAGGAAAATCTACACCAATTTGAAGAATTATACTTGAAATACCATTATGTCCACCATCGGCACCACCCATTTTCAACTTAGATTGGCCTAAATTCAGGTTATAATCATCATAAACAACAAGAAATGAGTCGTTGTTTAATTTGTAGTATTCTTTAAATTTTTCAACTGTATGACCACTGAGGTTCATAAATGTCTGTGGTTTGATCAAACTTATCTTTTGATCGTTGAAAATACCCTCAGCTATTTCAGCATTAAATTTCTTATCGAATTTCCAATTGAAAGAAAAATGCTCCGCTAAGCAATCCAACAAGGCAAAGCCAATATTGTGACGAGTTTCCTTATATTCGTCTCCTGGATTTCCGAGTCCAACAATGACTTTCACAGTCATAAATAGTAGTTGAGTGATAAATAAAAGAAAGGACTAACTTTCTGCACTATCTTCGCCATCTTTCCCTTCAGCACTTTCGCTTGCTTCACTAGATGCATCTCCTTCAGCAGTTTCCTCTGAAGCTTCAGTTGATTCAGCTTCATCTGCAGCTGCAGCAACTGTTGGAGGTTGGCAAGAAACGATCACCTGAAC
>CENJ01174101.1_pt1 | contig 25422 bp, 24 predicted proteins | sample 356161 | NCBI WGS metagenome assembly CENJ01 (sample SAMEA2619531, study PRJEB7988) | marine metagenome | biome: marine biome (ENVO:00000447); feature: surface water layer (ENVO:00002042); material: "saline water (ENVO:00002010), including plankton (ENVO:xxxxxxxx)" | depth 5 m | reverse complement strand
ATCTCTACTTAATACCTTGAATTCAAAATTTTCACTTGGTAAGGATTCTTTAAAAAGCGAATCAAGATACTTTTTGCTTATTTTTTTTGAAAAATCTCTATAATTATGTCCAGCCCTTCCACTTGCAATAATTGCAAGCTTTCTTGATACATTAATTTTGTTATCTTTAATGTCGTAGATATCCGATATTTCAAATAATTTAATTGAATCTTTTTGTCTTCTCTCATTGAAAAGAAGGTTTTCTAATAATGATTGAGTTAAATTTGATCTTAGATATTTTTTATTAGAATCTAATGGATTATCAACACAAATAGAATTGCTTGAACCAATTCCAACAAAAGGTGAGTTAATGACTTCATAAAAACCATGATCTAATAAAAAAAACCTTAGCTTATTCTCAATGTCATAAATGTTTGATGTTTTTCCTTTAGGAATTGTAATTTCATTCCTTACAATATTGTCATATCCAATAACTCTTGCAATCTCCTCAGCTAAATCGTTTTGAGTTTCGACATCACTTCTATATGACGGAACTTCTATATTTTCATCATTTACAACAAAGCCTAATTTAGATAAATAAGTTAAATATTCATCTTTGCTAATGTTAGTACCTATTATTTGATTGATTAAATTAGTCTTTAAAGGAATTTTTGTAACATTATTTTTTTTATAGTTATATTTAATTAGAGACATATCTTTTATATTTGTATGTTCTTCAACAATTTTTATAAATCTTCTAATTGTTTTCTCTTGACAATCTGGATCGACGAATCTTTCAAACTTGTGAGATGCTTCAGATTGAATACCGTACTTAACAGATTTACCTATTATTGCCTCAGGTTGAAAAAAAGCACATTCAACAAGAGCTGTCTTTGTGTCTGTGGAACAAGATGTTTCTTTTCCTCCAACAACTCCGGCTAAATTTATTACCTTATCGTTTAATAAGAACACATGATTTTTGCCTGATAAATTTATTTTTTTTTCAAGTAATGTTTCAAATTCTTGATCATCATGTAATTCTTTAAATACTATTTTTCCATCGATCTTATTAGCATCATAACAATGCGTTGGTTGACCATTTTCATACGAAACATAGTTAGAGATATCTGTAAAGAAATTATTTTTATTTAAATTAAGATCTTTAAAATAATTATTCAAATAATTCTTGTATTTATTGGGAATGCTCTCTATTTCTATTTTGAGAAATGAGATTTGGGGGCAAATATCTTGTGATAAGTTTTCAAAATCGATGTCTAACTTATTTAACTTTTCATTATAAATTTCTTGGTTAGTATTAACATTGTAAAAAACTGATAAATCTCTTAAAAGACCATTTATTGAGAGGCAGTCACCTCTATTTGGGGTGAATTCCATGTTAAAGATATTTTCTTCAATCTCGTGTTCATGTCCTAGTTGAAACAAGCAGTCAGAAATCTCCTCTATTGATGGGTTTTCACTAATATGTTCTAGTAAATGCCTATATACTATTTTCATTTAAATTGACTCAGAAAATCTAGGTTAGATTTATAAAAATCTCTTATATCTTTTACTCCATGCTTCAACATGGCTATTCTTTCAATACCTAATCCAAATGCCAAACCAGAGTATTTATTCGAATCAATATTGCAATTCTCCAACACTATAGGATTTACTAAACCACAACCAAGAATTTCTAGCCACTTTCCATCACTGAATAAAATATCAACTTCAGCTGATGGTTCTGTGAATGGAAAATAACTAGGTCTGAACCTTAATTCAATATCTTCACCAAATAATGAGTGAACAATTCTATATATCAAGTCTTTTAAATGAGCAAAGCTAATATTTTTATCAACTAAAATTCCCTCGATTTGATGAAACATTGGTAAATGAGTTGTGTCATCGTCTTTTCTATAAACCTTACCACCAGAAATAAAAGCTAGTGGCGGTCTTTTTTCTAACAACCCTCTTATTTGAACTGGTGAAGTATGTGTCCTTAACAAGTTTGATTTGTTCTCAACATAAAAGGTGTCATGCATCTGTCTTGCAGGATGTGTTTTTTTAATATTAAGCATGTCAAAGTTAAACTTCTCAGTCTCAATTTCAGGACCATCAATAATTTCAAAGCCAAAGGAAACTAATAAATCCATTATTGAATCTTTTAAATGGTTTATCGGATGAATTGAGCCTCTGTCTTTGATTATCTTTGGGGCTGAAATGTCTTTATTAGATGACATTATTAGGGAACATTTTAGCTAGTGGCAGCTCTTACGATTTTTTCAAATGTTGTACTATCTGAAACAGCAATATCAGACAAAATTTTCCTATCAAGAGTGATATTTTTTTTAGACATTGAGTTGATTAAAGTTGAATATGAAATGCCTAATTCTCTTGCTCCAGCATTAATTCTTGCGATCCACAAAGCCCTAAAAGCCCTTTTTCTATTTTTTCGGTCTCTAAATGCGTACTGTAAAGATTTGATATTTGATTGTTTGGCAGTTTTATATAATCTACTCCTAGCACCATAGTGTCCCTTGGTAGAATTCAAAACTTTCTTATGTTTAGCTTTTGCTGTTACAGACTTAGTGGTTCTTGGCATAATTACTTATCTTTTTATTAGTTTTGAGGCTATTTTCAACACAGTTCCTGATAATTTATTGAGGCCTCTATTGTGTCTTTTTCTTTTTGTAGACTGCTTAGTAAGGATATGATTTCTATTGGCGCTTCTGCTTTTAACAGAGGAACCAGTTTTCTTGAAACGTTTTGCAGCTCCAGAATGTGTTTTTAATTTATATCCCATAAGAATGTCTTCAATTAGTTTTTTTTCTTTAAAGGTGATAAAACCATTAACAATTGCCTACCTTCTAGTGAAGGTTCTTGATCAACTTGAGCAATTTCTTCAAGTTCATTTCTTAATCTATTTAAAATTTCAAGTCCCATATCACTATTAAGTATTTCTCTTCCCCTAAATCGGACGCTTATTTTAGTCTTATCTCCATCAAGAATAAAGCCTTTAATCTTTTTTAATTTAATATTATAGTCGCCTACGTCAGTTGAGGGCCTAAATTTAATTTCTTTTGTGGTATTTCTTTTTGTTTTTACTCTAATGGATGAAGAGCTCTTCTTCTTATCAAACAGATGCTTTCCATAGTCTAAAAGTTTGCATACAACAGGATTTGAGTTATTTGGAGATACTTGGACTAAATCTAATGATGCTTTATTTGCTTCAGTTAAGGCATCTTCTATTGAGACAATACCTTGTTTTTCTCCCTTGCTATCTATAAGCATTACCTGATTGGCCTTAATCATTTGATTAATGGGAGTAGATTGTTTTTTGAAACTAGCTATGAGGAATACCTATAAGAAGTAAATTTGATTAAAGAACATTAATTAATTGCTGAAAAAAAGATCGCACTACTGAATGAAGAATGTACATTTCATAAATTAATGGAAATTTTATACTAATAAATTAATTTCGCAAATGTTTTATGGCTGTAAAAAACTATGAATCCATTCACCATTTTGTTCTTCATAAGCCTCTCTTTTATTAAGTCTCTTCTCATGGCCTTCCCAAAATTCAAAGTAATAAGGAGTAAATGAATATCCACCCCAATAGTCAGGACATACACTCAAATCACTCTTTGAAAGAGAAACCTCATAATTTTCTTGAACAGCCTTATATGAATCAATAATAGAAGATTGTTCTGAAGAAATTGCTAATGCATTTTTTTCCTCATCCCTTCCAGCAAAATAAGCCTGATTGAATTCTCTGCTAGTCCTCTTAATATGAGCCTTCATTCTAATTTGAACATTAATATTGTTCCAATAAATTAGTGCAGTGATTTGATTGTGTGAATTAAAATCAATCGATTTAGGTGAGTTATAATTTGAGAAGAAAATAAATTCATTGCCATCTATGATCTTAAGATTAACATATCTTGCGTTCACCTCTTTGTTTTCTGATGAATAAGATGATATGCATATAGCTTCAATATTTTTTTGTTTAGCATTTATGGATTCTGTGTATTTTTCCTTAAAAACTAAATATGGGGTTTCTTTGTTTATGTTATCAAATTGAATCATTACTTTAATATTTTAATACAAGTTATTATCCCTATAATTTTATTAATGGTTAAGGGTTAAAGATTATAAACAGAAAATTTAAATATTTAAATTAGATACAATTTAGCTAAGATCATTAAAGAAGACCCGCCAACGAGTATAGACATTAATTTTGGAGAAATTTTATACAAAATTTTTTTAGGAAGTTTTAACATTTTTGCCTTCCAAGGTGAATCAGCGACATGCCAATCCTCATTTTTAGAAAGATAGTCTCCATCGCTGTATCTTGAAGTAATTTTAATATCTCTTGACATTTTTTATTTTATCTATTTCTTATTAATCTCAATAATCCTCCAACACCATATTTAGGCGAGGGATCAAAGAAATGAGCTAGTAAAGTCAGTCTATAGCTAGAACAATTTGAGGATACTGGATAGTTAGTGTGCAGAGTTGTATTACCAATAAAAAGCAAAGGTTGATAATCTCTAAAATCATCGACTTTTTGAGTAGAACTTAAAGAAAATTTTTCCAAGCCTTCCTTTGATGCATACTTCTTATAAAAAGCCTTTCCAATAAAATTACTAATCTCATTTTTAGGAGCTTTTCTAGCATTAGGGAAATACATTAACTCTCCTGCAGAGCCATCTTGATTCACATCAGGTATCTTAATAGGTAAAACCATTGTAAAAAGATGTGAATCAAAATGAGCTCTAAACATCTCTTTTGAATTTCCAGGCTCTACTTTTCTTGCAACGTGATATTGATTTGATGAATCTCCTTTATAATTAAAACAATCTCTAGCAATATCATGTAATTTTGGAGTTAAATACTTATTAACCTCAAGTTTATCAAGAAATCTTTTATGACAAGCTCCCAATTCTTTAAATGTTAATGGTCCCATTTCATCTGAAATATCGTCTGCTAACATATCAAGCTCAAACATATTTAAAGACGGCAATTTTACAAATCCGTGCTTCAGCAAATTATCTAAGTTAGAATCTATATCTTGCCAATAATCTTTGATATTCATTTTTTGTTATAAAAGTTATTTTTGTTCTTGATATAATAAACTGGTCAGTAAAACACTTCAACGCAGAATAAATAAGTGAATAATTATTTTATTTTTATAATTAAGTTTTTTACTAAATTCCAAGAATTCTCAACATTTCTTCATTAACTTTGCGAACATCAAATCTAGTTTCAGCCATATTCCTGCTTTTTTTCCCCATAATTGCAATTTTATCTTTGTTTTCAATAAACCAAATCATTTTCTCTGCTAATTTTTTTGAAGATCCTACTGGAACCATAAAGCCATTTATGCCCTCATCAACTGTTTCTTTGCACCCTGCCGCATCTGTTGTAAGTATTGGACGGCCCATAGACATAGCTTCTAAAGTGCTTCTTGGTAATCCTTCGTGATATGAAGGTAATACATAAACATGACATTTTTTAATATAAGGCCTTACATCATCAGTCGAACCATTATAATTTACATAATTTCTCCAGCTGTTTACTTCTTCTAGTGAAATTGCATCCAGCGATTCGTCTTCTGCTCCTACTAAGTCAAATTTAATTTGTGGGAATTGATCCTTTACAATTTTTGCAGCTGCGGCATATTCTCGCAAACCCTTTTCACCAAGCAAGCGAGAGACTAACAAAAAACTAACATCAGTATCTGGTTGTTTTGCATAACTATATTTTTTTATATCCACACCCGATCCATTAACAATATAAGTTTTACATCGAGGTACAATACCTTTATTAATAAATAGATCTCTATTGTCTTCATTTTGAAAAATAACAGCTTTTGATTTTCTTAGTGCAATTCTGTATAAAAAAGAAACTAACTTAGTTAGTATTCTTCTTTTGAGTGTCTTACCTTGAAATGCAAAACCAAGCCCTGTGATTAAAGCAAAAAATGGGACATTTCTGATACTCGCAGAAATTCCGCCCCATATTACTAATTTAATGCCATGTGCTAGAACTAAATGTGGCTTTTGTTTTTTTATTAAACTTAATAAATTATTGAGTGTTCTTAAATCCTCAGCTAAATTTAAACCATGTCTGTTTAAAAAAATTGGTTCATGTGCAACACCCAAATTATTCATATGAATAATTGAATTGGGATCAAGTGATGATGACGAAGTTATAACATCGTGATTTTTCTTTATAAAATCTTTAATTAAATCAGCTCTAAAATTTAATAAGTCATTTGGCACAGTTCCAAGAATTAATATTTTCATCTTTTACTGATTAATTAAATTTTTTAAAATAGTTGATAATTAGGGATAGTAGATTCAAACCGTTGATGCCGCTTCTTTCTGGATGGAATTGAATTCCACATATATTATCTTGAATTAAAAAGGGTGTAAATTCTTCTCCATTAAACGAAGATGAAGATGAAACTTGATATGATTTCTGAGCATTCTTTAATGCATAAGAATGAAGAAAATAATAATAGCCATTTGAAGTGCTTAAATCATTCAAAAATTTGGTGCCAGTATTATTCTCAAAATTTACATTATTGTAACCAATGTTAGGCGGCTTTCTTCCATTAAAATTTTCTTTATTTGGCATATCTAACTTTTCAAAATGCCCATCTAAAATACCAAACCCATTGGTAGTGGGAGACTCATCGCTAGATTTGAATAAAAGCTGCATACCCAAACAGATTCCTATGATAGGTTTTTGATTTTGGTTATGACTTAAGATCATTTCAAATAGAAATGAATTTTTCATTGAGTCCATTGCATAACCAAAATTACCAATGCCTGGCATTATTATTAAATCATATGATGAATTTATTGAGTTAATTAGCTCTGAATTAATATCAATTTCATTTAATGCATTTTGTACACTGGTAATATTTGAAAAACCGGCGTTAATAATTCCTATTTTCATGCTTATTGATTGTTTGTTCTAATTAAGAACCCTTTAGAAGATAATATTTCTTTGGTTTTTAATATATCAATATCATTATAATGAAGCGAAGAGGCTAATGTTAAATTGATAATATCTTCTCCAAATAACTTTTCTATTTCGACATTATCTTGTATTCCGCCCCCATAAATAAAAGGCACGTTACAATGTTCTTTAACTATCTTAAGCAATTCATAGTCTGCTCCTCTAGACATTCCATCTTTATCAATAGAGGTTATTAATATTTCTCCAGCTCCATGATCCTGAACACATTTTATCCATTCATCTAATTTATACTTAGTAATGTCCCTACCACTATTTATAAAAATTATATATTCATTGTGGTAGTTCTTTACATCGATTTGAGCTACAACAGATTGCGAACCAAATTTCTTTGCAAGATCACTAATTAAGATAGGATTATTTACTGCTGCGGTATTCAAACAGATTTTATCTGCACCTGAATAAAATAATTTTTCAGCATCTTCAGTTGAAGCTATGCCACCTCCAGCACAAATGGGTATAAAAGTTTTCTTAACTATTTCAGAAATAATCTCTGGTAACTCTATTCTCTGATACAAAGATGCGACTGTATCCAAAATTAATATTTCATCAGCACCCTGATTATAATATTTCTGGGCAAGTTCAATTGGATTCCCAACCCTCTGAACACCTTCCATCATCAAGCCTTTTACAACATGATCATTTTTAATATCAAGTCTAGCAATAATACGATTAGGAACTTCTTGCGTCATAACTTTATCTATCAAATGTTCTCTAACTTAACAAGTCTACTTGGTGCAAAAGAGACCAATCACCATTATCATCTTTTTCCCAAAGAACTTCAGATCTAAAGCTATCTATTATTTCAAAGAATTTTTCTTCATCAAGATCCATGTAATCCAAATAATCTGGTAAGTGTTGCACTGGAAATTCAGAATCATATAATTGAACTAACTTTACGGCTTCATCTCTAGTAATTTTATCAGTCCTCACTTCTTGGGCAGCATCGGCAGTTGCTCTACCCATTCCATATTTTATAAACATCATATAATAATGAAGCCATTCAAGCTTATCATCTAAACCAGAGTATTTTGAATATGAGCCGGTAGTTCTAGTTTCTGAGGGCTCAAAATGCGTATTTTTCATAGCATAATAATAATTTTCTTGTGGCACCCATTTGCGGTAATAACTCATATAATGCACTTCTAGATTTTTTGACGCTACATCTTCCATAGAGGGAGACCTATATGGGATAAGGTCTGCTCTTGTTAAATTATGCTTTTCATACAAATCTTTCACTGGCACCCCACCCAAAACTGTTTCAGGATTATCTACGTCATAACATGTATATAATTCGGGTTTCATAATTGGATCATAATTATCCATAATATTATTTCCGTACTCAGCTACATTTTCACCATAAAATATTAAGCTAATATTATGTTGTAATGCTAATTTTGGTCCAACAGACCTTTGTCCAAAAATAAATGGTTGAAAAGGATGCCCAATATTTTCGAATGCTAGTCTAGTTAACTTTCTATGCACTTTTCCATTAACGCTGATCAAAACATTATTAAATCCTGATCTTATAAGATTTAAATGATTTTTTTGTCCAGCCTCAGTCCAAATATTAGGAGCCCACGTAACTGTGAGAGGATTCATATTATATTTATGCTTTAGAATATGAGAAACATACATTGAATCTTTTCCGCCACTAGCTGGAACAATAACATCATATTCACCATTGTCTTTTCTATGTTTATTGCATAGATCAATGAGCTCTTTTTCTCTCTTATCCCAATCTATTTCAGTCTCTTTTAAAACTGCCCACCTACATGCATCGCAAACACCATCTGTAAATGCAGTCGTTGGCTTCTTTTCTCCTCGAGTATGTTTAGCTTCTATGGTAGAAGTTGGTCTAAGCTCAGAAATCACACATTTTGTACAAAATTTAACTTGATTTGATGATGTATCTTTCATATTTTTGAAGATTAGTTATAAAGATCTATTATTGTATCTTAATATTATAGACTTCATCACTGCCGTTGTTATTTATTATTTTCACCTTTAAATACCTTATGTAATACCAGGAACTTTAGAAACCCAACTTTATTTTACAAATCAACTCAGAAATCTTCTATTTTGTTAGATTTATAACCTACAGCAACCCAAAATGGTTTTGAATCTGAAAATTCGATATTTTCTAATCCCGCGTTTTGCATCATGTTTTTTATTTCTTTTCTGGTAAAACGTTGTTCCAATCTTGTGCCGAAACGATCTAATGCGTCTGTCCTCATAGTATAAAAACTCAGATTTTTATATGAACTTAAAGGAAAATTACTAACATTAAAATTTAGTTTTTCTAAAAATAAAGCAAATCTAGCCAACGGTAAATAAATAATAATTGAAATTATCTGACTGGAGAAATATCTAAGTTTGTATGGCATTTTTGATACTATTCTTCGCAACAAATCTGTTACAAACCAAATGAGCCGAAACCACCATGGGCGATTATCAAAACGATAATACAAATATAATAATAATGGTGCTCCAATTTTTAATTTCTTAACGCATTGTTTTATACCCAAGGCTGTGTCGGGCACATGATGAAGCACTCCAAGAGAATATCCAAAATCCATACTATTATCCTGCATAGGCATTTCATCTACGGTTGCACTATCAAATACACAATTATCAAAATTTGATAAGTTTTTTTTTGCAATATCTAAAGCGCTACTTGGATCAATACAAATTAGTTTTTTAACTTTTGGTGCAACTGACTTTGCCCATCTTCCAGTTCCACAGCCTAAATCGAATCCAATTGATTCTTTAGAGATATTTTTCCAAGGAAATACAGAAAAATATTCATCAAATAGCAACTGTTGCTCTGCTTGAGGTAAGTCTGATTGGTCAAACCTAGACCATTCGTCGCCAAAACCATCTACTGTACTTTTATCTTGATTTTTCATTTCTAACTATTTTGAGCGCAATGTTTTTTTATTATGTAATTTATTTATTTGAAAAATCACAATAACATCAACTTTATTTAACAGAATTAATATACCAGTCTATAGCCTCATCTAAACCTTCAGATATTTTGTATTTAGGTCGATACTCTAAAAGTTTATAAGCCTTATCCACACTTGCTTGTGAGTGTCTAACATCTCCTGGTCTAAAGTCTCTATAAATTGGCTCTTTCTTCTCTAAACCTTGAACTCTTTGTGTTATTTTATCTTCAATCATTCTGTGAAGATCATTAAGACTTGTTCTATCATTTAAAGCAACATTATAAACTTGGTCAATAGCTTCATTATTTTCAGTCATTGCAGCTAAAATATTACTCTGCACTGCATTATCAATGTAACAAAAATCTCTACTAGTTTCTCCATCGCCATTTATATATACATCTTCATTATTTAAAACTGAGGCTATCCACCTTGGGATCACTGCAGCATAAGCGCCGTTTGGATCTTGTCTTTTACCAAATATATTAAAGTATCTTAATCCAATAGTTTTGAAATCATAATTTTTTGCAAAAACACTTGCATAAAGCTCATTTACAAGTTTTGTAACAGCATATGGACTTAGTGGACTGCCAATTATATTCTCTATTTTTGGAAGATCAGTATTATCACCATATGATGAACTAGATGCAGCATAGACAAATCTTTTAACTTTTGCATCCCTACTTGCCACTAACATATTTACAAAGCCATCAATATTTGCTTCATTAGTTCCAAGGGGGTCTTCGATTGATCTTGGAACCGAGCCAAGTGCGGCTTGATGCAAAACATAATCAACACCATCACATGCTTGATTGCAATCACTTAAATTTCTTATATCTCCATTAATAAAATAGAAGTTATTGCTTAAGTCTTTGCCGGTAGTATTTTGAACATCATGAAGTGCTTGATCAATATTATGTTGATAGCCAGTATCAAAACTATCTAGCCCCACCACTTTTTGATTTAGTATTAATAATTTTTCAAGTAAGTTGGAACCAATAAATCCAGCTACTCCAGTCACCAACCAAGTCTTTTGATTATTATTTAAATATTCTTGTAAATGTTCAAATTTTGTCATTTATAGTCTGCCGTCAACCTCTTCGTTAACTAACAAATATTTAATATCATAAATTACATGATTTTCTTTACCAAAAGTCTTTATTTGCTTTGATGATAAATTTTTAAAGACATCATGTGCGACTGCTAAAATTATCGCATCATACTTACCTTTAATAGGTTCTTCAATTAACTTAATCTTATATTCATCCATAGCAGTACCTATATCAACCCAAGGATCATATACCTCTGTTGAACAATTCAAACTATCAAAATGCTCTATAAGATCAACTACTCTTGTATTTCTAATATCAGGACAATTTTCTTTAAAAGCTAAACCCATTATCAATATATTTGCACCTTCAACATGTATACCTTTTTTATTCATCAATTTTGATACTTGATCTGCAACAAAAAACCCCATGTTATCGTTTATTCTTCTACCCGCAAGAATCATCTCAGGTTTGTAATCAACCTCCAATGCTTTGTATGTAAGATAGTAAGGATCAACACCTATACAATGCCCTCCTACGAGACCAGGTGTAAATGGCAGAAAGTTCCATTTTGTAGCGGCTGCTTCTAAAACTGATTCAGTATCGATATTTAATTTGTTAAAAATAAGTGAAAGCTCATTGATAAGAGCTATGTTGACATCTCTTTGAGTGTTTTCAATTACCTTAGCAGCCTCTGCAACTTTTATACTGCTAGCCTTATGAGTGCCCGCAGTAATAATTTCTTGGTAAAGTTCGTCAACTTTGATTGTAATTTCAGGTGTTGAACCTGAAGTTACTTTTTTAATGGTTGTTATGCGGTGATCTTTATCTCCAGGATTAATTCGCTCTGGAGAATAGCCACAGTAAAAATCTTTATTAAAGGATAGACCGGATGAGTTTTCAAGAATTGGAACACAAACTTCCTCTGTTGCTCCTGGATAAACAGTTGATTCATAGATTACTAAATCTCCTATTTTTAGAATAGATCCTATTGCTTCGCTAGCATCTTTTAAAGGTAATAAATTAGGTTGTTTATTCTTGTCAATTGGCGTTGGTACAGTAATGATAAAAATTTTACAGTCCTTTATATCTTCTAGACTATTGGTATATGTTAAATAAATTGCATCCTTTAACTCTTGTTTAGAAATTTCCAAAGTATTATCTAGGCCTTCCTTAAGATCTTTTATTCTGACCTCATTTATATCAAAACCAATAACTTTTCGCTTAGAACCAAACTCAACTGCTAACGGCAAGCCAACATATCCCAGACCGACTACTGCTATTGGTGTTTCACTATATTGCATAAGTCATCCTCATAAATTAATTAATTCTCCATAAGCCAAGCTTGGAACATTAAAACATTCCATAATTGATGATGCCAGTTTCGACTTCCACTTAAATGCTCTAACCATTTGGTTCGCACAAATTCTACATTAAAAAAGCCTTCTTGATGCAATCGTTTCTCATCTAATAAGGATTCAGCCCAATCTTTAAGTGGCCCTCTTAACCACTCAGCTAGTGGAACTGCAAAGCCCATTTTTGGTCTTTCGATTAAATCTTTAGGTACGTGTTTGTAAAGAATTTCTCGAAGTGCCCATTTGGTAACGCCATTACGAATTTTGAATTCCATAGGTAATAATGCAGAAAGTTCAATCACTTCTAAATCTAAAAATGGTACTCTTGTTTCTAAAGAAACTGCCATAGCTGCTCTATCAACTTTTGTTAATATGTCTGTGGGCAAATATGTTATTAAATCATAAGCCATCATCTGCTCAACAAAATTCAATTCAGCAAATCGTTCAATGCCATCATTTAATATTGTTTTATGCTCATTAGCATTTATAAGCCAATCTGATGGATTATGAATTTGTGATATCAATTGAAAATGCAAATCACGAATTGATTCTGCGCAAAGCACATTTGCGGCCTTATGCAATTTGTGACCAATGTTAGCGTAACGTTTGCTCATCAATCCACTCAATATATTGTCCCACTTATCCTCTGACATACTAAAAATAGTTTTAGATATTAATTTCTTTAATGAATTTGGTGCTTTGGCAATCTTACTAAAAATTTTGTCACTAAAAACATAGCGATTATATCCACCAAAAAGTTCATCGCCTGCATCTCCAGATAGGGCAACAGTAACCTCATTTTTAGCAAACTGTGAAACTAGAAAAGTTGGTATTTGTGATGAGTCTGCGAAAGGTTCATCATAAATGTTAGGTAAATATGGTATGACATCTAAAGCATCGCTATCAGTAACATACTTTTCAAAATGATTTGTGCCCAAATGCTTAGCAACCATTCCAGCATGTTGCGCTTCATCGAAGTCTTTAGAATTAAACCCTATAGAAAATGTGTTCACATTAACATCAGAGTGGGATTGCATTAAAGAAACAATTGTACTTGAATCAATTCCACCGGATAAAAACGCGCCCAAAGGAACATCTGATTGCATTTGTGAAGAGACAGCATTTGATAAAACAGACTCAAGTTTATTGACTGCTTCGGATGGAGTAAGTGAGCATTTAGTCTTTCTGGCTTTTTTGTAAACTTTTTCAATTGACCAAAAATCATGCTTTTCAGTTCTTTTTGAATCCGCATAAAATTTAATAATTTGTCCAGGCTCTAATTTATATATATCTTTGTATATTGAATGTGGTGCTGGGATTGAATTGAATCTTAAAAACAAAGCTAATGAACTTCGATCAATCTGATTATTAAAGCATTTAAACTTTTTGATCGATTTCAGTTCTGATGCAAAGACAAACTGTTCATTTACCCATCCATAATACAGAGGCTTCTCACCAAAACGATCTCGCGCCAATGACAATTTTTTATTTAATTTATCCCATAAAGCTAGCGCAAACATTCCTTTAGTTTTTCTTAATGCATTATCTAATCCCCATTCTTCAATAGCGGCTAAAAGGGTTTCAGTGTCTGAATATCCATTCCAATTTCTATTTGATATCTTCTCTAGTTCAGAACGAATTTCATTATGATTATAGATTTCACCATTAAATATCATTACTAAATTATTAGAAACTGAATGCATAGGCTGATGTCCTGCTGGGCTTAAATCAAGAATAGAAAGTCTTGAATGTGCAAAACCAATGCCAGCATTTTCATCAAACCAAATACCATGATTGTCAGGACCACGATGATTGACTGCATTTATCATTTCAAATAATAAATTATTTGAGTTTGGTATCTCGCCAAGATATCCAACTATTCCACACATATGTATTTTGTATTCAAAAATTTAATAATATAATAATCCTAATTACAACAAATAGGTCTTGTATGTTTTATATCAAGTTCTACTTTTAATCTTTTTTACTACTCCATTAAAAATTAACTTTCCGTGTTTGTAATATATTTCATAACACAGGCCTAATATTGTAATAAGAATAAATGGAAACTTATATCGAACTGCTGAACCAAAATTAAATACAACTAAGCCATATATGCTTAGAGCTGCAAATAAATATGCCAACCATTTAAATGTAATATTTTTGTCAATTTGAGATGTTTTGATAAAAATAATAGTCAGTAAACCAAAAATGAATATATTTTCTAAGCTTTGTATAATCTGTAAGAAACTATTTGCTTCCCATGGAAAAGGCTTCATCAAAAAATATGGAGCTGATTGAATGGCTATTACAAAAAAATCTCTGAAAGTTTCTATATGGACATAATCCTCACGAAATCCACCATCATCTATATAGAATGCCATCCTAAAAAAATCTAAAAGTTCAATTATCGTCAATATAAAAGGAGTTATTGCTCCAATAACTAAGAACATAATAAAATATCTATATTTGTAAAAAAGAGATCCTTTTGCGAAGTAAAGGTGAATTACAAAGAAAACTATTAACAAAAAGAAATTTTGAGTCTTTATGATCAACAAAGGCAAGGAAATCAAAACGGCGAGTAATCTTTTATTTTCAATAAACAATACAACAGAAATGATCATAAACGAAAATACTAATGTATCTCTTAAAGCCAATGAGCTGTAAAGAAGAAAGCTTGGATAAAATAAAATAAACAAAAGAGGCCAGCCCCGCAAATTTTTTTTTGAATAAAGCCAAATTGTTAAAACAGTTGCTATAAGTCTATTGAAGAAACCAAGGCTTTTAATAGTCTCTACATAAGGTAAAGGCATCAAAGCAAATATCCAATTAGAAACTTGCAATTTGGCATTTGAAACAAGTTCAAAATTAAAAGAGCGTATTTTACGAACATCATCAAAATACTGAAATTGATCAGGCATATAAGATGCCGGGAAAAGAAGATCATTCAAAAAGAAAGGCGTTAAAGCAAATAACCCTAAAAAAAATGATAGCCACAGAGGAATTAGCCCAATCCTTAAAGAAATAATAATAACAATAAATATTGCTAATAGATTTGGGAAATCATAAAAAAACATTTAAATTATGCTTCTTATTAAAAAAATTTTTGTTATCTTGAATCTGTCTATAATAAATTTCATGCGCTCCACACTTCTTTATATTTTTTTATCATTTTTTCAAAGCTAAAATTTTCAATAATTCTTTCGCGGCAGGCTTTTTTTCTTTGCTTCCAAGATTCATGATAGTTTTTCTTTTCTTCAAGTGCTTTGATTGATGATTTAGCCAATGCTTCTGCATCTTTAGGGCTAACAATCCATCCAGTATCACCAACAATTATCGCAGCATCTCCAACATCAGTTGTTATACAAGGCGTCTCACATGCCATAGCCTCATTGAGAACATTTGGAAATGCTTCAGATATTGATGAAAGCATAAATATGTCAATACCATTCATAATTGCTGTAATATCATTTCTTATGCCTAATAAATGAATTCGTTTAGTCAAATCATTTTCATTTATTAGCGTAACCAAATTTTTATTTGAAGGTTCTAGGTTGTTTCCTACTAATATCGCATTAAAGTTGACACTTTTTTCATCTAAATACCTTAAAGATTTAATTAAAGTTTCCTGATCTTTTAATGGATGATAGTTTCCAACATGTCCAATTAGAAATGTCTCAGGAGGTATACCAAGCTCATTTCGAATAACATGATCTAAAGAACTATCTTGAAAAAAGCTATCTGTATCATAGCCATTATGTACAATTACACCCTTACTTTTTTTGAAGCCAATTGATTCTTGAACTTCTCTTGATTTTTCAGCACAGTAAATAATCTTTGTAGGCACTAAGTTCGATAAAAGTGCATTTAACCTGACAACCATTATTACTAATCTATTTATTTTACCTTTAATTAAATTAGCATGATGAACTCCCCAAAAAATTTTTTTAACTCCTGCAATTCTTGCTAAAACGCCTCCAATTAAATCGGCATGTGGCATCCAAGTCTGCACGACATCAGGTTTTATTTGTCTTATCAGCTTAAATAATTTAAATAAACCAAAAAAATTTATGCTTGAATTAGAAAAATTTAAAGTATGAACGGAGATATTGAATTTTTGAAGTAAACTTTCATATTTTTGCTTAGCTTGAAAAGATATAACAATATGTTGATATTTTTTATCAAACTTACACATTCGAAACAAAACTGCCTCTGCACCGCCATCGTCTAATCCTGTAATGATATGTAAAACTCGCATAGGTATTTGTTTCATATTAGCTTTGGAGGTTTATATTTAGTATAAATAATAATTACTTTATTGAAAGATACTCTTTCAGTCCAAGTTTGATCTCTTTTGTATACTTGATGTCATTATAATATTTATCAAATATTTTTTTTATTTCAATATCTAAATTTGAATAATCTTTCTTTGAGCTCTCAAAATCAATTATTTTTTTGGCTATTTCATCAACAGATAAATTTGAACTTATTCTTAAACTAAAATCCTTTAAATCAATCTGATCTTTATAATCGGTAATGGCATCAGTAAATATTGGTATCAAGCCACAAGCTAAATATGAGTTCATTTTAGTTGGAGTTGCCACATTATTTACTATATTGTTCCTTCTAAGCAAAAAACCATATTTATATTTAAGTAACTCATTATTAAGATCTCGCAGATCAACATATTTTACATTCGCACTTTTAATGTTATGTTTCTCTATAAGATTGTTTGCTTTTTCAATCTCTTCAGTTAACAAGGTCAGGGTTGAATTTTGAATGTGATTTTCTAAGCATTTATAGACTTGGAGAGTTTCGTCAATGTTCTGCCATATAGATAAACTTCCTGCATAAACAAAAGAGGGATTTTTATATCTATTTAAGTTGTTTTGTAAAGGTTCGCTGTAATGTAGATTATAACAAGGCATAGTTGTATAGCTTTTGGCGTTAAAATTATACTTATTCTTATAGTGGTTTAGCATCGCATTTGAAACAAATAATTTGAAACTTGGCAGGCTTAAAACAATGTACTCAATAAAAGATTTTAAATAATATTTAAATATATTTTTTTCTCTCATCATGCTTTCCTCAGGATCAATGCCTTGACTCCAAAAAATTGTTTTAGATAATGGGCGAAGAAAAAAACCTTTAATATAATTATTGGTAGTAATTGTAAAAATAATGTCTCTAAATTTAATATCATTTATAGACTCAGTGATAAGGAAAACAAATCCAAGCTCAGTTACTGCTCTATTTACAATTTCAATATAGTGGCTGGTTGCATCATTTAAAGATTTTGAGTTTATATAAAGAACAATTCTTTTCATTCAATAGCACTTAAAAAGTTAACAATTTTTTCTGAGGCGAAGCCATCACCATAAGGGTTGTGTGCTTTTGACATTTTGTCATATTCTTTTTTATTATCTAGAAGCCTTTGAGATTCTTTTAAAATAACGCGAGGGTCTGTTCCTACAAGCTTGACTGTTCCTGCCTTTAATGCCTCAGGACGCTCAGTAGTATCTCTTATAACAAGGACTGGCTTTCCCAAACTTGGCGCTTCTTCCTGAATACCACCAGAGTCAGTGATAATAAAATGTGACTTACTCATGATATATATAAAATTTTGATATGGCATTGGATCTATAAGAAATATGTTATGAGAACCTGAAAGCATTTTTCTAACAGGTTTCTGTACATTTGGGTTTAAGTGAACTGGATAAACAATATCAATATTTGGATTATTATCTGCAATCATTTTGATTGCCTTACAAATATCTATAAAGCCTTCTCCAAAGTTTTCTCTTCTGTGACCAGTTATTAAAATGATTTTTTTTTCATTTTTCAATGTATATTGCTTACTAATATCATTAATGATTCTTTTCTTTAATGCAGAATCTTTTTCAATTTTACTCAACACCAAAAAAAGTGAATCAATAACAGTATTTCCACAAATCAATATATTTTTTTTATCAATATTTTCCTTTAGTAAGTTATTTTGACTTGTTCGAGTTGGTGCAAAATGAAAGTTAGCAATAACACTTGTAATCTGTCTATTAGCCTCTTCTGGCCATGGACTATAAATATTATTAGTTCTTAGTCCAGCTTCTATATGTCCAACTTTTATTTTATGATAAAACGCAGCAAGCGCACTTGCAGAAGTAGTTGTTGTATCTCCATGAACTAAGACAATATTAGGCTTAAAATCACTCAATACTTTTCTCATACCTAGTATTACATTGGAGGTAACGTCAAATAAATCTTGCATTGGATTCATAATATTTAAATCATAATCAGGCAGTACATCGAAGATTTGTAATACCTGATCTAGCATCTCTCTATGCTGAGCTGTAACACAAACTTTAGCATCAAAATTTTTATCTCGCTTTAGTGCTTTTATTATTGGTACCATCTTGATTGCTTCAGGTCTTGTTCCGAAAACTAATAGTATTTTTTTTGTTGAAAGTTTATCTGACATTAATATTTAGTTAGATTTTTTAAATTCATTTGTTAAAAAGTCTGCAAAAACAGATTCATCAAAATTACTATAAAGATCTTTAGACCATTTATAAACATCATTAGAGGCGCTTTCAAAAAAAGTTTGTGTCTCTAGTTTGAAAAGAATATGCTCTAAGTCTTTAAAATTTCTTATAACTAAATCTTTACAGGGATATTTGTATTGTTTAAAGAAAATTTCGTTTGGTGAAAACTGCCAATGTGAGTGCATATCAATAAAAATAGACGGGATAGAAAGCATAGCAGCATCTAAAGATGAAGTTGAACTAAAAGTTATATGAATACTACAAGAACTTAAAAGCTCAGAAAGAGGTGTTTTGTTATCAAATCTGACATATTCATGGTCTACTTTAATATCTGGGCAATTAAATTTACTATATCTCGGATGATGTCTAAAAATAATTTCGTAATTATTTTTTTGTAAAAATTTAGTGTTATTATTTAGGAGTTTTTGAACAATTTCGACAGACTTTTCATTTATTTTGTTTTCATTAAAGTCAGGAGCAATTTGTAATGTAAAAAGTATTTTTTTGATATTTTTTATATCACTAATTTGATTTGCAGTCTTATTCAAACCAACTGCATATATATTATTATTATTATAGAAACCTGATTTATCATTCTCAACTAGGAGGCGCTTAAAAAAGTCACTGTAAACTAAGGTAACAATATTATTTATTTTTTTTTCTTTGAGAGCATAACCATTTTTTAGATACCCATGATGGCCATTCCATATAGTTCCATGCTGATAATCCACTATACACGCATCAGGATTAACAGTTCTCCAAAGAGTAGAATTATTCCAAATAAGAGTGATATAAACTTTTGAATGAAATTTTTTAAAAAATATACTTTTGAGTATATTCGAAATCTTTACTTCTCTTAAATAGATTTCATTTTTAGTAATTGGTTTTTTATTAAAAAAATTAAATACTTTTCTTAATATTATTTGTATTAAAGATATAAAAATAAAAGGTGTAGATTTTTTATTAACTTTACAACTTAAATAAGATTTAAAATATGTTTCTTCGAATACAACATAACTCAATTCATTTTCGATACAGTACTTTATCATAGGGCTTAATAGATAATTCTCGCCCTCTTTTCCCCTATTAAAGAAAGATGTACTCATAAATACCACGTCATAGTTTTTTGAAGAAAAAATTAATTTTAAAAAGTAAATAAAGGAAGATAAAAAATCTTTAAAGTTATTTGCAGTCATTTATGTTTAACGTTTAAGTCTTTTTTCTGCTATTTTGAAATCTTCGATATTATCAATATCAATTTTATCCTCTGGATTAATAATTAATGGATATATTTTTTTACCTGATACACTTCCACTTAATAATGTTTCTCTTCGAGCAGCTTCAATATCGCCAGTCATGGAGTAAGCTTCAGGTAACTCTTGTCTAGGAAAATTATAAGGCTCTTCTACATCAGAAATCATAGAGCTAATACTACCATCTTCATTAATTTCCAAGATTCTGTATGGATGTTCCTTTGACCTTGCAACTGCTCTAACAGATGTTGCTGAAGGATTTTTATTGAGTATATGAATAGATTTTTCTATAAGTCCCTCTGGCCTCAATGGTGATGTTGGCCTTAATAAAATATATATATCATAAACATCGCCAACTGAATCAAGATAATCCAAAGCATGTCTCATGAAAGGATAATCTCTTGTATTGTCCATAGATATTTCGGCTGGTCTAAGAAAAGGGACATCTGCGCCACAATTTTTAGCTATTTCTGCAAATTCCTCAGAGTCTGTTGAAACTATTACTCTGTTTACTAAGTCAGACTTTAATGCATAAGAAACTGAGTAATAAAGTAAAGGTTTACCTTTGAGTGGTAATATATTTTTATTTGGCAGAGATTTACTTCCGCTTCTTGCAGGAATTATAACTACTACTTTCATCTTTATTTATTATTTATAAAATGAAGACAAGGAAATTATTCTGCACAAAGATTAACTTGCAGCTTTCTAAATCAATCATTAAGAAATCTCTTTTTTTAATTTACTTAGTTTTTCTTTATCTTTAATAGAGAGTTTATTTTTGAGAGTTCCATCGCCTGCAGCGATGCCATAAATTATATTTGGGTTTGAAATATTATCGACTACAATATCTCCATCTCTTCCGTGAAAACCGCCACCAACAATATTGCAGTAACCTAAATTTTTTTTACCATATGAGATGTTTAAAATTTCGTCTGTTTTAATAGCTTCATATATAAACCCTTCAAAAGCTGATGTTACGTTTGTGCGATAAATTTCAATGTTTTGATCTGATGCATGCTGAATAGCATCTTCTGTAAGATTGTTTTTTCCAAGGTCAACTATAATGGCATTATTTTTAATGCTTTTTACTGTATCTGCATTTATTATAGGTACTCCACTAGAGGCACCTATTAAAATATCTGACATAAATGAGGTTTGCAAAATATTTTCGTGAAAAGTTATATTTGAAACTGTATTTTCAGGTTTTATAAAATTAAGACCCTGGGTGATACCATAGCCTTTATGTGTATTTCGCCTATAAATGCTTACACTTACACCACACTCTACTAATTTTAAAGCAAGCTTACTTCCTATGTTACCAGAGCCTAATATTGATGCTTTTTTGCCACTCAAAAAATTAAGTTTCTGACTTAAAAAAGACCATGTTGCATTAACTGTTATATCATTAGGTTTATACTCTAGAATTCTTGAGTTTTTAATTTTTTGAAAACAAATTTTTGATAAATTTCCAGTTTCGACAATATTAAGTTTTGGGTGAATTGTAACTGGAATTTTCTTTTCGCTATCAACAAAAATATAGTCGACCTCCCCATCAATGATGTCTATTATTTCTGTTAAAATAGATTGTTCAAATATTACACAACCACAAACAACAAAGAAATCACATGACCTTATTGGTGTGAGATAAGGCTCAGTTTCCTGCTTGGATGTTGTAGCAATAGTAAAAACAGTTCTGCTATGCTTTTTTTTGAGAGCCCTTAAGTTTTCTTTAAGTTGTTTGAGGAAGACTTTATTCATTGGTTTTTAAGATATGAGATCCCAAGTAATTGGAGTATTTTCAGGTATATCTTTATTGGCTATCTTGCCAAGAACTATATCTTCAAATTTTGCATATATCCCATAAGCAGGAGCTGTATAAATAATATCTTCAGCATTAATTATAGAGCCTTTTTTTATCTTATTTTTTGCATACATAGTTTTTCTAAATCTTATAACAGATGCGATTTCACTTGAAGATGGTTGTTTAATTCCATCACCCAAAGACTTTTCAACGATTTTTACTCGTTCCTTCATTTCTGCAAATTCTTTAGGTTCCATTGATAAAATATGATCGGGACCTTCCATTTTTTTATCTAAAGTAAAATGTTTTTCAATTATATCGCCTCCTCTTGCTACTGCCCCAAGACTGACCATATCTCCTATTACATGATCAGAAATGCCAACAGGTAAACCATTAAAAGCTTGTTTCATTGTGTCAATAGCCTTAATGTTCATAGTTTCAGGGGGACAAGGATATGAAGATGTGCACTGCATCAAAATTACGTTAGGATTCCCACATTTGGCAACCTCCATAAGAGCATCTTGAACTTCAGAAAGATATGACATACCTGTAGAAATTATAATTGGCTTTTGAGTTGAGGCGACCTTTCTAATAAGTGGTAAATTAACTAAATCAAAAGACGCAATTTTGTAGCAATCAACTCCGAGCTCAATAAGCTCATCTGCACTTTCTAAATCAAATGGAGCTGAAAAGATTATGGTTCTCTCTTTGGCATAATCAAAAAGTTCAATAGTTTGCTCTTTTGTAAGCTCGTATTTTTTAAGCATCTCATAATCGGTCTCTTCAACGCCGAGAACTTTTTCAACGTAGCGCGAAGTTTTTCCATGTTTTGCAACTCGATATTTAGTTTTATACGATTGAAGCTTAACTGCATCTGCTCCAGCATCAATTGCAGCATCAATTAATTTTTTTGCCATATCCATACTTCCGTTATGATTGAGGCCAATTTCTGCAATCAAAAAAGTACCATGATCTATACCCACACATTTATCTTTAATACTTACGGTTTTGTTAAAATCTAAACGAGGGTTTGTTTTATCAATCGAATTAATTTTAAACGTCTTATCGCTTATAATCTGTGCAAGATCAATTGCCTTGCTAAATAATATTTGTAAATCAGCATATATAAATTCAGCGAGGCTGCCTAAAGTATATAAATTTAAAATTTTATCGAATTTTTCACGTGTCTCAGCAAGTGCTGCCTGATAACCTTTAATATACATAGGATAGACTTCGGGCAACTTAATAATTTTAAAGTCGGTAATTTGATCTGACTTACATAAACCAAGACTAACAAATTGAGTTTTAACATTTTTAAATAACTCATTTTCGTTCATAACATCGTATTTATCATCAGGAGAATAAGTTATTTCACAGCACATTATTGTGGTATCTGGAGATGGATCTTTAATAAATGAATTTTGATCTGAGACTCTGTTGAAAAAAATATCTTCATCATCTATATAAATAAAATCAACGCCCTCAGGCAAAACTTTTGCAGTTGAAAGCTCCAACATTACTAAAATAACTCCTCTATATTTTAAGTTAGTTTCAAACCCAAGAAACCTCGAGAAATTAGTGCATGATGTTGTATTTATAATTATATCTTTTGGCATTAAATTGATATCACGCTTATCAGTAACAATTTTATTTATATTATTATTATTATTGGTTAATTGAATATTTTTAATTGTTTCTTTCAAGTTTATTGTGCCGCCAAGATCAAGAACTTTTTTTTCAAGACATCCAAGAATAGTTCCACTACCCTCATTACCAACGGCGCTCCACTGATCTTGATAAAATGCACGACGTTCTTCAGTTATTTGTACTCTTTTGGGCGCCCAATTAGCATCTAACTCTTTTGTTGGTATGCCCCACAACTTTTCAGGATACTTAGTAAAAAAAAGTTCCTGCAAGGTATCCCCTGCAAGAGCTTTTGTATATTCATAATAATTATTAGCTTTTGATAGATCTTCTGGATTTACTTGCGACAGTTCATCATTTATCTTATCACTTGTTTTTTTTGGCAAGCTGTTGATAAACTCTCTTGAAATTGGATAATCATAAAATTTACTGTTTTTAAAATTTTTAGCCCAATGGTCTCTCTCATGAAAAAGGCCTTCAAATTCAGATAGCAAATAATTCTTAATATCATCGTCAGGGGTATGATATATGTGTGGACCCATGTCTATTGGCCTTCCTTTCCAAGTTTCAGTTCTGGCTAGGCCCCCTATCATTGAGCTTTTTTCAATAATCTCGACATTGTGTCCATGTTTTAAGAGCTCATAAGCAGATGCTAAACCTGTTATACCTCCACCAAGAATATATACTGTTTTTTTCATTTAAAAATCCTTGTCTTAATTTTCTTCAGCACATCTGAGTAAATATTGTCCATATTGATTATTAGCTAATGGTTTAGCTAATTCAAGAAGTTGATCTCTGCTAATATAGCCTTTATTAAATGCAATTTCTTCAATGCATGCAACTTTTAAACCTTGTCTTCTTTCAATTATTTCAATAAATGTAGAAGCCTCAAGAAGTTTCTTATGTGTACCTGTATCCAACCATGCATAACCTCGACCCATTAATTCTACGACTAGTCGGTCTTCATTAAGATACATCTCAATTAAAGTAGTTATTTCTAACTCTCCTCTTTTTGATGGTAAAACTTTTGGTGCTTTAGAAATTACATCATTTGGGAAAAAATACAAACCTGTAAGTGCGAAATTACTTTTAGGTTTATGTGGCTTTTCTTCAATACTTAAAACTTTGCCATTAGTATCAAAGTCAATTACGCCATATTGTTCAGGATTATTAACATGATAACAAAAAACTGTTGCCTGATTTTTATCTTTTGCATTTAAAACAGCGCTAGACAAAAGATCATTCAAACCATGACCATAATAAATATTATCGCCAAGAATTAAGCATGCATCATCATCACCAATAAAATCTTTAGCTAAAATAAATGCTTGCGCCAAACCATCTGGAGAAGGTTGCTCTACATATTCAAACTTCATACCAATGTCATTACCACTTCCTAGTAATTTTTTATATCTTGGTAAATCTTCAGGAGTTGAAATGATTAGTACCTCTTTAATGTTAGCAATCATTAATACTGACAAGGGATAATAAACCATTGGCTTGTCATAAATTGGCATCATTTGCTTTGAAACTGCTTTAGTTACAGGATATAAACGAGTGCCAGAACCACCAGCTAATATAATTCCCTTCATTAGTCACCCACTTCTAATCTTATAGTTTGGTCATTATTTTTTTTTATTTGATTGCACCAGTTGCTATTTTCTAAGTACCACTCAATAGTCTTCTTGATGCCTGTGTTGAAAGTTTCTGCTGGACTCCAGTTTAGCTCACTTGCAATCTTACTAGCATCTATAGCATATCTACTGTCATGTCCTGGTCTATCCTCAACATGAGTGATAAGTTCTTCGTATCT
>CENJ01174050.1_pt1 | contig 25427 bp, 22 predicted proteins | sample 356161 | NCBI WGS metagenome assembly CENJ01 (sample SAMEA2619531, study PRJEB7988) | marine metagenome | biome: marine biome (ENVO:00000447); feature: surface water layer (ENVO:00002042); material: "saline water (ENVO:00002010), including plankton (ENVO:xxxxxxxx)" | depth 5 m | reverse complement strand
GCCAGAACCTAAATCTGGTGCGTCTACCAGTTTCGCCACATCCGCACACCTGAGCTGGCCCTTCTGACGGTTTTTGCCCCGCTTGGCAAGTCGAAAACCTGTGTTTCGGGCGTATTCACACAGGGTGGAGCGACGGGCACATACCCCGCGCACGAGCTCTCCAAACGCTCACAAGATTTGCGAGAAACAAAGCACGACATGCCTGCAAAAAAACCGCCCCAATCCCGTTGCGGGCACATGCCGCCGCGAGCCGAATATCAGACTATTCAGCATTGGTTTTACACATATGGCTCTGGCGAACGCGTTCACGGTTTTCTCTCAGGCAGGAAATCCATAGATTCCTGTTTTAATTCCGCTTTATTCAAATTCGGTTGAATTTTAACGTTCCACAATTTTACAAATTCGGAGTAGGCATAAACACTTGATGTCAATCATCGACACGCGAATAAACTGATCACAATTGCGCCAAAGGTCTGACCATTCTTTCATCAGCACAGGGCAATAATTGTTCAGCAGGCGGCAATAGTCATTTCTCGGGTTTTTTGACCCTTACGAGGGGCATAGGGAATGATAGGCCACATTGCCTGTCATATAAAAAATTGAATGGTAAGCGGGATGAAAAAGATTGAAGCGGTAATCAAGCCGTTCAAACTCGACGAAGTGAAGGACGCGCTGCAGGAAATGGGCCTGCACGGCATGACGGTGGTTGAAGCCAAAGGTTTTGGTCGCCAACGCGGTCACACTGAACTGTATCGCGGAGCGGAATACGTCGTCGACTTTCTCCCGAAACTTAAAATCGAAATTATCGTGGCCGACGAAATGGCAGAAGAAGCAATTTCTGTGATTACGAAGACCGCGCAGACAGGCAAGATTGGCGATGGCAAGATCTTCGTGTCTACCATTGACGATGTAGTCAGGATCAGAACTGGCGAACGGGGAAATTCAGCGGTCTAAAAGGCCCTACATTTTTTAAACAGTTAATCCAAATCTGGAGGGATAAAGTGTCTGACGAAGTTTTCAAAATGATGAAAGAAAAAGACGTCGAGTATGTGGATCTGCGATTCACCGACGTCCGTGGTAAACTTCAGCACGTAACATTCACCGCCGATGCTTTCGACGAAAGCATGTTTGAAGACGGTACGATGTTTGATGGTTCTTCCATCGCGGGCTGGAAAGCCATCAACGAGTCCGACATGGTCCTGATGCCTGACGCATCTACGGTCAAAATCGACCCGTTCTTCCAGCAAACCACCATGACGGTGAAGTGTGACATTCTCAACCCGGGCACGATGGACGCATACAACCGCGACCCACGCATGACCGCGAAAAAAGCTGAGATGTACCTCAAGTCTACCGGCATTGGTGACACAGCTTACTTCGGCCCAGAGCCAGAGTTCTTCGTATTTGACGATGTGAAATGGTCTGTTCAGCCGCACAAAACCGGCTACCAGTTCGACTCTACAGAACTGCCGATCAACACCGACAAAGACTACGAAATGGGCAATATGGGTCACCGCCCAGGTCCAAAAGGCGGCTACTTCCCAGTACCACCAGTCGACTCCGAACAAGACATGCGTTCAGAAATGCTCGCGGTCATGAAAGAGCTCGGCATGAAGCCTGAGAAGCAGCACCACGAAGTTGCTCCAGCTCAACACGAGCTCGGCATGGTTTTCGGCACGCTGCTTGAAATGGCTGACCGCGTACAAGACTACAAATACGTTGTTCACAACGTAGCTGCGTCTTACGGCAAGTCTGCGACCTTCATGCCTAAGCCAATGTATCTCGACAACGGCTCTGGTATGCACGTTCACCAGTCTATCTGGAAAGACGGCGGACCAACCTTCGCTGGCGACCTTTACGCTGACCTGTCTGAAACCTGCCTTTACTACATTGGCGGCGTTATCAAGCACGCTAAAGCACTGAACGCTCTGACAAACCCACTGACGAACTCTTACAAGCGTCTCGTCCCGGGCTTCGAAGCGCCAGTTATGCTTGCTTACTCTGCACGTAACCGTTCAGCGTCTATCCGTATTCCTTACGGTTCTTCTCCGAAAGCAAAACGCATCGAGACCCGCTTCCCGGATCCAGGTGCAAACCCTTACCTCGCTTTCGCTGGCCTCCTCATGGCTGGTCTCGACGGCATTCAAAATCAGATCCACCCAGGCGACGCTATGGACAAGGACCTGTACGAACTGCCACCAGAAGAAGCTAAGTCTATCCCACAGGTTTGTGGTTCTCTGCGTGAAGCTCTGGAAAGCCTCGATGCTGACCGTGAGTTCCTCAAAGCAGGCAATGTATTCGACGACGATCAGATCGACGCTTACATCGACCTCAAAATGGAAGAAGTGTATAACTTCGAAATGCACCCACACCCTGTCGAATTCGAGATGTACTACAAAGTATAATCTTACTTTCACAGCGCCGGCCTTGCCGGTAGTCAGCCGCCGACATCTCAAGATGTCGGCGGTTTGCTTTTTGTTGGTAACTCTATGGAAAAATCTCTGCTTTGGAGATTCGACCATGCGTCCGCACACACTGTTTTCCGTTCTTGCACTCGGGTTAACCGCCCTGCCCGCGACTAGCGAAGAGGTTGCGCCTCCTCCGAGTTTCGCATGCACAGTGCTCAATGAACGGAGTGACTGGATCGATATTTTCGAGCGTACCGATGCGCGCTGGGGCGTAAGCGTCGAAGCTCAGCTCGCGCTCATCGCTGAGGAATGGCAAATTCAAGCCGACAATATTCCGTCACGCTGGCGCCTCGAATGGACAATACTGGATCGTGGCGAACCTGGAATTCAGACCGGATATTTCGAGGCCACCTGGCAACGTTATCAGGCCGAAACCAACAATTTGCACGCATCACCAAACAGATTGGCCAATGTATCAGATTTCATCGGATGGTATTTTGCTTCATCATCCGAATACGTCGAATTTCTTCCAGGCGACGCTGCTGCCTTCTACATCATCTGGCGGCGTGGTCCGCGCTATTATGAAACCGGACAATGGCAGAGCAATACGGGCCTGATCTATCGTGCGCAGACCTTCGCCGAGAACGCCCAGCAAATCTCTCACGATCTTCAGTCCTGCCCGGTTGATCACTCAGGCTCAGATGAGAACCGATCGCTATTTTCCGGCGAAACAGACGGTGTCGCACGCCCATGGTCCTGGCATCGCCGCCATAGCGCCTCTGAAAACTGGATTGGGACGCTCAGAAACTAGCTCTTTTTATGGGTTTTAAAAAAACCTCTCTGAGCCAGAAGAGTAGAAATCAAACCCTCATTCGGCGCTGCGCGCCCCATTTTGGCAAGTTTCGACACCTGATACGCATACCAGGTAATGTTTGCATAACGGTGCAGAGCCCTCACCCAGGGAAACGGACTTTTCGCGCCAAAGACATGTGCGGACAGACCACTTTCCGGTGGGGCGATATGGTGCAGATCTGCCAACTGTTCGGAGATCAGGTCTTTCGGGGCATAAGGATCAATACACAATGGCCGGGCCAGTCCAATTGCATCGGCTCTGCGAAAATCTATCGACATTTCCATCGCCTCACGCGAACGAAATCCGCCGCTCGCAATAACGGGTATCGTAGATACATCCCGGATCGCAGAGGCATATTCGGCGAAATAGGCCTCCTCTGCGACAATAGACGCTTTCAACCTACCATCTGAGTACACATGGCTCTCTCCATCGACGCCAAACATCTGTGGTTGTTCGTAATTGCCGCCCGATATTTCGATGAAATCGACACGCTCTGTGTGTAGCCAGCCGACAAGCTCCAGAACGTCTTCAAAGGTTAGTCCGCCGCGCTGGAAATCAGCGGCATTCAGTTTAACCCCAATAGCAAACTCATTGCCTGTTATCTCTCGTGCTCGCCGAAAGATCTCCATCAATATACGGCTACGGTTTTCTAACGTGCCGCCCCATTTGTCAGTCCTGAGATTGGTGCGAGGCGACAGAAACTGCGAAATCAGGAAGCCATGAGCAGCCTGAATTTGAACGCCGTCAAATCCACTCGTCTGGGCGATTGATATGGCGTGCACAAAACGCCCAATGATATCTTCAATTTCGTCTTCCGTCAGCGCACGGGGCGGCGCAAATGAAAGAAAGCCGCCGCGGCCAAATTTCATCGGCACAGCAGAGGGCGCTACTGGCCGCTCACAGCATACACTCGGGCATTGGCGACCAGCATGATTGACTTGCATGATAATGCGCGCAGGCCCCTGTCTGACTGCATCTGACAGCCGTTTGAGGTCATCACGCACTTTCAAACCATCCGCCGGGTCAATAATGATGTTTCCGGGCGCTTCAGGATAGCGCCTGTCGACCATAACGTTTCCGGTGATCAGCGCGCCCGCGCCACCTTCAGCCCATCGTTGATACAAGGCCACATGATCCGTCAGCACTTTTCCATCGGATTCTGCCAGATATTCGGATACCGCTGACTTAACGATGCGATTAGGCAGCACCAATCCACAAGGAAGTGTCAAAGCCTGACCAAGTGGCGTTGTCATATGGGTTTCCTCAGGCGATTGATAGGTGAACTGAGCGACTCATCTATATGGTATTAGCATGTCCACCTCACCAAATGTTCAACGTCAGGATCCGGAAGCATATTCGGCGAAAGATATCGAAGTCCTTGAAGGCCTCGAACCTGTTCGCCGTCGTCCGGGCATGTATATCGGCGGCACAGACGAGCGCGCCCTGCACCACCTTTTTGCAGAGGTGCTTGATAACTCCATGGACGAGGCCGTCGCCGGCCACGCCAGCTGGATTGATGTGTCGCTTTCCACAGATGGCTATCTGACCGTAACCGATAATGGTCGTGGCATTCCGGTCGACCCGCACCCGAAAATGCCAGACAAATCTGCGCTCGAAGTTATCATGACGACCCTGCACGCTGGCGGTAAGTTTTCATCCAAGGCTTACGAAACTGCGGGCGGTCTGCATGGTGTCGGTATTTCGGTTGTGAACGCGCTCTCAGAGCGGGTCGAAGTTGAAGTCGCCCGAAACAAGACGCTATATAAACAAAGCTTTGAGCGCGGCCACTGCATGGGCCCAATCGAAAACCTCGGCACCGTCAACAATCGCCGGGGCACGAGCGTTCGCTTTAAACCTGATGCGGAAATCTTCGGTGATAAGGCTCATTTCAAGCCAAAGCGCCTGTTCCAGATGGCAAAATCCAAAGCCTATCTGCAGAGCGGCGTTGAAATTCGCTGGCATTGTGACGAGAGCCTTTTACCGCCGGACGGTTCAGTGCCTGCAGAAATGGTTCTCCATTATCCAAACGGACTGGCTGACCAACTCGCCGAATGGCTGAAAGAAAAGTCTGTCATTACCGACAATCCATTCACGGGTCGGGTTGATTCAGCTGCATCCGGCAAAGTCGAATGGGCTGTTTTCTGGACGGCTCAGGGCTTTGGGGAATCTGACAGTCAGATCCGGTCATTCTGTAACACCATTCCAACGCCTGAGGGCGGCACACACGAAGCCGGACTTCGCTCCGCCCTCACCAAAGGTCTGCGCGCCTATGGTGAGCTGAAAGGCCTCAAAAAGGCCAGTCAGATCACGGCTGAAGATGTGCTCGGCACCACCGGCACCCTCCTCTCCGTCTTTGTGCCGAACCCGGAATTTCAGGGGCAGACCAAAGACAAGCTATCGACAACGGCAGCGTTTCGACTTGTTGAAAGCGCTGTACGGGATAGGTTTGACCATTGGCTCGCCGCGTCTCCGAAAGAGGCCGACAAGCTACTGGATTGGGTTGTCTCACAATCAGACGACCGCCTGAAGCGCCGTAAAGACAAGGAAGTGTCCCGTCAGTCGGCGACACGCAAACTCAGATTGCCGGGTAAGCTCGCCGATTGCTCCAGCAATTCGCCGGAAGGCACTGAGATTTTCCTCGTGGAAGGCGACTCAGCTGGCGGCTCAGCCAAACAGGCACGTAATCGTGCCACCCAGGCCATTCTTCCACTACGCGGTAAAATCCTGAACGTTGCGAATGCCAGCTCCGACAAGCTCGCAAAAAATCAGGAATTGTCCGACCTCACGCTCGCGCTGGGCTGCGGACAAGGCAAGAAATTCGACATCAGCACACTTCGTTATGACCGCGTCATCATCATGACCGACGCGGACGTAGACGGCGCGCACATCGCTGCCCTGCTCATCACCTTTTTCTTCCGCCAGATGCCAGACCTTGTTCACTCAGGTAAGCTTTATCTGGCTATGCCGCCGCTCTATCGCCTGTCTGCGGGCGGCAAAACCGTCTACGCCATGGATGACGCCCACAAGGACGAACTCCTGGACGCAAACTTCAAAAACCGGAAAGTGGATATCGGTCGCTTCAAGGGTCTGGGTGAGATGATGCCTGCTCAGCTCAAGGAAACAACGATGAATCCCGAAACTCGCACGCTCGCGCGCGTGGTTGTTCCGGAAAATTCTGAAGTCACACCAGATGATCTGGTTGAAACCCTGATGGGCCGCAAAGCAGAGCTTCGCTTTCAGTTTATTCAGGAAAATGCCCAGTTTGTCGAAGAACTGGATATCTGACGAACTGCAGTTTTCCAGTAACTGTTCATTCTTATCGATGCGTTTTATTTGACTTTAACGCGTCGATGAGTATTTTCCGCCAGATCAGGACCGACGGTACTTACCGCCCTGACCCATGAAATCATCACGGATTCAATATACCATATGACGTTTGACCAACTTGGATTGAGCGAGGAACTGCTCAAAGCCGTTTCTTCGGCCGGATACAGCGAACCTACACCAATTCAGGCGCAGGCCATTCCAAGTGTGCTCAGCATGCGCGACGTCACCGGTATTGCTCAAACAGGTACGGGTAAAACCGCTGCATTCGTACTGCCAATGATCGATCGCCTCGCGCACGGACGCTCACGCGCTCGTATGCCGCGAAGCCTGATCCTGGAGCCGACACGCGAACTTGCATCTCAGGTCGCCGAAAACTTCGAAAAATATGGCGTCAACCATAAGCTCAACATGGCGCTTTTGATTGGCGGCGTATCCTTTGGTGATCAGGACCGCCTTCTCATGCAAGGCGTGGACGTACTCATCGCAACGCCAGGCCGCCTGATTGACCAGTTCGAACGTGGTAAATTGCTTCTGACCGGCGTTGAAATGCTCTGCATCGATGAAGCAGACCGTATGCTCGACATGGGCTTTATTCCGGACATTGAGAAGATTTGCAAAATGCTGCCGCCACGTCGTCAGACACTACTCTTTTCTGCGACGATGCCACCAGAAATTTCCAAGCTGGCCTCTCAGTTCCAGACTGACCCAAAGCGTATTGAAGCATCGCGTCCAGCTCAGACTGCAGACACGATCACTCAGTACAAAGTCGAACTGTCTATGAATGATCACAAAGCGCGTCGCACAGCGATGCGCCGTGTCATTGAAAGCCGTGACGTTAAAAATGGTATCGTCTTCTGCAATCGAAAATCAGAAGTGGATATTGTCGCGAAGTCTCTGTCTAAGCATGGCCATGACGCTGCACCTATTCACGGTGACCTGCCGCAGGCTTATCGCACCCAGACGCTCGAAAAATTCCGTAATGGTGAACTGAAACTTCTTGTTGCGAGCGACGTTGCTGCGCGCGGCCTCGACATTCCTGATGTCGGGCACGTGTTCAACTATTCCCCACCACCAAATTCAGATGACTATGTTCACCGTATTGGCCGAACCGGACGCGCGGGTCGCTCCGGCGAGTCCTTTACTCTGGTTTGCCCGGAAGATGGTAAACTCTGGGACGCTGTTCTAAAGCGCGTCCAGAAAGACGTCGAAACTTTCATGCCTGAAGGTCTGGAAGATGAGCTGAAAGCGCTCGGTCCGTCCTCTTCATCACGGTCATCCAAATCTTCCTCACGTGGCAAAGAGAAATCCAGCTCACGTGGTAAAGAGCGCCCGGAAAATTCATCCAATCGCGAAAAAAGCAGAAAAAGCGATCGCGGCGGAAATGATTTCGATTTGTTGCCGCCAGCGCCTGCAGGCCCTGTCGTAGGCCTGGGCGATCACGTCCCCGCATTTTTGCAACGGCCAGTGTAAATCACGCCCAAAACCTGAAGTTCTGCAATCTTAGGCATTCGTGAAATTACTATTTCTGCGAATACTTCAGACGTGTCGATTTACGAGTTATTACCATTTGGTTGCCTGCAAATGATACGATTTGTAGAAAACATCAGCGTTGTTTTTCTTTACCTTTACCTTTTTGGTGTTTGATCGGGTCAAATCAGAATGACTAGCCCGGACACATAAAAAATGAATTTTGGGGATCTCACAGGCGATAAAGGTCGCGAAACGGGGCATCAGGCAGTAGATGGTGCCATCGATCAGCAGCTTGCGGCTTCTCCCCAGAACTATGAGTTGTGGCTGCACTATCAAAACGAATGGACGCCCGGCCTCAAAGACGATGTCGACGAGCTGCTTCAACGAAACGGGCTTATCGATGAGCGCGAAGCTGAGTTCCTGTACGACAAATACTTCAACTCAAGTCGCCTCAGTGCACATGCTGTTGAAACCGGCGCTAAACTGGCCAGCGAACTCACCGCTGCGCTTCAGGCACTCAATCTGGCCGGACACCGCACAGAGTCATTCTCCGAACATCTGGACGATGCTGCGACCGAGTTGGAAAACAACCGCCTCGACCCGGCGCGCCTGTTCGAGATCGTAACGAGCCTTTCCTCTGCGACACAGGAAATGTCAGCTCAGAACGCAGAGCTGACCAATCGCCTCGAGGAATCGTCTGCTGAAATCAGCGAACTGCGTACGCACCTACAGACCATTCGGGCCGAAGCGCTCACAGACTCTCTGACGGGCGTCGCAAACCGCAAACAGTTCGACAATATGCTGCGTTTCCGTGGGCAGGAGTCCCGAAGCCTCAAATATCCATTGTCCCTCTGCATTTGCGACATTGATCACTTCAAAACCTTCAATGACCGCTGGGGCCACCAGACGGGCGATCAGGTCATTCGGTTCGTTGCCGCTACCCTGGAACGCCTCGCCCTTAAAGATCACCTTGTTGCCCGTTATGGCGGCGAAGAGTTTGCCATCATTATGCCGCGCGTAACATCTTCTGAAGCCGTAGCTGTACTTGAGCGCATGCGTCGCGCCATCGAAGTCAAAAAACTGAAGCGTAAGTCCACGGGCGACACACTCGGCAATGTCACAATGTCGTTCGGCGTCGCCGAGATGACCGACGAAGACTCTTGCTCCACGCTGATCCGTCGCGCCGATGAGCAGCTTTATGCTGCCAAACGTGGTGGACGCAATCAGGTATGCTTTGACCGCCGTTCTATTACTCAGGCTGCGTAAACCCCTCTTGCATATATAGTTTGATAGGCTGGCAGAGTACCGGCCTTTTCAAAACCCCAGAAAGTAAGTAAACGCTCACTTGCGCTTAGGGAGTTCTGATGTTATGTGTATGCAACGGAGGAAAATATGCCAGCACAAACCCGAACACGGAACGCCAAGCCAAAAATTGAGCGCGCTGCAGTCGAACTGTTTATCAGCGAAGGCATTGATGCGGCCACGACGCGCCAGATCGCTGAACGCGCAGGCGTTTCTGAGGGCGCACTATACCGACATTACAAAGGTAAGGAAGAGCTGGCCGAAGGCTTGTTCATGGAAATCCATGATCGCATGTCTCGCCTCCTTATTGAAGCGGCACTTGCAGGGAGCGACCTTCATAGCCGCGTCAATGCGATCGTAAATGCCTATTGCGAACTCGCCGACGAAGACTGGCCGCTGTGCTGCTACCACCTATTGTTCATGAATCGCTTCATCAAAAACGATATTAAACGCGAAGATGACCCGGTTTCCCTGACTGAAGCCATGATTACTGACCTCATGGACAATGGACATATTCCCCCTGGCAACGCCCAGATCCTCGGTGCAATGTCACTGGGCGTGGTCATGCAGACCGGACAGAACAAGGCCTATAATCGCCTGGACCAGCCGCTCTCTGCCTATCGGGCCGAAATGGTCACAGCGATCATGGCAATCCTCAAATATCGCGAAAGCGACTTCCAGTGATACGCTCTATCCTGTTTGCGATCGCATACTGGTCGCTTTCAGTCATCTATGTGTTGATGATCCTGCCATGCCTGCTCCTTCCGGGAGACGGCGTAGTCCGCTGGCTCATCTTGAAATACACACAGTCCATGCGCTGGAGCCTTCGTGTTTTCGCGGGGTCGACCATGAAGTCCGAGGGAAAGAGCACCTGCCCGACGGTCCGTTTATTCTCGCGGCAAAGCATCAAAGCTGGGGCGATGGCTTCCTGATTTATCCGGAAACTGAGTCCATCGCCTTTGTAACCGGCGACCATCTTGAACGGTTTCCGTTTGTGGGGCGGATTTTGCAGAAGCTTGGCGCTATCGTCATCGACACATGCGGCGCTGGAGAACGCAAAGCGTCGTCACTGAGCGAGGGCCTCGAACAGATACGTCACGATAACCGTCGCATTCTGATTTATCCGGAGGGCCACCTCGCACCGGTCGACTATCATTTTAGATACAAGTCTGGCGTCTGGCACATGGCGAATGCGCTGAACATTCCTGTGGTTCCCGTCGCAACCAATATTGGTCTGTTCTGGAGACAGGAAGACTTCCGAAAGAATCAGGGTACCGCTCTGCTCGAATTCCTTCCGCCTCTTGATCCCTCCGTTGGAAAAGGCGACTTTATGGAAGCTCTGACAAGCTGCGTAGAACTCAAAACGGCGGAGCTTGTCGCAGAAGGCAGAGGCACTGAGTTTCGCAAAACGGTTCTTATTGAAGACCCAAAGACTGGTGAGCTCGCATCACCTCCTTGTGAACCCGAAACCTAACCCCTTTCCCATATTTAATAATTTTTTGCTGGATTTCGAAAATAGTTTATTGTATTTCAATATGCATCGGATTTAATGGCGGCATATTTTAGGGAGCTAACAATGATCAAATCCATTCTCGCAGCCTCAGCTGCACTCGCGGTCACGGCGCTTGGCGCTAACGCTGCATCAGCTGCTGCATGGGACTTCCGCGCTTATGCAGGAACGAATGAAACAGAAGACACAGAATCAGCGAGCGACTGGACAGTCGCAGCGGTTAGTGAAGACGGCCCTGGTGTTGTTTTCGTATGCACATCCGGTTCTGGCATGCTTGCAACCATCGCTTATGAAGCCAGCGAAGACGTTACAGCGCAGGCGATCCGAGCAAATGGTTTTGTGAACACGAAAGCTGGCAGCGTCACCATAAATGGCGATACGATCGATTCTGACTGGACGATCCGTCGCCGCGCTCACACGCTGACCACGGGTCACATGTCAACAATTGGCGCGCTTTTGAATGGTGTTTATCGCGGAGACCGGATCGAACTGAACTTTAATCAGATGGATCCGATGTATGTAACTTTCCCGGAACCAGACGAAGCAATCGGTGAATTCATCGCCAATTGCCCAACGACAAACCAGCGCTCATAATTTCGAGTAACAGAATCAAATCAGGCGGAACTTTTTGTTCCGCCTTTTTTTATGCTTCTTCGACGACAGGAATAATTGTCACGCTTTCACCGCACCCGCAGGCGTCAGTCTGATTTGGATTATTGAAAACAAACTTAGCGTGCAGCGGCGTGACTTCATAATCCACGACAGAACCAAGAAGAAACAGAACCGCCTTCGCATCAACGACGATTTTCACGCCGTTATCTTCGACGATCTCGTCAAACGCCTCAGGCTGGTCGGCATAGTCCATGACATATTCCATGCCAGCACAGCCGCCATTCTTTACGCCAACCCGCAAATAGCCAGAGCCTTTGCGCTCCATGATTTCGCGGACGCGTTCAGCAGCAGCGTCGGTCAGAGTCACCAGCTTAGGTCTTGGACGTCGAGCCATAATAAAATCCCTTCGCTTTATAGCTTGGGTACATTCAAAGCATATTCAAGGCCAGACGGGCTTCGTCTGACATACGCGAAACATCCCATGGCGGATCGAAAACAAGATCCACATTGACGTTTTTAATGCCTTCCACATTCCGGGCAGAATTCTCTACCCATCCAGGCATGTCACCCGCAACCGGGCAGCCAGGTGCAGTGAGCGTCATATCGATTTGAACATTATAATCGTCATCAATATCGACAGTGTAGATCAAACCCAGCTCGTAGATATCGACCGGAATTTCAGGATCGAAAACCGTTTTGAATGCAGAAATCAACTCATCTGTCAGGCGCGCCAGCTCAGCTTCCGGAATGGAAGATGTTTTTGTCTCTGCTTCAGGGGCCTCAGAGGCTCCCGACACGTCAATCAGGTCATGGCTAGCAGTTTGATCGGTCATCCGACGTCCTATCCGAGCATTCTCAGCGTTTTGTCCAGTGCAGTGACGAATTGATCGACATCTTCAAGCGTATTGTAGATGCCAAAACTCGCCCGCGCTGTCGCACTGACTCCAAGATGGGTCATGAGCGGCTGAGCACAATGGTGTCCGGCTCTAATTGCCACACCATATTTGTCAAGTATTTGAGAGATATCATGAGGATGCGCACCTTCAACCGAAAAGGTGAGAACGCTTCCCTTTTCAGGTGCTGTTCCGTGGATTTTCAGGCGATTTATCTGCCGCAGGGCAGCTGCCGCTCTGTCATGAAGCATGGCTTCGTGAGCGTGCACGTCTGCGTGATCAAACACGCTGAACCAGCGAATGGCCGCGCCGAGTGCGATGGCTTCAAGAATCGGCGGCGTGCCCGCTTCAAACTTGTGCGGAATATCGCCATAGGTGACGCTGTCCATCGTCACCGTTTCAATCATTTCGCCACCACCCTGATAGGGGCGCAGGGCCTCAAGCGCGCGACGTTTGCCGTAGAGAATGCCGATTCCGGTGGGCCCATAGAGTTTGTGGGCAGAAAACACGTAATAGTCGACGTCCAGGGCCTGCACGTCCACATTCAGGTGCACCGCTGCCTGACAGCCATCTACGAGGATTTCAGCACCACAGGCATGCGCTTTGGCGGCGAGGTCCCTGATTGGCGTCACAGTGCCCAGCACATTGGACATATGAGTAATCGCGACGAGTCGCGTCTTATCGCTCAGCGCGGCGTCATATGCGTCCACGTCGAGACTACCGTCCTCGAGCAAAGGCACCCATTTCAAAACCGCGCCGCAACGCTCCCGCAGGAAATGCCAGGGCACAATGTTCGAATGGTGCTCCATCACGGACAGCACAATTTCATCACCGGGCTTGATGATGTCCACCAAGCCATTAGCGACGAGGTTTATGCCCTCGGTCGCACCCTTGGTGAAAATAATCTCATCGACCTCACCCGCATTCAGAAACGCGCGGGCACTTTCACGTGCCGCTTCCATTGCGGACGTTGTCTCATTTGCCAGAGTGTGGAGGCCGCGGTGAACATTGGCGTAAGCCGTTTCCATCTGACCGGACAGCGCATCGATAACGAAACGAGGCTTCTGCGCTGACGCTGCGCTATCAAGATAGACGAGCGGCTTGCCATTCACTTCACGCGCGAGGATCGGAAACTCGCTCCGAACCTCCTGAATGTCGAATTTGCGAGCTACAGACGTGCCGTCAGCCATGAGCGTGCCTCATCCTTCATGATCTCGCGTTGCGCATTTGGCACAGCCTCAAGCGCTTCAGCAATGAACGCCTCTGTTAGCAATGCACGCGCCTCTTTTGCTGGTACGCCACGCTGCCGAATGTAGAACAATGCGTCGTCATCCAGAGCGCCAACTGTATTGCCGTGGGCACACTCAACGTCATCTGCGTAGATTTCGAGCTCTGGCTTGGCATTCACTTCGCCGCCATTCTCGAGAATGAGCGCATTGTGAGACATTTCAGCGGCCGTCTTCTGGGCATTCTTCGCAACATAGAACTTGCCCTGGAACACCGCACGGCCGCCATCCATGATCGCGCCTTTCACGAGCTGCTCTGTATCGCAACCGCCTTTAGAGTGACGCACAAGGCTGGTCAGATCATTATGGAAACCATCACCGACGAGATAAGCCGCATTCATATTGGCCGACGCGCCCTCACCCCGGTGGAACACACGAGTTTCGTTTCGGCAGAGCTTCGCGCCAAAGCCCAGACAGCTTTGTTCCAGTTTTGCCTCCGCCTCCAAATGCACGATGGCGCAAATCAGCTGCACGGCATCCACATTTGCTGCCTGATACATATGACGCGACAGCGCTGCACCTTTTTCGAGGCTGTACTCAATGACCACATTCGAAAAGCCGCCAGCTCGCGTATGGGTTTCAAACACGTCTAGTGAGACGCCTTCTCGAATTCGGAAAGATATGCGCTCAAAAGCAGACGCAGTCTTTGCGTCGAAAACAATATGCAAAGGCGCGTCAGGGCTTTCCGTCACATCAATGAGCAGCGCCTGACGATTGCTCGCCAATGCCGCGCTCAGAGCGGCTACTGGAATATCCTCAGCGCCACCCAGCGCTGATACGTTCTCATCTGAGACGAGTTTCAAGCCTTTAGGCAGTTTTACCTGCCCATCGGTAAGATGAATTTCGCTAACGCCACCTAGCCCAGAAAAAGCAGATGCGGGTGCGTCAGCAGACAGTTCTGCAGGCAACTCTTTCAGAGCGTTTCGCAGATCAGAATATTTCCACGCCTCAACACGTCGATGTGGAAGACCTGTCTTTGCGAAGGCTTCGAAATTACGCGTGCGCTGCGGGTTCTCCGGCAGGCCGGCAAAACGTTCTGTCAGCTGGAGCTCAGCGGCAGTTGGATTTTTGAAAAGGTCTTTCAACGCAGCCATTAAACGGCCTCCGAAAGAACACCATCATAGCCTTCTTTCTCCAGACGCAGAGCAAGCTCAGGACCACCAGACGTGATGATGCGGCCATTGGCCAGCACATGCACTTTGTCAGGCTGAATATGATCCAGAAGACGCTGATAGTGGGTGATGACCAGCATACCGCGTTCTGGGTCGCGTAATTCGTTGACGCCATCAGAAACCGTCTTCAAAGCATCAATATCGAGCCCTGAATCCGTTTCATCAAGAATGAGGAATTTCGGCTCGAGCATCATCATCTGAAAAATCTCCAGACGCTTCTTCTCACCACCAGAGAAACCGACATTCACAGGGCGCTTCAGCATCTCTGGCGTTAGTTTAAGCTTTGCCGCAACAGCTCTGGATTTTTTGAGAAATTCAGCTGCAGAGACCTCTTCTTCGCCGCGCAATTTGCGCTGGGCATTCAGCGCCGTGCGCACAAACGTCATCACTGGAACACCCGGAATTTCGACCGGATACTGGAAAGACAGGAACAGACCTTTTGCGGCACGTTCTTCTGGCTCCATGTCCAGAATATCGGCGCCGTTGAGTTCAGCCGAGCCACCAGTCACTTCATAGCCGTCACGGCCTGTCAGCACATAAGACAAGGTAGACTTGCCCGCGCCATTCGGGCCCATAATCGCGTGCACCTCACCAGCTGGCACGTCGAGTGTCAGGCCTTTGATGATCTCTTTAGCGTCTTCACCCTCGCCGACTGTCGCAACAAGGTTTTCGATCTTCAGCATAACGATTTTTTCTTTCTAGGCTTCGCCGGTTGGCGGCGAAAAGCGATTACATATTTTCAGAAACAGGCCGATCACGATGAACAGCAATGCGAGGCCCCAGACACCTGTCGCCAGTGGAGCGAAGCCGCCAAAGGCCCAGGCACCAATAATCTGCATCAGCATGGCAACAAGGAATACGAACACCACCAGGCTGGCCCAGCCTTTCCAATTGGCAGGACGGCCATAGTCGAACCGGGACAGGCGCTTTTTGAACCAGAACTGGTCAGACATCAGCCCACACTCCCTTCGAGGCTCACCTGAAGCAGACTTTGAGCTTCCACGGCAAACTCCATAGGAAGCTGCTGAATGACATCACGGACAAAACCGTTCACCAGCAAAGCCACAGCCTGTTCTTCATCAAGACCGCGCTGACGCGCATAAAAGAGCTGGTCCTCAGACAATTTGGTCGTCGTAGCTTCATGTTCCAGCTGAGCATCTGCGCGACGGGTTTCAACATAAGGAACGGTGTGCGCACCACATGTGTCACCAATCAACAGAGAGTCACACTGCGTAAAGTTACGCGCGCCTTCAGCCTTTTTGTGTACCGAAACGAGGCCACGATAGGTCTGATCGGAGTTTCCAGCTGAAATACCTTTTGAGATGATGCGTGACTTGGTGCGTTTACCCAGGTGCAGCATTTTCGTCCCGGTGTCAGCTTGCTGACGACCATTGGTCACCGCGATAGAATAGAACTCACCAACGCTATCATCGCCGCGCAAAATACAGCTTGGATATTTCCAGGTCACGGCAGAACCAGTTTCCACCTGTGTCCAGGAAATTTTAGACCGGTCACCGCGGCAGTCGCCGCGTTTGGTCACGAAGTTATAAACCCCGCCCTTGCCTTCTTCATCGCCCGGCCACCAGTTTTGAACCGTCGAATATTTGATTTCGGCGTCTTCAAGCGCGACCAGTTCAACGACAGCAGCGTGCAGCTGATTTTCATCGCGCATCGGTGCCGTGCAGCCCTCAAGATAGGACACATAGGCGCCTTCATCTGCGATGATCAGCGTACGTTCAAACTGGCCTGTACCCTGCGCATTCATCCGGAAATAGGTTGAAAGCTCCATCGGGCAACGAACGCCCTTCGGCACATAAACGAACGTACCATCAGAGAAGACAGCGCAGTTCAGCGTCGCGAAATAATTATCCGACTGAGGCACAACCGTCCCCAGATACTTTTGCACCAGCTCAGGGTATTCGCGGATAGCTTCAGAAATCGACATAAAAATCACGCCGGCTTCTTTGAGCTCTTTCTGGAAGGTCGTTGCGACCGACACACTGTCGAAAACAGCATCTACAGCAACGCGCGGCTTGTCTGTATCCGTGCGTGCATCAGCAGCGCTATCGGCAGCACCTTCAACGCCGAGCAGAACCTCAGCTTCCTTTAGCGGGATACCGAGCTTTTTATATGTCTCGAGAATTTCTTCCGGAACATCATCAATGGATTCGTATTTCGCGCCCTTTTTCGGGGCCGCATAATAATACGCATCCTGATAGTCGATTGGCGGGTAATGCACATTCGACCAGTCCGGCTCTTCCATCTGGAGCCAGCGTTCAAAGGCCTTCAGACGCCATTCCAGCATCCATTCGGGCTCTTCCTTCTTGGCGGAAATAAAGCGCACAATGTCTTCATTCAGACCTTTAGGCGCAAATTCCTGCTCGATCTCAGTCGAAAAGCCCGCAGAATAATTCTTGGATTCAAGCGCACGGGCGGCATCAACCGTATTCTGATCGATCCCGTCTTTGACTTTCACCTCGTCAGCAGATGGATTTCCATCAGCCATCACGCTTTCTCCATAAATGCTTCCGGCACAGCGCGGCGCGCTGCTTTCAGCCAGGCTTCAGCCGCTGCTTCAGCATCTTTCAGCTCAGAAGCCCAGCCAAAACTGACCCGGATGGCAGAGTTTGCCAGTGTTTCTTCAACGCCCATCGCAGTCAGAACGTCAGAGGTTTTCACCTTTCCGCTCGAACAGGCAGAACCAGACGACACAGCGATACCAGCCAGATCCATAGCCATCACTTGAGTCTCCCCCTTGAAACCTTCAAGGGCAAAATTGCTAGTTCCCGGCAGACGATCGGCTTCACGCCCAAAAAATCTAATACCCGGTACATCCGACAGCAGGCTTTCGAACTTATCACGAATTGCAGACACGCGCTTTGCATCTTCTGCGGACATGCATGCACTCACGGCTGCCCCGAAACCTGCAATACCTGGCACGTTTTCTGTTCCAGATCGCAGCGATCTTTCCTGACCACCGCCGAGCTGCTGTGGCTTGAGCGGCGCACCCACCCGAAACCAGAGCGCACCCGCGCCCTGAGGCCCACCCAGTTTGTGCGATGAAAAAGCCATATAGTCGACGCCCAGCAGCGCTGCGTTCACATTCAGCTTGCCCAGCGCCTGCACTGCATCACAATGCGTAAATCCGCCCGCATCACGAACAACCCGCGCCGCATCGGCAACAGGCTGGATCACGCCCGTTTCATTGTTCGCCAGCATCAGAATGAGAAATGGAGTGTGATCTCCCATATCGTTCAGCTGATCAGACAAATCACTCAGGCTTAGCGAACCATTGCCCTCGACAGCTATCCGCCGGACAGGCACGCCAGAAGCCTCGATATTCGCTTTAACTGCGGGATGCTCCAGATCGGTCGTAAGAATGATCGGATTTTCAATCAGCGCCAAAGCGCCATTGATCGCCAGCGCATTTGCTTCAGTCCCACCGCTCGTGAAGACGATATCCTCACCACGTGCTCCTATGACGGATGCAATCTGAGTTCTGGCTTTTTCAACGACACTGCGTGCCTTACGCCCAACGCTATGCACAGAGGAAGGGTTTGCACCCAGCTCAAGTGCAATACTTACTGCATCCCGCGCTTCTGGACGAAGAGGGGCAGTCGCGTTGTAATCGCAATAAATCATTGTGCCGATCAGGCGGCCTGATTGCCATCCAGACGGCGCATTTGAACGATTTGTCCCGCGCGGCCTTCTACAACGTCTTCAAGAGACACTTGTGCAAGGAAACCCAGAATGTGCTGACGCAGCGCATCCCAAAGTTCGTGAGTTGCACACTTACTGCCGTCTGGCTGACAACCGCGACCGGTGTCAGGTGAACAACGAGTCGTTTTAATCGGCTCATCTACAGCAAGAATAATGTCGCTCAGTCGCGTTTTGTTTGCAGTTTTCGCAAGCACGTAACCACCGCCCGGCCCGCGCACACTCTTCACGACGCCGCGACGACGCATCTTCGCGAACAGCTGCTCAAGATAGGACAGCGAGATAGATTGGTTCTCAGCGATTTCAGCGAGAGTCTTCGGCTGATCCACCGGAGAATTTGCCAGATCGACGAGTGCCATGACCGCGTAGCGGCCCTTCGTACCTAGTTTCATAACTACACTCCAATTAAAGGGGAAATATATACCCCCTAAAAAAGGTCAACTATTTCTCTTCCGAAATTCTTGATTTTTAGTCAATTCACGGTTTACACCCGACCGTTCAGCAAATTGTCGCACCGTTTGGGAGAAAATAGCACATGGCCGAGATTATCATTCCGGGTCCGGCGGGCCGAATCGAAGCTCGTTACACAGAGGGTCCAGATGAAACCTCTCCCATTGCACTGATCCTGCACCCACACCCGAAAGCGGGCGGGACCATGCAGGACCCGGTCACGATTTCGCTCTACAACCTTTTTGAGTCGCGCGGCTTTTCTGTCATGCGTTTCAACTTTCGCGGCGTCGGTCGAAGCCAGGGGCAGTTCGAATCTGGCGCTGGTGAGCTGTCAGATGCAGCATACGTGCTCGACTATATGGAATCTCTGACAGAAACCCCGCGCTATTGCTGGGTCGCTGGGTATTCCTTCGGCGCGTGGATTTGCCTCCAACTGCTGATGCGCCGCCCTGAGATTGATGGCTTCCTCGCTATTTCTCCACCGGCAAACCATTACGACCTCAGCTTCCTCGCACCTTGCCCAGCTTCAGGCCTGATCCTTTCTGGCGATCAGGACAAAGTTGCACCGCCTGCGGACATTGAACGCTCTCTGACAAAAGTTCGCGTTCAAAAGGGCGAAGTCATCAGCCGCGACACAATTCCGGGCGCAAACCATTTCTATCAGGGCAAGCTGGACGAGTTGTCTGAACGTTGTGGTCAGTATCTCGATGAAAGCCTGAGCAAAGCTGAGCGTGAACGCCTCGGCGAAATCGACTAATTCAGACTAGCTGATCAGTTTTCCGCCGCTCATGGGCTCGGGCACACCTGTTGTGCCCGTAAAACTGAGCGGAAGTCCGCGCAAATGGCGCACGGCGAGAAGAGCGAACGCTTCGGCTTCGATTGAATCGCCGCGCCAACCTTCATCTTCTGCTGTCACGACGTCCATAGGACATCTTGTTCGCAACTCCCGCATCAAAACCGGATTGAGCCGGCCACCGCCACAGACGATTAGCTTTCGGATGGGCTTGGGAAACAGGCTGATCCCTGATGCTACGCCTGCCGCGCAGAATGCAGTCAGCGTGGCGGCCCCATCCTGAAACCCCAGACCTTCAGCCAGACCTGCGTTGAAATCATATCGGTCCAGAGATTTCGGATAGCCCTGTCTGAAAAAGGGATGGCTCATCCAGTCTGCGAGACGGGCCTCATCAACCTGCCCTGCACGCGCAGCGCTTCCGTCCTGATCATAGGTTCCGAAACCATGCTGGACGACCCATTCGTCAACCGGACCATTGGCAGGCCCACAGTCGAAGCCAAAAATGTCATCGCCGTCGATATAGGTCAGATTTGCAACACCGCCGAGATTGAGGACAGCCACGGGCGGCTCGAAGTCGCGCGCGAGTGCTTGGTGGTATACCGGCGCCAGTGGCGCCCCCTGCCCTCCGGCGGCCACATCGTCCGACCGAAAGTCATAGGCCAGAGATACACCGAGCCGGTCTCTCAGCTCGGGCGCATTTAAAATCTGCAGGGTCGCCCCAACTTTGTCACCCGCAGGCGGCCGATGAAGGACCGTCTGACCATGTACGCCAGCGATTTCAGGCTTCTGATAGCTGGCGCACTGAGCCACTGCGAGATCATAGGCATCTTTATGAGCCGCATTCAGCGCCGCAAGCGCGGGTTCAAAGTCAGACAAAGGCGGGTCACCATTCCAGGCCCAGGCCCTTGCTGCATCGACAGCTTTCATGATGGCGGCGCGCTCATTAGCGGTGAATTTGCGCTCTGAAACGGGTCCAAATTCAGACACTGTAACGCCATCGGTTCTGATAATCGCAGCATCTACAGCGTCCACCGAAGTGCCGCTCATAAAGCCGATTGCCCAGATTGGAGAGAAATCGCCATCTTCAGTGTTCAAACCTTCATCCCTTCATGCTAGAGCGCCGCGTCTATTGGAGACTGTTATGAGTGAATTTAAATCCGAATTTCTGCGGACTCTGCAAACCCGCGGATACATTAAGCAAACGACTCACGAAGCTGAACTCGACACATATTGTGCCGACAACACAGCCGTTGCTTATACCGGATATGACGCCACTGCAGACAGCCTCCATGTTGGCCATTTGGTCAGCATTATGATGCTGCGCCGCCTTCAACAAGCCGGTGGCAAACCAATTGTGTTGATTGGTGGCGGAACCACCAAAATCGGCGATCCTACTGACAAGGAAAAGTCCCGCCCAATTCTGACCGAAGATCAGATCAATGAGAACGCTGCTGGAATCCGCAAAGCGTTTGAGGCGTACCTCACTTTCGGCGACGGACCGACAGATGCAGTCATGCTCAACAATGCCGACTGGCTGGATGGGCTCGGCTATATCGAGTTCCTGCGTGACGTGGGCAAACTGTTCACCATCAATACGATGGTGAAGCAGGACACTGTTGCCCGCCGACTGAAGAACGAACAGCCCTACACCTTTCTGGAATTCAATTACACGCTGCTACAGGCCTATGACTTCCTTGAGCTCTCTCGTCGCGCAGGCTGCATGATGCAACTTGGCGGCTCTGACCAATGGGGGAACATCGTTGCTGGTGCTGACCTCATCCATAAAATGGATGGTAATCAGGCCTTTGGTATCACCTGCCCTCTCATCACGACGGCGTCTGGTGCCAAAATGGGCAAAACCGTTGGCGGCGCTGTATGGCTGAATGCGGACAAGAAAAGCCCGTATGAATTCTGGCAATTCTGGCGGAACACAGAAGACGCAGATGTCGGTCGTTTTCTGCGCCTGTTCACCGATATTCCGTTGGACGAAATCGAGCGCCTTGAAAACCTTGAAGGCGCTGAGATCAATAATGCGAAGATCGCATTGGCGGATGCAGCAACAGCCATGCTGCACGGTGATGCTGCGGCGAATGAAGCGCGCGAGTCTGCTGCAAAAGTCTTTCAGGAAGGCGCATCTGGTGATGCACTTCCTACGACTGATGTGGCGAAAGCTGATATCGAGGCTGGTATGCTGGTCGCTGCGGGCTTTACGGCGGCGGGCCTCACCAAATCAAACGGTGAAGCACGACGCCATTTCAAAGCCGGTGCGGCAAAGCTCAACGGTGAAGCCGTCGCAGACGATAACTCAGTGCTCACGCTCGCTGATTTCGACGATGAAGGCTTATTGACCCTTTCCGTTGGCAAAAAGCGTCATGCGCGCCTGAAGCTCGCCTAATTGAATGGCTTAATCGCCCTCGGCTTCAGCCGGGGGCGGCAATTCAGGCGCATCAGTGTCCGGGTTTTCAAAAATCCGACGCAGAACACCCGGAACGATACCAGACAGCGGGTTCACAGCGACACGAGCTGACTCCAATGACCCGCGAATATCGTAAGTGATTGCGAAAACGCCTTCCCCGTCGCGCGAGACAAACAAGTCACCAATAATTGGAATTCCGCCAAGCGCAGAGTTCACGCCGAAGGATGGCACAAGCACGCCATTCACCAGCAAATCTTCGCCGTCATCGAGAATATAACCGTTCGCCGTCAGACCGAGTGCCGGGCCCGATGCCTGCGCACCTTCAATGTAGTATCCGCGCTCATCCAGAATGAGCGGCAAAGTGACCTGCGAGAAAAGAATACCGTCGCCTGACATCACATCAGCCAGACCACGCAATGACGCGAGAGACAGAACCTGGGTCAAAAGCGGCGCATTATTGAGACGTGTATTCGTGAGAACGATACGAACATCGGAGGGCTGCCCTGAGGAACGAAGCGTCCCATTCATTGTGAACGCCCCGCCGGACATAAACTCCTGCCCCAGAAAGGCGGACATTACGCTGCCGGCATTACTCGCATTTGCTGAAAGAGCGCTCTCACCATTTCCATTTGCCGTCACGGATAGTGAGAACTGATTATCCAGATCCATGACACCTGAAACATCGAGACTCTGCATGACCGGGCCGATGAATGCGATATCAAGGCTGGCGTCCGTTGCCTCGATATCATTTCTCAGTCTGAGGCGATCAATATCTGCAGAAAGGCTCACATTTCCAAACAATGGAAGTGTGCCGCCCTGCCCACTGGCACCAATCAGCCCGTCGAGCAAGGGCGCTGCATTCAGAAACGGACCGGACAGCTCAAGTTCGAGCGTATCCGGATCCGGACGACGCAACTCCCCACGTAAATCCAGCTCATCTCTCAGATAAAACTCACGCACATTCATGCGGTCGAGGCGACCTTCAGTGGTCAGAGACACATCACCGCCAAATCGCACCCCATCGGCTTCAAACCGAACAGATGTCACCTGTTCCTCACCCGTAGAATTCAGCGCGATTTCTGCGCGCGCATTCTCGCCTTCGCGTTTTGTCCAATCGAACTCCGCTACATCGAGACGGGTTTCCTGAAAGTCCAGCGAGATGTCGACATGCTCAAAATCGTCAGCAGACGGACCAAGCGCCTCAATCTCAGCATAGGCAGAACCCGACATATAGGTCCGGGCCGCAACGCCGAACCTATTGATGAAATCCGGACTCACAAAACCAGACGCCAGAAGCCGTGAACGATCCGGGCTTCCTTCATCACGAAAACGATCGCTCCACGTGAACTCGATGGGCGCGTCCTCAAATCGTCCGTAGCCGGAAATCTGTAGCAGGTTGTTATTGACCAGAATGTCGGCCTGCCCGCCAGTCAGAGACATTTCCCTGAATAGATTATTGAACGCACCATCATAGATACGTCCCTGAACACTGAACACCGTGTCCTCGTAAGACACTTCAGACAATGCAGGGCGTTGCAGCGTGAAGGTGGCCCGACCTGTACCACTGATATCGTCAATCTTCAGTCCATATTGGTTTTCAAGCTGAAGTCTTGAATCGCTCAGCGTCTGCAAAATGTCGTGCACATCGCCAGTACCTTCCGCCTCAATAAAGAACAGCTCACCTTTCGGTTTGAATTGCGGGATCGACACATGGCCCGACAGAAGTGACCAATTGCTGAAACTTCCACGCTCAAGATCCAGTGAAAAGGAATTACCATTGAGGCGCGCCGTACCACGGCCATCTATGACCGGCGGCAAATCTTCAAGAAAGCTTGTCTGCGCATTATCGAAAGCGAAATCGAGCTGAAGGTCTTCATCTTCCAGTTTTTCGTCCCGCAGCGAATCCGGACGAAGATCCATTCGGAAAACGGCTTCGGACAAATCACCTGCCAGCACATTTTCCTCGACCCAGTTACGCGCATCATCCCCTAAAGAAAACGGCCAGAACAACAGAACATCCTCCGGGGAAAGAATCCCAGAAGTGGATGCCGTCAATGCAACACCGAATGGCAGATCGCCCTCCGGGGCATCTTCGTCTGCCAAATATAACCGTCCCTGCGCTCTCACGCCGGCATTGCCAACACTTGCGGTCAACCGCTCCACATCAAGCTGGCGTCTGTTGATATCCAGGTCAGCCACAGCATCCACATTCTGAATTCGCCAGACACCCGGAAAGTGAGGCTGGAAGTCCATGCGAAGGTCGCTGGATTGGAGTGTGATACGGTGCGGAACCTGGAGCGGAGCTTCGATGAAATCGTTGAAATCTTCGATTTGCAGCACCGCCTCACCGCTGATCGATGCGACGTCTAGAATTCGCGCATCTATCTCCGCGCTGTTTTCATCCAGATTATAGGAAAAGACGATGTCGTTCTCACCAATCGACAATGAATTGTCGCCGACGCCAACCTCTCCACTGTCTGTCACAATGTTGGCAGACAGAACCTCAATACCGGTCTGGCGAACCTCGAATGCGACCGAAAGATCAGCAAAGACATTTCCCGAATATCCTTCAGTGGCGCCTGCCAGAAACGGCAGATTGAACAGGTTTGCCCCGTAAAGGTTTGTATCGGTTCGGAATTCGCGAAGACCGGGATTGAATTCCAGATCGAAATCCACGCGCTCTGGCGCACCATTGCCAAAGGCCTGACCTGACGAAGAAACACTGATCACGCTATCTTCGCGGGACAGACTCAGGTCTGCGCCCTCCAGCCACCAATCAATTCCAAGTGGTTCATCAATGAGGACAACGCGAAATTCTGACAGCGTGATTTCATCGATGTCAGCGACTGCGGCCGAAGCGGAAACGTTTTCAACAACATTGAGCAGCGTCTGTTCAGCATACTGAATGGGTGAAACGGCTTCATAGACCTGTACCGGACGAACCGCAGGCACTTCCTCGCCGGCAATCCAGATCGCGCCGTTCATATCGCGGCGGAACGTAAACTCGCCAGACCGAACATGAAGTTCGCTCAGACTGACATCGCCATAGATCAAACGAATAGCATTGATCTCGATAATGGCACTGTCGGCTCGTGCAACGAGCGCATGTTCAGCGTCGTAAAAGGTCAGCCCCTGAGCAAAAATCTCGAATTCATTTGTATCTTGCTGCCATCGCAGGCTGACGCGCTCAATATCGACCTGTTTACCGCCACGTGTTG
>CENJ01037534.1_pt1 | contig 25430 bp, 22 predicted proteins | sample 356161 | NCBI WGS metagenome assembly CENJ01 (sample SAMEA2619531, study PRJEB7988) | marine metagenome | biome: marine biome (ENVO:00000447); feature: surface water layer (ENVO:00002042); material: "saline water (ENVO:00002010), including plankton (ENVO:xxxxxxxx)" | depth 5 m | reverse complement strand
ATTGGCCAAATTTATGAAACTGTTTTAGGTTGGGCTGGTTTAAATCTAGGAAAAAAATTCTCCACTCCAATTTTTGATGGAGCTACAATTGATGAAATAAACTCTTTAACTGATGAAGCAGGTGTTCCTAGGTATGGTAATACTTATTTATATGACGGTGGAACAGGTGAAAAATTTGATCAACCTGCTACTGTTGGAGTTATCTATATGCTTAAGCTTGGGCATATGGTTGAAGATAAAATGCATTCAAGATCGATTGGACCATACTCTTTAATAACACAACAACCATTGGGAGGTAAAGCTCAATTTGGTGGCCAGAGATTTGGAGAAATGGAAGTTTGGGCACTAGAGGCTTATGGTGCATCTAGTACTCTACAAGAAATTTTAACAATCAAATCTGATGATGTAATAGGACGTGCTAAAGCCTATGAGGCTATTGTTAAAGGAGAAAGAATGCCTGATTCAGGTTTACCCGAGTCATTTAATGTATTAATGCATGAACTTAAAGGTTTAGGCTTAGATATAAGATTAGAAGAATAAATATATATCACATATGGAATTAAATAAAACAAAAAAATTTAATAAAATTTCAATAGGATTAGCTTCCCCTGAAACTATATTAGCCTCATCAAGAGGTGAAGTTCTTAAGCCTGAAACTATTAATTATAGAACTCATAAGCCTGAAAGAGATGGCTTATTTTGTGAAAGAATTTTTGGTCCTGTCAAAGATTATGAATGTGCCTGTGGAAAATATAAAAGAATAAGATATAAGGGAATTGTTTGTGATAGATGTGGTGTTGAAGTAACTGAAAAAAAAGTTAGAAGAGATAGAGTGGGACATATTAATCTCGTAGTTCCAGTTGCCCATATATGGTATTTTAGATCATTGCCTAACAAAATAGGTTATCTGCTTGGTCTTCCAACGAAAAAGTTGGATATGATAATTTATTATGAAAGATATGTTGTTGTTCAGCCTGGTGCAGCTTTAGATCAAGAGGGTAATCCATTAAATAAAATGGATTTTTTAACTGAGGAAGAATATTTAAATATTTTAGAAAAGTTACCACCAGAAAATCAATTTTTAGATGATAATGACCCTCAAAAATTTATTGCTAAAATGGGTGCTGAATGTTTGATAGAGCTTTTATCAAGAATTGATTTAGATGAGCTTTCTTATGAACTGAGACACAAGGCAAATAATGAAACTTCAAAACAAAGAAAAACAGAAGCTCTTAAAAGGTTACAAGTTGTTGAGTCCTTAAGAGAAGCAAATCTTACAAAAGAGAATAAGCCAGAATGGATGATTTTGAAGGCTATTCCAGTCATTCCACCAGAACTAAGACCACTTGTTCCCCTTGATGGAGGTAGGTTTGCAACTTCAGATCTTAATGATCTATACAGAAGAGTTATAATTAGAAATAATAGACTTAAAAGATTAGTTGAAATTAAAGCTCCTGAGGTCATATTAAGAAATGAAAAAAGAATGTTACAAGAATCTGTAGACTCTTTATTTGATAACACTAGAAAATCTTCTGCTGTAAAGACTGAGGCAAATAGGCCTTTAAAATCACTTTCAGATTCTTTAAAGGGTAAACAAGGTAGATTTAGACAAAACCTTCTTGGTAAAAGAGTTGATTACTCTGCTAGATCCGTAATTGTAGGTGGTCCAACTTTAAAACTTTATGAATGTGGTTTGCCTAAAGATATGGCAGCTGAACTTTATAAGCCTTTTATTGTAAAAAAATTAATTGAAAGAGGAATTGTAAAGACTGTTAAGTCTGCAAAAAAAATTATTGATAAGAGAGAACCTTTAGTTTGGGATATTTTAGAAAATGTTCTTAAAGGTCACCCTGTGTTATTAAATAGAGCTCCAACCTTGCACAGGTTGGGTATTCAAGCATTTCAACCAATATTAATTGAGGGTAAAGCAATTCAAGTACATCCTTTAGTTTGTACTGCATTTAACGCTGACTTTGACGGTGATCAAATGGCAGTTCATCTTCCACTTGGACCAGAGGCTATATTAGAGTCACAATTATTGATGTTAGCATCCCATAATATTTTAAATCCTGCTAATGGATCTCCAATAACTGTTCCATCTCAAGATATGGTTCTTGGATTATATTACATGACAAAAGAAAAAAAGTCTACTAAAGAAATGATCGTTAAAGGTGAAGGATTAGTTTTTTATTCTTTTGAAGAGGTTAAAATTGCCTTTAATGAGAATAAAGCTGATTTAAATGCATCAATCAAGGTTAGAGCAAATGATTTAAATGATAATGATGAATTAGAAATGAAACTCATTGAGACAACAGTTGGAAGAGTTTTATTTAATGAAGTTGTTCCTGAAAAAGCTGGTTACATCAATGAAGTACTTACAAAGAAATCCTTAAGAGATATTATTGGTAGAATTCTTAAACTAACAAGTGTACCTGAAACTGCAGATTTTCTTGATAAAATTAAAGAAATGGGATTCACTTTTGCATTTAAAGGAGGCTTATCTTTTAGTTTGGGAGATATAATCATTCCAAATGAAAAACATACAATGATTGATTCTGCAAACAAAGAAGTTGATTCTATAATTTCAAATTATAATATGGGTTTAATTACCAATAATGAGAGATATAATCAAGTTATTGATGTTTGGACATCTTCAAACGCTTCCTTGACAGAATTAGCAATGAAAAGGATTAGAGAAGACCAACAAGGTTTCAATTCAGTTTACATGATGTTAGATTCAGGTGCAAGAGGATCAAAAGAACAAATTAGACAGTTAACTGGTATGAGAGGTTTAATGGCTAAACCTAAAAAAGCTAGTGCAGGTGGTGGGGAAATTATTGAAAACCCTATTCTATCTAATTTTAAAGAAGGTTTATCAATTTTAGAATACTTTATTTCAACTCACGGAGCAAGGAAAGGTTTAGCCGATACTGCTTTAAAAACTGCTGATGCTGGATATTTAACAAGAAGATTAGTTGATGTTGCACAAGATGTTATAATTAACATTGAAGATTGCAATACTTTAAGGGGTGTTTCTGTGAAAGCTCTAAAAAAGAATGAAGAAGTTGTTGAAACGCTTGGTGAAAGAGTTTTAGGTAGAGTGTCATTACATGACGTATACAATCCATTAACAAATGAGATCTTGATTAACGCTGGTCAAGAAATAACTGAAATGGATGTTGAAATGATTGAAAAATTACCAATTGATTCAATTGATGTTAGATCTCCACTTACATGTGAAGCTAAAAGAGGTTTATGTGTAAAGTGTTATGGAAGAAATCTCGCTACTGGAAAAATGGTTCAAATTGGAGAAGCTGTAGGAGTTGTTGCAGCACAATCAATTGGAGAACCTGGTACTCAGCTTACATTAAGAACATTCCATGTTGGTGGTATTGCAGGAAATATTTCTGAAGAAAATCAGTTGATATCAAAATTTGATGGAGTTACTGAAATTGATGATTTAAAGGTTGTTAAAACTAAAGATAATGACGGTAAAGCTATTGATTTGGTAATATCTAGAACTTGTGAAATTAAAGTTCTTGATGAAAAATCTGGAGTAGTATTGAGTTCAAATATTATTCCTTACGGTTCATCAATCTTAGTTAAAAATGGTAAAAAAATTAAAAAAGATGATGTAGTTTGTTCTTGGGATCCATATAATGGAGTGATAATTTCTGAATTTGGAGGTAATGTACAATATGAAAATATAGAACAAGGTATTACTTATCAGGTTGAAATAGATGAGCAAACAGGTTTTAAAGAAAAAGTTATTTCAGAGAGTAGAAATAAAAAGTTGATCCCAACACTATTAATTAATGATAATAAAGGAAAGAATATTAGAACCTATAATTTACCTGTAGGAGCTCATATAATGGTTGATGATGCAGAAAAAGTTGAAAATGGTAAAATTCTAGTGAAAATACCAAGAAAATCTGCAAAATCTGGAGATATTACAGGTGGTCTTCCAAGAGTTACAGAACTTTTTGAAGCTAGAAATCCATCAAATCCAGCTGTCGTTAGTGAAATTGATGGAGTCATTTCATTCGGTAAAATTAAACGTGGAAATAGAGAAATTATTGTAGAATCTAAAACCGGTGAGATTAAGAAATATCTTGTTAAATTATCTAATCAAATTCTTGTACAAGAAAATGATTTTGTAAAAGCTGGTATGCCTCTTTCCGATGGTTCAATTACTCCAAATGATATACTTAATATAAAAGGTCCTTCTGCTGTTCAGCAGTATCTTGTTAACGAAGTTCAAGAAGTTTATAGATTGCAAGGTGTAAAAATTAATGACAAGCACTTTGAAGTCTTAGTTAGACAAATGATGCAAAAAGTTAAAATTCAAGACTCAGGAGATTCAATATTTTTAGAGGGTCAAATTATTCATAAGAACGAGTTTATAACTGAAAATGATAATTTATTTGGCAAAAAGGTTATTGAATCTGTCGGTAATTCTGAAAATTTAAAAGTGGGACAAATTATTACTGCTAGAGAATTAAGAGATGAGAACTCACTATTGAAAAGAGAAGATAAAGAACTTGTTGTAGCTCGTGATGCAATAAATGCTACAGGTTTTCCAATTTTACAGGGAATAACTAGAGCCTCTCTACAAACGAAATCATTTATTTCAGCTGCATCATTCCAAGAAACAACTAAAGTACTGAATGAAGCTGCTGTTAATGGTAGAGTAGATAATCTTGAGGGTCTTAAAGAAAACGTAATTGTTGGACACAAGATTCCTGCAGGAACTGGAAATCGCGAATATGATGATATAATTGTAGGTTATGTTGATGAATACGAAGATCTATTAGAAAGCAAAAGAATTCGATTCAATGAAGATGAATAATCCTTCAAACAAAAATATCAATATTGAGCTTGATGAAAGCATAGCTCAAGGTTCTTATTCTAATCTTGTTATTGTTAATCATTCTCCAACTGAGTTTGTTTTAGATTTTATCAACGTCATGCCTGGTACACCTAAGGCTAAAGTTAGATCTAGAATAATTTTAACACCTGAACACGTAAAAAAATTCATTAAAGCTCTTGATGAAAATTTAAATAAATTTGAATCTTCTTTTGGAGAAATTAAGAATTTTAAAAAAGAGGTGTTTCCAATTAGTTTTGGGCCAAAAGGAGAAGCATAATTGTTTATAAATGAATGACTATGTTATTTTAGTTGATGAAAATAATAATCAAATAGGTTTAGAAGAAAAAATTTTAGCTCACAAGAAAAATTTATTACATAGAGCTTTTTCAATTTTTATATTCAATGACTCTTTTGAAATTTTATTACAAAAGAGAGCACCAAATAAATATCATTCTGGTAATTTATGGACAAATACTTGTTGTAGTCATCCTCTAGAAAATTTAAGCTTAGTTGAGTCCGCAAAAAAAAGACTTGTTGAAGAAATGGGTATTAATGCAAATTTAAATGAAGTATTTTCATTTATATATCAAGCTGAATTTGATAATGGGCTTTCTGAATATGAGTATGATCATGTTCTGTTTGGGATTAGTAATAATCAACCAATTTTAAACCCTGATGAAGCAATAGATTATAAATGGATTAAAATTTCAGATTTAAAGGCTCAGATTGAAAAAAATCCAGGTAACTTTACAGTCTGGTTGCAAATCATGATTAATAATTATTTTAAATATTTTGAAGATTATGAAAATAACAGTTTGTAGAAAAGCTCACTTCAATTCAGCTCATAAGTTAGCTAATCAAAATTGGACTAAAGAAAAAAACTTAAAAGTATTTGGTAAATGTTCATATGAAAATTATCATGGACATAATTACGAACTTGTTGTAAAAGTAACTGGCGATATAGATATTGAAACAGGTATGGTCATGGACCTATCAGTACTTAAAAAAATTATTAAAGAAGAAGTTGAGGATGTACTTGATCATAAGAATTTAAACCTTGATATTCCATACTTTAAAAACTTAATACCTTCTACTGAAAATTTAGCTATCTTCATATGGAATAGACTTAATAAAGCAATTCAAATGGATTGTGATCTTTCTATAGTACTATATGAAACTCCTAGAAACTTTATTGAATATTCAGGCTAATCAATAATTGATTTTAATTGTTTAGCGTATTTAGAATTTTTAATTCTTGCACTTAGAGATTTATATACTGTATCTAATATTTTTTTAGATTCATATAAATCTGTTAGAGCTATGTAAGGTGATAATTCAAATTCAGAATTTCTAACTGCAAAATTTGCATTATGGAGAAATTGTCGTTTATTGATATTTACGACTAAGTCCTCAATAATTTTTAAACTATCTAAATCATTTGATTTAGATTTTTCAAAAGATCTTTTAAATAAATCTAATTTCTGGTCATTAAATTTTTTATTTAATGAAATATAATTTCTATATATAGAATCATTTTTAGATCCTTTTACAACAAGTTCATAACCAAAGTTTTCCAGATTAGTTACTATATTCATTTTAGATTTTTCAGCAAAAAAATTCAATGTTTTTATATCCGAACCTTCATTTAGTTTTAAATCAATGAATAACATTTCAGGCTGATCCAATAATACACTAAAATTAATTTTATCACCCGAATTAACAATGAATGAATCTAACTTTACGAATGATGAGTCACTTAATTTTTTCAAAACTAATGTCCCTTTTTTAAGACCTTTAACATCAAGATTTATAGTTGATTTTTGTGATTCATCTACACATCCAATTATAAATAATAAAAAAAGAATATAATATAATTTCATCTTACAAAATTAACTTATTTAATAAGATCAAAACTTCTTTTAATGAATTTGGTTAAATCTTCACCCTTTAAAAGATTTTGAGATAATTTAGCAAGATCAAGAGACTGTTTTATAAGCCTTTCTTTTTTACTTTTAGTTTTTGTATTAAGTATATCAGAAATCAACTTATTATTTGTATTAACAATAAGGTTATACATTTCAGGCATATTTCCAAACATTGAATTTCCTCCAGAGTTTTGCATGTCTTTCATTCTTCTCATAAATTCTGGTTGAGTAATAATAAATGGCGAAGCTTCGCTATCCATAGCTTGTAATTGAATTGTATATTTTTCTTTTGGAACAACTTTTTCAATATCTAATTTTAATTTTTCTTCATCTTTTTCATTCAATTTTGATATATTTTCTTCATCCTTTTTAATTAGATTTTCAATTGCATCTGAATCAACTCTTGCAAAAGATATTTTTTCTTTTGTTGTTTCTAATTTTTGAATTAAATGACTAACTATTGGAGAATCAAGTAATAAAACGGTATAACCTTTTTTATTGGCCTGTTTTATATATGAATCTTGCTCTTCAATATTAGATGTATATAAAATAATTGTTTTTCCTTCTTTATCAGTGTGATGTTTTTTAATTTTTTTCATCAACTCATCATAAGTAAAGAAATTATTGTCAGTGGATGGATATAATGTAAAGTTATCTGATTTTTCAAAAAACTTATCTTCACTTAACATACCATATTCAATAATTATTTTAATATCATTCCATTTATCTTCAAACTTTTTTCGGTCTTTTTTAAATAATGAATTTAATTTATCAGCTACTTTTCTTGTTATATAATTTGAAATTTTTTTCACAGCTGAATCTACTTGTAGATAACTTCTTGATACATTTAAAGGGATATCAGGAGAATCTATAACTCCTCTTAGAAGGGTTAAAAATTCAGGAACAATGCCTTCAACATTATCAGTTACAAAAACTTGATTTTGGAATAATTGTATTTTATCTTTTTGAAGATTTATATCATTAGTAATTTTTGGAAAATATAAAATACCAGTTAGATTAAAAGGATAATCAACATTTAAATGAATATTAAAAAGTGGATCTTCAAAATTCATTGGATATAAATCTTTGTAAAAAGTTTTATAATCTTCTTCCTTTAAATCTTTTGGGTTTTTTGTCCATGCAGGCTCTGTAATATTTATGATATTATCTACAGTTTCTTTAATTTCTTTTTCTTTTTTACCTTCTCCTTCTTTTTTTGAAACTTCTTTTGTTCCAAATTTGATTGGGATTGGCATAAAACGGTTATATTTTTTTAAAAGATCTCTAATAGTATTGTCTTCAAGAAAACTTTTTGAATCTTTAGATATATTAAGAATTATTTCTGTTCCTCTATTTTTTTTATCAGATTTAACCAAATTGAATTCAGGAGATCCATCACAAGACCAGTGAATAGCAGGTGAACTTTTTTTATAAGACTTTGAAATAATTTCAACTGAATCTGAAACCATAAAAGCTGAATAAAATCCTAATCCAAAATGACCAATTATACCACTATCTTTAGCAGAATCTTTATATTTTTCAATAAACTCTTCTGCTCCAGAGAAAGCAACCTCATTTATATATTTTTTCACTTCACTCTCTGTCATCCCAATTCCTTGATCAATTATATGAAGTTTTGATTTTTTCTTATCAATTTTTACCTCAATGATTGGCTCACCATAATCCTCTTTATACTCACCAATATTTGACATGTGTTTAAGCTTAAGAGTTGCATCTGTGGCATTAGAAATTAATTCTCTTAAGAAAATTTCTTGATCACTATACAGAAATTTCTTTATCAGTGGAAATATATTCTCAACTGAAACATTTATTTTTCCTTTACTCATGGTTTTCTTTTTTGCAAATATATTTTCAAATCACGTACCAAACAAAATATGATGACAAAATGACATTTTTAATTAAATTGCAATAAAACTAACAACATGTATAATTCTACTATCAAAGGCCTTGGGTTTTATGTACCCGAAAACACAGTTACAAACAATGATTTATCAGAACTTATGGATACATCTGATGAATGGATTACGGAAAGAACAGGCATAAAGGAGAGACGTTGGGTTAATGATGATAAATTGACAACTTCTCTAATGGGAACATATGCTGCAGAACGAGCAATTATTGATTCAGGAATAGAAAAAAAAGATATTGATTTTATTATTTTTTCTACTTTAAGCCCAGATTATTATTTTCCTGGATCAGGTGTTTTATTGCAAAGAAATTTGGAAATTAAAGAAGTTGGAGCTTTAGATATTAGAAATCAATGTTCAGGTTTTATTTATGGATTATCAATTGCCGATCAATATATAAAATCTGGAATGTATAAGAATATTTTAGTTGTTGGTAGCGAAATACATTCTGGAGGATTAGACAAATCAACAAGAGGAAGATCAGTGTCTGTAATATTTGGAGATGGAGCAGGAGCTGCAGTTGTATCAGCTACTACAGCGAACTCTGGAATTTTATCAACTCATTTACATTCGGAGGGAAAGTTTGCCGAAGAGTTGGCAGTGATTAAGCCAGCTACAAGTTTTTGGATCGATAAAATAAAAGCAGAAACAAATAAAGATGATACAAGTTATTTTCCATACATGAATGGAAATTTTGTTTTTAAAAATGCAGTAATAAGATTTGAAGAAGTAATTTTTGAAGGATTAAATCATTCAAATTTAAAAAAAGAAGATATATCTCTTCTTATAACTCATCAAGCTAATCTAAGGATTAGTCAATATATTCAAAAAAGATTAAATCTTTCCGATTCACAAGTTTTTAATAATATTATGAAATATGGAAATACAACTGCAGCTTCTATTCCTATTGCATTAACAGAAGCATATAAATCAAATCTTATTAAGAAAGGAGATATAGTAGTTCTTGCAGCATTTGGAAGTGGTTTTACCTGGGGAAGTGCAATAATCAAATGGTAGTTTCCTTCTTTCTAATTAAGTAAAGTCCTATAAAGGTAATAAGACCATTAATTGGTAATAGCTCATACCCAATTTTATAACCACCAATTATTTCGCTTGGCATATAAAAAATTAAAGTAATAATTAAAACGGATATTAGACATACTATAATTGATAGATTATCATGAATTTTATATTTTGTTAAAATTCCAAATCCAAATAATCCAAGCAAAGGCCCATATGTAAATCCTGCTATAATAAGTAAACTGTCAATTACGCTAGTACTTAAATAGTTTTTGTAAACAATTATTACGACAACAAGAATAAAGCTCATTAATATGTGAGTATAAAATCTTAATTTTTTTTGAGTTTTATTATTTTTTTTTTCTATTTCCAGAAAATCTATGCAAAATGAAGTTGTAAGTGAAGTCAATGCGCTGTCAGCACTGCTATATGCCGCTGCAATTAACCCAAGCATAAATGTTATCGATAAGGTAATATCTAATCCACTATTTAATGCAATTTGGGGGAAAAGTAAATCTGTATTTTCTCTTCCATTTAAAAAAGGAATCAAAACTTCATTTTTCTCAGCAAAAGTAAATAAAAGAGCTCCTAGAATTAAAAAAATAAAAGTTACTAAAACTAATATTAAACTAAAAACAACCATATTTTTTTGAGCTTCATATAATGACTTACATGTTAGATTTTTCTGCATCATATCTTGATCGAGTCCGGTCATACAAATAGTAATAAAAACACCCCCTATAAAAGATTTTATAAAATGATTTTTCTCTAGTAAATTTTCTGTTACAAAAATTTTATTCTTAAAATTAAAATCTTCAGATTTTAAATAATCTAAAAAACTAATTTCAAGACTAGTGGTAATAAAGTAAATAGATAAAATTACTGAGAGAATCATTAAGAAAGTTTGAAGTGTATCAGTCCAAACAACAGTCTTAATTCCCCCCCTAAATGTATATATCCAAATTAGTAAAATTGAAATTAGTACAGTCAACTCAAATGGGACTCCCCAAGAATTAAATACAAATTCTTGTAATACAATCGCAACTAAAAATAATCTAAAAGCAGCTCCTAAAATTCTTGAAATAAAGAAAAAAAATGCACCTGTAACGTGAGATTTTCTTCCAAATCTATCACCTAAATATTCATATATTGATGTCAAATTATATTTATAGTAAATTGGTAATAAGACAAATGCTACTACTATATAGCCAAATAAATATCCAATAACAACCTGAAAATACGTGAAATTAATTGCCCCTACATCACCTGGAACTGAAATAAAAGTTATACCTGAAAGGGAAGCCCCAACCATTCCAAATGCAACTACATACCAAGGAGACTCTTTATTTCCAGAAAAAAAGGTCTTGTTATCACTTTCTCCTTTTGTTAAATGTGAAACGAGGTATAACAAAGAAAAATATGAAATAATTATAAAAATTATTAATGATTCTGACATTTAGATTATATATGTATAAATATAGTTAATTCTACTACTCTTAATATCTTATATTTACAATATGAATCTTTCATCTAAATTTCTATCAAATGCTGTAGATGAAATATCTAAGCTTCCCGGAATTGGAAAAAGTACAGCTCTTAGGTTAGCTTTACATTTAGTAAATAAAGAGAAAGGAGATATTGATCTATTAATTAAATCAATTAGAGAGCTAAAAGAAAGTATTGTTTTTTGTGAAAAGTGCAAAAGTTTATCTGATGAAAAATTATGTAATATATGCTCCAATCTGAACAGAGATCCAAAAATTATATGTGTAGTTGAGGATATTCGTGATGTAATGGCGATTGAGAACACAGGACAATTTAAAGGGTTGTATCATGTATTAGGTGGAAAAATATCACCTGTTGATGGTATTGGTCCAAATCAGTTAAATATTAATTCTTTACTTGAAAGGGTAATAAATGACGAAGTAACAGAAGTAATATTTGCTTTAAGTGCTACTATGGAGGGAGATACCACTAATTACTACATATATAGAAAAATTAAAAAAGATAAAATAAAATTTAGCACAATTGCCAGAGGTGTTTCAATAGGTGATAATTTGGAATATACTGATGAAATCACCCTAGGAAGAAGTATTATTCAGAGAATTCCATTCGAACAATCTTCAATATAGGTTTAATTTTGGTATTTTTGTATTCCTATATTTTATTATGACCAAGTATAATTTAACATTACCTAAAATGGGTGAGAGTGTAGATGAAGCAACCATTGTTAATTGGTTAAAAAATATAGGTGATAAGATCGATATGGATGACTTTGTAGTTGAAGTTGCAACTGATAAGGTTGACTCCGAGGTTCCTAGCGATGTTAGTGGGATTTTAATTGAAAAATGTTTTGAGATAAACGATGTAGTAAAGGTTGGTGAAACACTTTGCATAATTGAGATTTCGGATGCTGAAAATGAATCTGAACTACAAATAGAGAATATACCAAACATAGAATTATTAGATCAAAATGAAAAAAAGGGTGAAATAGATTCTGAAATTACTTATACTAACGAGAATGAAACTGATAATAATCATTCTTTTCTTTCTCCCTTAGTAAAAAGTATAATCGAAAAAGAAGGTATTAGTAATGATGATTTAAAAAACATTAAAGGATCTGGTAAAAAAGGAAGACTTACAAAAAAAGATTTATTACAATATTTAGAAAAAACAAAATTATTTAATCAACCATCTAATATTGATTACAATTTTGATGTTAGCAGTTTTAGTAACTCATCTGAATCTGACTCAATTCGTGAACTTACAAGGTTTGAAAAAATGACATCTGATCATATGATTTACAGTAAAAATAAGTCTGTTCATGCCCAAATGTTTATTGAAGCTGATATTACAAAATTATTTGTTTGGAGAGAAAAATTAAAAGAAAGCTTTTTTAATAAAGAAAAATTTAAATTAACTATTACATATCCATTAATTAAAATTGTTTCTCAAGCTCTAAGAGAATTCCCAACCTTAAATGCAACCCTTTCGGAAAACAATCTTATTGTTAAAAAAAATATAAATATTGGCATTGCAACTGCTTTAGGAAATGGAAATTTAATAGTACCAGTAATTAAAAATGCAGATCAGCTTAGTTTAGTTGGAATTTGTAAATCTGCAAATAACTTAATTTCAAAAGCTAGATCGAATGATTTAAATCCTGATGATGTCAAAGATGGAACATTTACAATAACTAACATCGGAGTTTTTGAAAGTTTAACAGGAACGGCAATAATTAATCAACCTCAATTAGGTATAATTGCTTTTGGAACTGTTAGAAAACTTCCAAGAGTAATAGAAACTAATAAAGGAGATTTCATTGGAATCAGAAGAATTGTTATGATTTCTTTAAGTTTTGACCATAGGATCATAAATGGTGCAATTGGAGGTTTATTTTTGAAAAGGATAAAAGAGTTAATTGAGAACTGGGATGGTAATTCAGAGATTTAAATAATTCTAATGGAAATCAATTTAAAACGTCCACTATGTTTTTTTGATCTTGAAACAACAGGTGTTAATGTTGTTAAAGATAGAATTGTAGAAATTTCAATTATAAAAATTTTACCAAATAATCAAGAAGAATCAAAAACATGGTTAATTAACCCTGAGATTAAAATTCCAAAGGTTGTTTCAGCTATTCATGGAATAACAGATGAGATGGTAAAAGATAAACCTAATTTTAAAGAATTTTCTAATGAAATTTATGAATTTATTGAAGGCTGTGATTTAGCTGGTTTTAATTCAAACAAGTTTGATATTCCTTTACTAGCAGAGGAGTTGTTAAGATCTGAGATTGACTTTGATTTATCAAAAATAAAAACTATTGATGTTCAAAATATTTTTCATAAAATGGAAAAAAGAACATTATCTGCTGCATATAAGTTTTATTGTGGAAAAGAGCATGAAGATGCTCATTCATCAATGAGTGATACTAGAGTTACATATGAGGTATTTCTTGCCCAATTAGATAGATATAACGAATTAAAAAATGACGTTAATTTTCTTTCTGATTTTTCATCAATTAGAAAATCTATTGATTTAGCAGGTTTTATATATGAAAATGATCAGAAAAAAGCAGTTTTTTCATTTGGAAAATATAAAAATGAAGAAATAGATAAGGTAATTGAAAATGATCCTGGATATTTTAGTTGGATATTAAAATCTGATTTTCCAAATTACACTAAAAAAATTCTAAATCAATTAAGATTAAATAAACTAAATAACAAGTTAAAATGAAAATAATTTGTATTGGTAAAAATTACTTAAAACATATTGAAGAGTTAAACTCAAAAAAAGAGAATGAACCAGTTATTTTTTTAAAGCCTGACACTTCAATTATTCAAAAAAAACAACCTTTTTTTATCCCTGAATTTTCAAATGAAATTCATTATGAAATTGAAATTATTATAAAGTTTTCTAGGTTAGGTAAACACATTGAGACTAAATTTTCTAATAAATATTATGAAAAGATAAGTTTAGGAATTGATTTTACGGCTAGAGATTTTCAACGAAAGTTTAAAGAAAGAGGTCTTCCTTGGGAAGTAGCTAAAGCATTTGATAATTCAGCTTTAATTGGAGATTGGTTAGATGTTAAAGATTTTAAAGACATTAATAATATAAATTTTAGACTTGAAAGGAATGGTAAAACTGTCCAAAATAGTAACTCATCAAATATGATTTGGAAGATTGATGAATTAATTTCCAATGCATCAAAGTTTTTTACAATAAAGATTGGAGATATATTATTTACAGGCACACCAGATGGTGTTGGGAAAGTATTTGAAAACGATGTTTTGGATGGATTTATAGAAGAAAAAAAGGTATTTAGTGTTAAAATAAAATAATTATGATTAAAAAAATTCATAATTTTTTAATTGAGAATAATAAAACAATTTCTGTTTGTGAAAGTATAACTGCAGGAGCCCTATCTTCAAAATTAATTTCTAACCCTGGATCATCAGCCTTTTTTAAAGGTTCATTGGTTGTTTACAATGATGAAATAAAGAATAAACTATTAAAAATTGATCTTGAGAAAATTAAAAAATTCTCTGCAGTAAGTAAAGAAATTTCATTAGAAATGGCTAAATCTGTAAAGAAAATATTTGATTCAGATTACAGTGTATCTACAACAGGTAACGCTGGTCCTCAAAATTCTGACAAAATTTCGAAAAAAGGTGGATTATTTATTACTGTTGTAACACCCTCTAAAATTATTACAAAGGAATATTCATTGAAAGATCAAAGATCTAAAAATATTCAAAATGCAGTTGATTTTGCAATCAATCTACTTTATAAAAATCTGAAGTAATAAATTTGCCAAAACTGTAAAAAAGTTGTTTATTTGCATGCCTAAGATCAATAAATGTCTAAAGTTTGCCAAATATCAGGAAAAAAAGTTCAGTTTGGAAACAATGTTTCTAAGTCAATAAATAAAACTAAAAGGAGGTTTAATGCTAATATTATTTCCAAAAAATTTTATATTCCAGAAGAAGATAAGTGGATTAAACTCAAGGTTTCAACTTCTGTTTTGAAAACAATTAACAAGAAAGGAATTTCAGCTGTTTTAAAAGATGCTAAAGCTAAGGGTATTAAATTATAAGAGATGGCAAAAAAAGGGAATAGAGTTCAAGTTATTTTAGAGTGTACAGAGCATAAAGATTCTGGAAAACCAGGAACTTCTCGATATATTTCCACTAAAAACAAGAAAAATTCACCTGATAGGTTAGAACTCAAGAAATTTAATCCAATATTAAAGAAATATACAATCCATAAAGAAATTAAGTAAATGGCGAAAAAGACCGTAGCAACACTTCAGACATCTTCTAAAAAGCTTAGTAAAGCAATTAAAATGGTAAAAAGTCCAAAATCAGGAGCTTACATATTTCAAGAAAAAATTTTACCATCTGATCTAGTTAACGATTGGTTGTCTAATGAGTAAATTACCAAATTACTAAAGTTCCAACTTTACATATTTTAAATTTTATAGCTAACTTTCGTGTATGAATTTTTTTAAAAAGCTTTTTTCATGGGGAAAGAAATCAAGTAAAGATGAAGATGAAGTTGAAAAAGAGATTGAAATAGATAAAGAAAAAGAAGATTTAGATTTAAAGAAAAAAGCCAAAAAGAGAGTTAAAAAAAAGTCAGAGCCAGAGCCAGAACCAGTACCAGAGCCAGAGCCAGAGCCAGAACCAGTACCAGAGCCAGAACTAGTACCAGAACCAGAACCAGTACCAGAGCCAGAGCCTGAGCCAGAACCTGAGCCAGAACCTGAGCCAGAAGCAAAACCAGAGCCTGAGCCAGAACCAGAGCCAGAAGCAGAACCAGAACCAGAAAAAAAAGAAGGTTTTTTTAGGAGAATATTTAAAAAAACCGATAAAAATAACCTTGATAAAACTTTAGAAAAAACAAGCAAGTCTTTTTTTGAAAAAATAAAAAAAGCCGTTGTAGGTAAGACAAAAGTTGATGTAGAGGTTTTAGATGATTTAGAAGAAATACTAATAACATCAGATGTTGGTGTTAAAACTACAATTAAAATAATTGAAAAAATTGAAGAAAGAGTTTCGAGGGAAAAGTATATGAATGCCCAAGAATTGGATATTATTCTTAAGGAAGAAATTGGAAATATCATATTTGATGAAAAGGATCAAGGTTTTAATATTGACGATAAACCTTATGTAATTTTGGTAGTTGGAGTAAATGGCGTAGGCAAAACAACTTCAATTGGAAAACTTGCTAAATTTTTCAAGTCACAAGGACTTTCTGTTTTAATTGGAGCTGCTGATACCTTTAGAGCTGCCGCCATAGAACAGCTTGAAGAATGGTCTCACAGAGCACAAGTAGATTTAATTAAACAAAAAATGGGTAGTGACCCTGCTTCAGTTTCATATGATACATTAAATTCTGCTTTAAACAAAGATTATGATGTTGTTATAATTGATACCGCTGGAAGATTACATAATAAAGTAAATTTAATGAATGAGCTTTCTAAAATTAGTAGAGTAATGCAAAAGTTAAAACAAAATGCTCCAAATGAAATATTATTAGTTTTAGATGGCTCCACTGGCCAAAATGCTTTTGAGCAAGCAAAACAATTTTCGGAAGTAACAAAAATTACATCAATGATGGTTACAAAATTAGACGGAACTGCAAAAGGAGGTGTTGTTATTGGGATTTCAGATCAATTAAGTATTCCAATAAAATATATTGGAACTGGAGAATCAATTGATGATATTCAATTATTTGATAAACATGATTTTGTTGAGTCTTTTTTTCAAAAAAATTCATAAAAACAAGAAATATTTTAAAAAATTATCACAGTGATAAAAAAGAAAATAGATATTACTGACACCCCATTTACTTCAAAAATTGTCCGGGATTTTCTACGATCAAAAAAACTAAATGGTTTTTATTCTCATAAGAATGAAATTGATAGTTATAAAAAACTAATTAAAAAAAGATCATCTTTTTCAAATAAACAAAGAGATTTATTATTTAATGTGCTAAGCAATCAATACAAAAATTTTTCTGATATGAGTTTGGTTGCAAATTCTATAAAAAAATTAAGAAAAAATAATACATATACAGTTACAACTGGTCATCAACTATGTTTAAATACTGGCCCACTTTATTTTATTTATAAAATTTTACAAACTATTAAAATAAGCGATGAGTTAAATAAATTTTATCCAAAAAGTAATTTTGTTCCAGTCTTTTGGATGGCTAGTGAAGATCATGATTTTGAAGAAATTAGATCATTTCAAACCTATAATTACAAATATCAAATCAGTTCTAAATCTAAAGATTATTGTACAGGTAAAATAAAGCCATCAGATTTAAGTAAGGTTATTGAAGATCTTGATAAAAACTTTAAAAGTAAGCCATTCAAAAATGAAATATGCGAATTATTTAAAACATCTTATGGAAAAAATATAACCTTGGCAGAATCAACAAGGAATATTGTTCATACTCTTTTTAAAGACTATGGTCTTGTAGTAGTTGATGCTGATGACAAACAATTTAAAACTTCATTTAATGAGTTATTTACTGATGAAATTATAAACTTTTCAACTTATGATTTGGTTAATAAAACAAATAAAAAATTAATTGATTTATATGCTAATGATATAAAATTACAGGTTAATCCAAGGAAATTAAATTTATTTTATATTGAAAATAATATTAGATACAGATTAGATTTTTCAGATGACATTTATACTTTGGTTGGCAAAAAAGTATTTTTTGATAAAGATCAAATTATTTCAAAAATTAAAGATAGTTCTAACCAATTTTCACCAAATGTTCTATTTAGACCATTATATCAAGAATTTATACTGCCTAATTTATCCTATGTTGGAGGTAATGCTGAAATTTCATATTGGCTACAACTAAAAAGTCTATTTGATTATCATAATATTTCTTTCCCAATATTATCACTAAGAAACTCAATAATTATGCTAAACAAAAGAGATTTTGAATTGATGAAAAGATATAAAATGGACATAAATGATTTTTTTCAATCAAAAGATAATTTTGTTAAAAAAATTGTAGAACAGAACATTGAAATGAATATAAGTTTAAACAATGAAAAAAATAAATTAAAAAATTTATATAAAAACATAATTGAAAGTGTAAATAAAATCGATTTAAATTTAAATAGTTCTGTCAAATCTAGCGAAGCTAAACAAATTGCTATACTTGAATCGTTAGAGAAAAAAATTGTGAAGTTTCAAAAAAGAAATATAAAAACTACAATAAAATCACTCGAAAAAATTTATGATAAAATTTACCCAGAAAATATTTTTCAAGAGAGAAAAATAAATTTCAGTGAATTTTATTCTTATAAAGGCAATGATTTAATAAATAGTATTTATGAATCAATATCACCTTTTGATAATGATTTAATTATTGCAGAAATTTAATTTTATTGATGTATTTTTGAAAATGCCAAAGAAAGTAATAATTCTAGATTTTGGATCTCAATACACTCAATTAATTGCTAGAAGAGTAAGAGAGATTAATATCTTTTGTGAAATTTTTCCTTACAACAGCTCTAAATATAAAATTGAAAATTATTCCGCAATTATATTGTCTGGCTCACCATTTTCTGTTAGAGCTAATGATTCTTTAAAAATTGATTTAAAAAATATTAAAGGAAAAATTCCTATGTTGGGTATATGTTATGGTGCTCAATATTTAGCTCACAATTATGGAGGAAGCGTTGATCTATCTAATTCAAGAGAATATGGAAGAGCAAATCTAATTTCAATTTTAGAAGGATCAATTTTATTTGATTCTGTTGTTGATGGATCTCAGGTTTGGATGAGTCATGCTGATACTATAGTTGAATTACCCAAAGACTCTATTAGAATTGGTAGTACTAACGATGTTAAGAATGCTGCATTTAAATTTAATAATGAAAAAACTTATGGCATTCAATTTCACCCAGAGGTTTATCACACAAAAGATGGAAAGTTAATTTTAGAAAATTTTTTAAAGAAAATTGCAAAAATTAAAGCATCATGGACACCTAATTCATTTATAGATTCTGCAATTGAAAATATTAGGATTAAAGTCAAAAAGGATAATGTAATTTTAGGTTTATCAGGTGGTGTAGATTCATCTGTAGCTGCAGTTTTATTAAATAAAGCTATTGGCGATCAACTAACGTGTATTTTTATTGATAATGGTCTTTTAAGAAAAAATGAGTTTCAATCTGTTCTAAAACAATACCAAGGTATGGGTTTAAATGTGATCGGAATCGATGCTAAAGAAAAATTTTATAAAGAATTAAATGGAATTATTGATCCCGAAGAAAAAAGAAAATGTATTGGAAAAGTTTTTATAGATGTTTTTGATGAAGAGTCAAAGAAAATTGAAAATGTAAAGTGGTTAGCTCAAGGAACTATTTATCCAGATGTTATTGAATCAATTTCTGTCAAGGGTCCATCTGCAACAATTAAATCACATCACAACGTAGGAGGTCTGCCTGATTTTATGAATCTTTCTGTAATTGAACCATTAAATATGCTATTTAAAGATGAGGTAAGAAAAGTTGGTAAAGAATTAAAAATAAAGCAAAAAATACTAAAAAGGCACCCTTTTCCTGGACCAGGTCTTGGAATTAGAATTCTTGGTGAGGTAAATGCTAAAAAAGTTGAAATGTTACAAGAAGCAGATTATATATATATAGAAGCTCTAAAACAAGAAGGATTATATGATAGTATTTGGCAAGCTGGTGTTATATTGCTCCCTGTTAAATCTGTTGGTGTTATGGGTGATGAAAGAACTTATGAAAATTGTATCGTTTTAAGAGCCGTTACATCTACTGATGGAATGACTGCAGATTGGGTCGATATTCCATATAAGTTTCTTCAAAATGTCTCTAATAAAATTATTAATAATGTTAAGGGTATAAACAGAGTAGTTTATGACATTAGTTCAAAACCACCATCAACAATCGAATGGGAATGAAAAATGTTTTTTTATTTAAAATTCTAATTTTAATTTCTTTTTTCTGTAACTCACAGGATAATATAGATAAAGTCAAATTTGATTCATTAATAAATTATCAAGTTCAAAAAAAAGAAACTTTATACAGTATTTCTAAAAAGTTTGATATTGAAATAGATGACATAATAAAATACAACCCTGAGCTTAAAAACAATAAACTAAGAAAGAAAGAGATAATAATAGTCCCACTAGTTAAAAAACTATCTTCTATAAGTTTCTCTAAAGAAATTGTTAAAGAAACTGAAATTGATTCTGTATCAAAAATTAATGAAATTAAAATTAAAAAGAACTTTATTAGAATAGCCTACATGGCACCTTTTAAAATTGAATCAATTATAATAGATTCTACTGAACAAGTAAACGCATATTTAAAAGAACAAAACTTAACTACCATTTCTATTAATTTTTATAATGGAATATTATTTGCTGCTGATGAATTAGATAAAAAAAATATTTCTGTTGAAATAGATGTTTATGATACTGATAATAAAATAGATCAAATAAAAAATTTAAAAAACAGCAATGATTTTAATAAATATGACTTAATAGTTGGGCCACTAATCAATAGAAATTATAATGCTTTTTTTAATACAAATTTTAAAACTAACTCAGTATCACCCTTAGTTTATGATGATATCACATTAAATTCAAAAACAATAATACCTGTAGCCAATGATTCTTTAAAGAGAGAAAGAATGTTTAAAATAATTGATGAACTAATATTAAAGAATGAAGATCAATGTGCAATGATTATTTCAGATTCACTGAACAAAAAATCTAAAAATAAATTATTAAAAAGATTTCCCTTAGCAGAAATAATAGATCTTAATGAAATTAACAATTCTGTTGATCCTAAGATTACGGATTCATTATTGGGATCATATAAAGAAAACTGGGTTTTTTTAGAGACCAAAAAATCTAATTTAATATCCAGTGTTACTTCGTTGTTGAATTCACAAATTAATAATGAAAGAAAAATAAGATTATTTTCAACTGTGTCTAATGAGAATTATGAAAATTCTAATATAAGTTATGAGAAGCTAGGAAATTTAAGTTTTATGTACCCCTCAAACTCAAAACCTAATTCAAATGATGAATTTACTGAATTTCAAAATAAATTTTTATTAAAGTTTGGAAAGTATCCAGATAGAATATCAATAAAGTCTTATGATGTTATAAAGGATTTATTATTAAGAATAGCTATTTCAAAATCTTTAAAAAATTCACTAGATGTTGGAGAAACAAAATTAATGCAAAATAAATTTAATTATGAATACAATGATAAATTTGGTTTTCAAAATACCTCATTTTTTATACTTAGACATGAAGATCTTGATATAATTGATCATCAAAATTAATATTGCTATGAATAGTTTTGTACTTTTGAAAACGGAATTGATTTAATTTGAATAAAACTCCTAAATATATATTTGTTACCGGTGGAGTTAGCTCTTCACTAGGAAAGGGAATTATCTCAGCTTCACTAGCAAAACTTCTTCAATCTAAAGGCTTTAAAGTAACAATACAAAAATTTGATCCATATATAAATATTGACCCTGGAACATTAAATCCTTATGAGCATGGTGAGTGTTATGTTACTAAAGATGGTACCGAAACAGATTTAGACCTTGGGCATTATGAAAGATTTTTAAGTATTAAAACAACAAAAACAAATAATACTACTACTGGTAAAATATATCAAACAATCATAAATAAAGAAAGAAAAGGTGATTTTTTAGGTAAAACTGTTCAGGTAATTCCTCATATTACTAATGAGATAAAAAGAAGAATACAACTTATTCAATCTGAAGATAGTTATGATATTATAATTACTGAACTTGGGGGTACAGTTGGAGATATTGAGTCTTATCCATTTATTGAAGCTGTTCGGCAATTTAGGTGGGATATTGGTGAAAATAATAGTTTAGTAATTCATTTAACTCTTTTGCCTTACTTGTCCGCAGCCGGTGAATTAAAAACTAAACCTACTCAACACTCTGTTAAAAAATTAATGGAAAGTGGTGTCAACGCTGATATTATTGTATGTAGAACTGAGAAAAGTATAAGTGATGATCTTAGATCAAAAATTGCTCTTTTTTGTAATGTGGATAAAAATTCAGTTATCGAATCCATTGATGCGAAGACAATTTATGAGGTTCCTCTTTTAATGCAGGCTGAAAAACTAGACAAGGTTGTTTTAAATAAATTAAATATTAAAAACAAAAAGAAATCAGACTTAAATGACTGGAAAAATTTTGTTGATAAACTTAACAATCCAAAAACCACAATCAATATAGGTCTTATTGGAAAATATGTTGAATTACAAGACTCTTATAAATCCATTTTAGAATCTTTTGTTCATGCTGGTGCTGTTAATGAGGCAAAAGTTAATGTAGTGCCTATTCATTCTGAAGAAATTAATGATAAGACTATAAATAATATTTTATCAAAAGTAGATGGTATTTTAGTTGCTCCTGGTTTTGGAGAGAGAGGTATCGAAGGTAAAATTCTATCAATAAAATATGCACGAGAAAATAATTTACCCTTTTTAGGTATATGCCTTGGAATGCAAATGGCTGTTATTGAATTCGCGAGAAATGTTCTTGGTTTAAAAGATGCTAATTCAACTGAAATGAGTAAATCAACTAAAAATCCAGTCATAAGTTTAATGAATGATCAATTGAATGTAGAAGAAAAAGGAGGAACAATGAGATTGGGTTCTTGGAAATGTAAATTAAAAAAGAATTCATTAGCATATAGTATTTACAAAAAAGATTTAGTTTCAGAAAGACACAGACACAGATATGAATTAAATTTTAAATACAATGAAAAACTAAATAAGTTAGGAATGATAAGTTCTGGAACAAATCCTAAGACTGGCCTGGTTGAAATTGTAGAAATTCCTAGCCATAGTTGGTTTATCGGAGTTCAGTTCCATCCTGAGTATCAAAGTACTGTTAAGAATCCTCATCCTATTTTTGTGTCATTTGTTTCAGCGTGTATTAAAAAAAATAATCAATAAAAGAAATGGAACAAAACAAATTAGATTCATCGCAAATTATTGGTTTTTTATTTCTAATAGGTGCTTTTCTATGGATGTTTATGTTTCAACCAGATTTTGAGGAAGAAAATAAAATTACAAATGATGTTGTCCAAGAAAATATTGATAATCAGAATGATTATGAGTCAACTGAAAATTTTAATTCTAAATTAATTACAGATAACTCTATCAAAGAAAATCAATTAATAGTTCTTGAAAATAATGATGTAAAATTTATAATATCTACAAAAGGTGCACAAATTAATGAAGGTGTTTTAAAGAACTATAAAAATCATCAGGAAAATGATTTAAAAATAATTGATAATAATCAAGTTTTTTCTTTTGAGTTCAACACTTTAAGTAATCAGCCTTTTAATTCCAATAATTTATTTTTTGATTACACAGAAAATGAAACTAATCTAGGTAAAGAAATAAATTTAAGGTATGTTAATGATTCAGGTGAAAAAATGATTTTTAATTATTTTTTACCTAAAAATGGCTATTTACTAAAATTAAAAGTACAAACAATTGGTTTTAATAATTTAATTGGAAGAAATTCTAAAATTGATTTAAACTGGAATTTTGATTCTTTCAGAAATTCAAAAAGCCAGGATTATGAAAATAGATACACATACCTAAACTACCAGGACAAAGACCAAGATGTCAAAGATTTAAGTGCTTACAGTGAAGATGATGATGTTGATTCTGCAAAATGGATATCATATAGTCAACATTTTTTCAATTCTATTTTAATTTTTAATAATGTTAAAGATGATATAGAGTTTACATCTTTAAATTTAGAGTCTGACAGTAATGATAGAAAGTTTTTAAAGAGATTTAAATCTAAAATCCCTATTAATTATAATCGGGGTGGTGAAATTGATGAAAATTTTGAATGGTACATAGGTCCAAATGATTATTATATAATTAAGGATTATGATTATAAGATTTCTGATTCAATATGGTTTGGATGGGGTATTTTTGGATGGATTAATAAAAGTATTTTTTTCCCACTCTATAATTTTTTAAGTAATCATTTTTCAGCTGGAATAGCAATTATAATTATGGTAATATTAACAAGGTTAGTAATGTCTCCAGTACAGTACAAGATGTATTTATCTCAGGCAAAAATGAAAATATTAAAGCCCGAAATTGCTGCTGCAACGGAAAAATACAAAGATGATCCCATGAAGAGACAGCAAGAAACAATGAAAATATATAATCAAGCTGGTGCAAATCCTTTGCAAGGTTGTTTGCCTGCTTTTATTCAATTACCTGTATTCTATGCATTATTCTGTTTTTTTCCTGTTGCTTTTGCATTAAGAGGGGAATCTTTTCTTTGGGCTGAGGATTTAAGCACTTTTGATGTTATTGCTGAGTTACCATTTTATATACCATTATATGGTGACCATATAAGTCTTTTTCCAATTTTAGCTGGTGTAACAATGTTTTTTTATACCTCTATGTCCGGCTCACAACAAATGCAACCAACCCAGCCTGGGATGCCTAACATGAAATATATAATGTATATCATACCCTTTTCCTTATTAATTTTCTTTAATAATTTTGCAAGCGGGTTATCACTATACTACACAATATCAAATATTCTTACAATCATTATTATGTTAACAGTTAAAAATGTAATTCTAGATGAAAAGAAAATTCTACTTGAAATTGAGGAAAATAAAAAGAAACCAAAAACAGAAGGAAGGTTTCAAAGAAGATTAAGAAAACTTCAAGAGGCTGCCGAACAAGCTCAAAAACAACAGAAACAAAGAAATAAATAGATTTATTATGTCAAAGTCAAAAACAAGAGTAGTTGTGGCTATGTCTGGTGGTGTTGACTCTAGTGTTGCAGCATATATTTTAAAACAAGAAGGTTATGATGTCGTAGGGATATTTATGAAAAACTGGCATGATTCATCTGTTACAATTTCCAAAGATTGTCCTTGGCTGGAAGATAGTTATGACGCGATGTTAGTCTGTGAAAAATTGTCCATTCCATTTCAAGTAATTGATCTAAGTAACGACTATAAGAATAAGATTGTTGATTACATGTTTAGTGAATATAAAAAAGGCAATACTCCAAATCCTGATATTTTGTGTAATAGAGAAATTAAATTTGATTTATTTTT
>CENJ01003965.1_pt1 | contig 25431 bp, 28 predicted proteins | sample 356161 | NCBI WGS metagenome assembly CENJ01 (sample SAMEA2619531, study PRJEB7988) | marine metagenome | biome: marine biome (ENVO:00000447); feature: surface water layer (ENVO:00002042); material: "saline water (ENVO:00002010), including plankton (ENVO:xxxxxxxx)" | depth 5 m | reverse complement strand
AATAATTTTGCTAAAAAAAAAGGATAAAATAATAAAAATTATTAATATTAATTAATCTAAAAGAACTTGATTATTATTTACTACAATGTATAACCAAATTACTATTTATATTGGAGAAAAAGATGGTAATCATTGAGGATAGAGGAAAGCAATACAAGGTAAAGATTGGTGATCTTCTAAAGCTTCCCAAAATTTCAGATAAAAAGCCTAAAGATACACTTCAATTTTCCGATGTTATTTTTTATAAGAATGAAAAAGGTGAGGCACTAATAGGTAGTCCGCATGTAAAAGGCATTGTTGTGGAAGCTTCAGTCATATCCCAAATCAAAGATAAAAAAATCATAGTTTTTAAAAAAAAAAGAAGACATAATTATAGAAGGAAAATTGGGCATAGACAAGAATTGACTTTAGTTAAAATTGAAAATATCTTAAGTTCTACAGAAAAAAAACAGCCCAAAGACTCCAAGGCAAAGGATGAAGGTTCAAAAAAATCTGTAGAAATTAAAGGAGAAAAAAATGGCTCATAAAAAAGCAGGTGGAAGTACAAGAAATGGAAGAGATAGTGCAGGTAGAAGATTAGGCGTAAAAAAATTTGGGGGTGAGTCAGTTATACCTGGGAACATTATAGTAAGACAAAGGGGTACGAAATTTCATCCAGGTGCAAACGTCTCTATTGGTAAAGATCACACAATATTTGCAATTAAAGAGGGTTTAGTTGATTTCGAAAAAAAATCCTCTGGCAAATCATTCGTTAATGTTGTTCAAAAAGACTAAAACTTCATAAACCAATGCAGTTCTTAGACGAGGCTAAGATTTACCTGAAGGCAGGAAATGGAGGTTCGGGTTGTCTTAGTTTTAGAAGAGAAAAGTATATAGAATTTGGAGGCCCCGACGGAGGAGATGGAGGAAAAGGTGGGGATATTCTATTTAAAGCTGTTAATAACTTAAATACACTTATAGATTTTAGATATAAACAACATTTTAAGTCAGAAAGTGGTAAAAATGGTGCTGGAAAAAAAAAAACAGGTTTAAACGGAAAAAATTTAGTAATTAAAGTTCCAGTAGGTACAGTTATTCTTTCAGAGGACAAAAAAAAAACTTTGAAGGATCTTTCAGAAAAGGGCGAAACTTTTAAAATTCTATCCGGTGCGCATGGAGGTAGAGGAAACTATAGATTTAAATCCTCAACAAATCAGGCTCCAAGACGATTTGATAAAGGAGATGCTGGCGGAGAATTATGGGTCTGGCTCAGATTAAAACTAATTGCCGATGTTGGTTTTGTTGGGTTTCCAAATGTTGGAAAGTCTACTTTATTGTCAGTTTTATCTAATGCAAAAACAAAAATAGCAAATTATCCATTCACGACTCTTAAACCTCAACTTGGAGTTATGAGACAAAATTATAAAGATATAGTTTTAGCCGATCTTCCTGGCTTAATTGAAGGAGCATCCGATGGAGTTGGGCTAGGTTTAAAATTTTTAGCACATGTTGAGAGGTGCAAAGTGATTTGTCATGTTTGTGATGTTTCACAAAATTTAAATGATAATTATTTGACAATTAGAAAAGAACTAAAAAAATATGATAATGTCCTTGAGGATAAAAAAGAATTAATTTTACTAAGTAAATGTGACACTATTGAAGAAAGTAAAATTGAAAAATTTAAAACTGAACTGATGAAAGTTACAAACTCTGAAATCATTCCTATTTCAAGTCACACAAAATTTGGTATAAATAAATTAAGGTTATCTTTAGTAAAAATTTTTGAATGAAAAATATATCTTTAGAAAAATCAGTTAGGTTGGTTCTCAAAATTGGATCATCTTTATTAATAAAAAATAATAAATTTAATAAAGATTGGTTAGAAACATTAATTGAAGATTTAATTTTTTTAAGAAAACAAAAGATAGAAGTTATTATTGTAGCTTCTGGATCAGTAGCGCTTGGGAAGAATTATTTAAATATTAAAAAAAAAAAAGTTAAAATTCAGGAAAAACAGGCATTTGCTGCATGTGGACAAGTGATTTTAATGAATAATTTTATGAAGATTTTAAAAAAAAAAAAAGTTAATGTTGCCCAGATTTTACTCACTTACTCAGATACCGAAGATAGAAAAAAGTCAATTAATTCAAGGGAAACAATTAAAGAGCTCCTAAAATTAAATATATTACCAATAATTAATGAAAATGATTCAGTAGCGATCGACGAGTTAAAATTTGGTGATAATGATAGGCTTGCCGCAAGGGTTGCACAAATAAGTGATGCCGACTTCTTGATACTGTTAAGTGATGTAGATGGATTATATACTTCTAACCCAAAAAAAGGTAAGTCCGCTAAACTATTAAAGTTTGTTGAAGAAATTGATAAGAAAATATTAAAAATGGCTAGTAAGGAAACAAACTTATATGGGACAGGTGGTATGATTACTAAATTAGAAGCAGCAAAGATTGCAATGAATTCAGGGTGTTCAACTATAATTTGTAAAGGAAATAGAAAAAATCCTATACAAAAATATTTTAAAAATAATCATGGCACAGTTTTTATCTCAAAAAAAAAGGGAACAAATAATATTAAAAACTGGATTGCGGGTACTGTTAAACCTTCAGGAAAGGTTGTCGTTGATTTAGGCGCAAAACTAGCATTGAAAAATGGTGCAAGTTTATTACCTATTGGAGTGATGAGTGTTTTTGGTGGTTTTTTAAAAGGAGATATTATCAAAATAGAAAGTATAAAAGGTGATGAGCTTGGAAAGGGTATATCTCATTATGATTGTAATGAAATAAAAAAAATTAAAGGAAAAAAAACCTCAGACTTAAAAAATATTTTAGGGTATCATGGAAGAGATGAAATTATTCACAGAGATTTTTTGACACTCAATGACTGAAAATAAGATTAAGGAAATAATGCTAGATCTTGGAAAAAAAGCAAGAATGGCATCACGCAGCGTTTGTACATTAAATACAAAGACGAAAAATGATATTCTTTTAGATGCATCAGAAAATTTAATGAATAATAGAAAAAAAATTCTAGATGCAAATAGTATTGATATCGATAAAAATAAACCAAAGCTAAATTCTGCTCTTCTTGATAGATTGCTTTTAGACGAAGATAGAATTGAATCAATATGCAAGGGATTAATTGATATATCAAAACTTGAAGATCCAATTGGTAAGATTATTAGTAAATGGAGTCGCCCCAACGGATTGAAAATTGAGAAAGTTTCTGTTCCACTGGGGGTGATTGGTGTGATCTACGAATCGAGACCGAATGTAGCAGCAGACGCAGCTGCACTTTGTTTAAAGTCAGGGAACACCCTCATTTTGCGGGGAGGTTCTGAGAGTTTTCATTCATCATCAACAATAGTGGATATAATTAAGGAGTCTTACAAAAAATTTGGTCTCCCAATGGGAGCTCTTCAAAATATACCTACGATAGATAGAGAAGCGGTTGGCTATTTACTGAAAATGGATCAATATTTAGATGTGATAATTCCTAGAGGAGGGAAATCATTAATTGAGCGTGTAAGTAAAGAAAGTAGGGTTCATGTGATAAAACATTTAGATGGTATATGTCATACCTATATTGAGAAATCAGCCGATAAAAAAATAAGTTGTGATGTTGCTGTAAATGCAAAGATGAGAAGACCAGGTATTTGTGGTGCAACTGAAACAATTCTTTGTGATGAAGATATCATTAAGTCTCATTTACCTAAAATAATTGGGCAATTAAAAAAATTGAACTGCGAGATTAGGGGTGATAAATATGTTTGTGATCTCGATAATACAATTATAAAAGCTAGGGAGGAGGATTGGAAAACTGAATATCTTGATAAGATAGTATCAATTAAGACAATTCATAAAGGTGTTAAAGAAGCAGTGGATCATGTTAACAATTTTGGTTCAGGTCATACGGATGCAATAATATCTGAAAATAAAGATAGTGTAGAATATTTTATGCAGAATATAGACAGTGGCATTGTGATGCATAATACATCCACACAATTTGCTGATGGGGGTGAATTTGGAATGGGTGCTGAGATAGGTATTTCAACCTCAAAAGTCCATGCTCGAGGTCCGGTTGGCGTAGGCCAATTAACTAGCTATAAATATAGGGTTAGTGGCAACGGACAAGTTAGAAAATAAATTGAATAAAAATTTATATATAGGTATTCTGGGTGGTTCATTCGACCCACCACATGAAGGACATGTAAATATAAGTAAGGCGGCATTGACTAAAATGAAGCTCAATGAAATTTGGTGGATAGTTACTTCTAGAAATCCCTTTAAATTAAAAAGTAGTTTATTTTCAAAAAGGTATAAAGAAACAAGAGACTATGTTTCAGATAAGAATATTAAAATTATAAAATTAGATGAAAAAAAGAGCGCGTTCACAATAGATACAGTTTTATATTTAAAAAAAAAATACCCAAATTACAATTTTATATGGTTGATGGGTTCTGATAATTTAATCGAACTTCACAAATGGAAAAGTTGGAAAGAAATTTTTTATAATATTCCAATTGCAATTTTTGACCGTCCACTTTACTCTTTCACTCTAACTAAATTTAAATCTTTAGTTTACTTTAGAAAGGAAAAAGTAAGTAAAAGTTTGATAAAAAAATTTAAAAATTTTGAGCCACCTGCATGGATTTTTATAGATGGTTTAGCAAACTTCCAATCCTCTACAAAAATTAGGAATAAAAGTAGTTAATGGTAAAAAATAGAAGAGTAAAACTTTTGTTGGAGAAAATAATAAAGGAGCTAGAAGACCTTAAAGCATTTGAAATCCAATCTTTAAATATCAAAAATAGAAGTGCACTTGCAGATTTTATTATTATAGCTAGTGGAAATTCATCACGCCATGTTAATTCTATAGTTACAAATCTTATAAAAAATAATAAAAATAAAATTTTATCATCTGAGGGTTTAGGAAAAACAGACTGGGTAATTGTTGACTTTGGGGATATTATAGTAAACGTTTTTAAACCAGAGACGAGGAAATATTATTCTATAGAAAAAATTTGGACTGACAACGAATTGAAGGATGAAAAGATTAGCTTTGGTTAGATATGAAGATCAAAATTATAGCATTCGGTAAATTTAAGAACTCTCAAGAATATAGACAAATTTTTGAGTATTATAAGAAAAGGATTAATTTTGATATCAAATTGATTGAACTTAAGAGTTTATTGAAACCTAAAAAATTAGAGAAAGAAAAAGATGAAATAAAAAAGTATATTAATAATAATGAATTTACTCTTGCTATGGATTCGCGAGGCGAAAAGATCGATAGTGAAAGTTTCTCAAAATTATTATTTCAGACCTTTTCTGGGGGATTCAAAGTAATAAATTTTGTAATTGGAAGTGAAGAAGGTTTGGATACAGAAATAAAAAAATCTTTTAAATGTATATCTTTTGGTAATTTTACTTGGCCTCATTTACTAGTCAGAGTAATGTTAATAGAACAAATATATAGAGCCTTAGAAATTAAAAAAAAATCTAATTACCATAAGTAAGTTTAACAAAATGAAAAAAAAAGTTTTATTATGTATTTTAGACGGATGGGGAATTGGGAGAAAAAATAAAAATAATGCGATACATGTAGCAAAGACTAAAAATTTTGATAATCTGACAAAAAAGTATGGCTTTATAAAACTTGACGCCTCAGAGTCTGAGGTAGGATTACCCAATGGACAATTTGGAAATTCTGAAGTAGGTCATATGAGTATTGGTGCTGGAAGGGTAATATTACAAGATATTCTCAGAATAAATAAAGCGTTTGATAATGGGTTCTTTAAAGAACATAAGTTAATAAGAAAAATCAAAGAAACAGCCAAAAGAATTCATCTAGTTGGCCTTTTATCTGACGGTGGCGTCCATGGTCATCAAAATCATCTTTTAGAATTAATTGATATATTAAAAGATTGTAAAGTACTAATCCATGGGATTTTAGATGGGAGAGATACCTCTCCACTATCAGGAGTTGAAAATGTAAAATTATTACAAAAAAAAATCAAAAATTATCACAACGTTAAAATTGCCAGTCTGTCAGGAAGATTTTATGCAATGGATAGAGATAATAGGTGGGAGAGAATCGAGAAGGCATATAAAGCTATAATTGAAGGTAACTTAAAAAAAACAAAGTGTTTTATTCGATCAATAGAAAATAGTTACGCTGATCATGTAACAGATGAGTTTTTCCCTCCCTTAAATCATATTTCTTATAAAGGTGCGCAAAATGGAGATGGCTTTATTATTACTAATTATAGAGCTGACAGGGTTAGAGAACTTATTTCTTCTATTTTTGATAAAAATTTTGATGAGTTTAAAAGAAAAAATTACATAAATTTTTTTTCTCCCACCAGTATGGTTGAATATTCTAAAAGAATAAAAAAAATAGTAACGCCATTATTAGAAAGTCACAATGTGAAGAATTCACTTGGAGAAATAATATCTAAAAGTAAATTAAATCAACTTAGGATTGCTGAAACAGAAAAATATGCTCACGTAACCTATTTTTTTAATGGAGGTGTAGAGGATTCATTTGATCAAGAGGATCGAGTTTTAATTCCCTCACCAAGGGTTGACACATATGATACAAAGCCTGAAATGGCCGCCTTTGAAGTTACTACTGAATTAGTTGATAGAATAAGTAAGAAGCATTACGACTTTATAGTTACAAATTTTGCAAATACAGATATGGTTGGACATACAGGCAATCTTTTAGCTACAATAAAAGCCGTAGAAACATTAGACAAGTGTTTAGGCATTTTATACAAATCATGCAAAAAAAATGGATATACCCTTATAGTGACCTCTGACCATGGGAATGCAGATATGATGTTAGATAATAATAGAAATATGCCATGTACAACGCACTCTTTGAATCCTGTACCTTTTATTATTTGTGGACCGTATAATTTTAACGCTAAAAAAGGTAGATTAAGTGATATTGCTCCAACTATTTTAAAACTTTTAGGAATTTCAAGACCTAACGATATGAATGGAAGACCTTTAATCAAATGAAATTTTTAATTATTTTTTTATTCATATTTCTTTCACAATTCTCTGAGAGTCATTCAAAAAATAAATTAGAAAAAAACTTAAATAGTTTAAAAAAACAAACTGTAGAAATACATAATAATATAATAAGCAATAATAAAGAATTGAAAATTATTAAGTTGGATATTGATCGAAATAGGCAAAAGCAAATCATTTATTTAAGGTATATAAAGGATAAGGAGGTGCTGGGACAACGTTTATTTTTTTTACTGCAGGAAAAACTATATGTCTCAGAAGTTTCACGGATTTTGAAAGGAATGCAAAGTTCCTCAGATTATTCAATAAGTAAACAAATCATAAGAGGTTTCTTTTTTAATCAAGTGAAAGTAGGAATAGATAATTATTTTCAAAGTTTTGAAAATCTTAAAGTGGTTAATAAGGATCTTGAAAATAAACTTTCTTCTTACAAAGAGAAGAAGAAAAAGTTAAGTACAGAGCTTAAAAATCTAGAAAAAAAAATTCTACAGGTTTCTCTTTTACAAAAAAAATTCATTGCTAATCCAGCGGCTAAAAAAAGAGAGCAAAAGGTAAAGAAAAGCGCCAAAAATATAAATGAATTAGTTAAAGGGGTCAAAGTGCCAAAATTAAAAAAGAAACAAACTATTACAACAAGATTTCAAATGCCTTTACAGACAAGTATAGTCTCCGAATTTGGTCAAAATAAAACTAATAAGATATTTAAAAATGGGGTTATTTTTGAGATTTCCGAGGATTCGTTTGTTGCATCACCATTTGACGGAATAATTGTTTTTGCAAATAAGTTTAAAAGTTACGGAAATCTTGTAATTATAGAGAACGATAATGGTTACTTTTGTATTCTTGCAGGTATGGAAAATATAATTATTTCATCTGGTAATAAGGTTTTTAAAGGCGAACCCATTGCTAGAGTTTCAAAAAAGCTAAAGAATAAACTTTATTTTGAACTTAGAAAAAATGGAAAAATTATTAACCCTAAATCAAAAGTTGAGATTTTATAAAAAAACTGCATAATCAAGAAGAGGTAAATTAAATATGAAAAAATCTTTTATTGTATACTTATTTTTGATCGTTACTCCAATCTTCATTTCTGCAGAAGAGGATAAAGATGTTTATAAATACCTAAATTTATTTGGAGAGGCCTTTGAGAAAATTAAAAATAATTATGTAGAACCAATAAACTCTAAAGATTTGATAGAATCGGCGATTGAAGGAATGCTAACCTCTCTTGATCCTCATTCATCTTATTTAAATAATAAAGAGCTCAACGAATTAAGAGTTCAAACTAAAGGTGAGTTTGGTGGCCTTGGGATTGAAGTGACTTTAGAAAATGGCTTTGTAAAAGTTATTGCTCCTATTGATGATACTCCAGCCTACAAGGCTGGGATAAAATCTGGCGATTTAATTACGCATCTTGACGATGAACCTGTTTTAGGTATGACCCTGTCTGAGGCTGTATCAATTATGCGAGGAAAGGTTGGTTCAAAAATAAAATTGACTGTAAGAAGAAATGAAAATGAAAAAGTGGATATAAATATTATAAGGGCAATAATACAGCTCAAGTCAGTAAAATCTCGTATAGAAAATAATATTGGTTATATAAGAGTATCTTCTTTTAATCAAAAAGTTGATAAACAAATTATAGACTCAATAAGTTCATTTAAAAAAAAAAATTCACTGATTGGCTATGTTCTTGATTTAAGAAATAATCCAGGTGGATTGTTAGACCAAGCGGTAAACGTTACCGATATATTCTTAGAAAGAGGTGAAATTGTATCAACTAAAGGCAGAAACGGAAAGCGTGGAAGTAGATATAATGCTGTTAAAAAAGATTTAACAGATGGATTACCTCTTGTTGTGTTAATAAACCAAGGTAGTGCCTCAGCTTCCGAGATTGTAGCGGGAGCTCTTCAAGATCATAAAAGAGCTATTATAATGGGTACAAAATCTTTTGGAAAAGGTTCAGTACAAACGATAATTCCATCAGGTGAAGATGTTGCAATAAAACTTACTACTGCAAAATATTACACTCCTTCAGGAAGATCTATTCAGCAAACTGGAATTGATCCAGATATTCTGGTTGAACAAGCGGAATTAAAAAAATTAGACAACCAACGAAGGAAAGAATCTGATTTAAGAGGGGCTATAGATAACGAGCAATTAAAAGAAAATGAATCAAAAAAATCTAAAAATGTAAATAATGACAAAAACCTAGATGAAGAATCAGAAGACTATCAACTTACAAGAGCTTTTGACCTTATACTTGCAATCAACTTAATAAATACTAGAACAGAATAATAAGTTATTTGAAAAATGAAATACCGAAGAGGCATTGGGATATTTCTTATTAATTCTGAAAAAAAACTTTGGGTCGGAAAAAGAATAGATAACAAAAACAATTATTGGCAGATGCCACAAGGTGGTATCGATAATTATGAAACTGAGGAACAAGCTATGAAAAGAGAAATGTTTGAGGAAGTTGGTATTAAAGACAGTTTCGAGATATTAGGAATGTCAAAGAATTTATTATCTTACGATCTTCCGAAGGAGATTATTAAATTTGTGTGGAATGGAAAATATATAGGACAGTCACAAAGATGGTTTTTCTGTAAATTCATTGGTATAGATTCTATGTTTGACTTAGAAAAAGATGATAATCCTGAATTTTGTAAGTGGAAATGGATTGAACCAAACGAATGCATAAGTGAAGTAGTTCCTTTTAAAAGGTCACTCTATAGGGAAGTATTACAAGAATATAAAAATTTTGAAATTTAACTATAAAATTGTTGCGAGGCTATTTCTGATTTTTTTTGTGCTAATTGATCATTATTGTCATCTTTGTTAACAACCTCACTTTCTAAATCAGAAATATCTTCAGTTAATAAGGTACATCTATTGTCAATTACTTCTAGAATTCCTCCATTAACCAAAAATTTTTTTATAACTTTGTTATCTTTATAAATATAAATATTACCAAGTCTAAGTGAGGTAATTAAAGGCATATGATTACTTAAAACGCCTAAATCACCCTCTGTTCCTGGTATAATAACCATTTCTATACTCTCATCGAATAGTGTTTTTTCGGGTGATATTATTTGAAGATTAAACGACATCTTTTACTTTTTCATTTTCTTAGACTTTTCAATTGCTTCCTCAATTGTTCCCACCATGTAAAAAGCTGCTTCAGGAATATCATCGAAATCACCATCAACTAGACCTTTAAAACCCTTAATTGTATCTTTTAAATTAACAAAAACTCCCGGTGTTCCAGTAAAAACCTCTGCAACGTGAAAAGGTTGAGATAAGAATCTCTGTATCTTTCTTGCCCTATCTACTACAAGCTTATCTTCTTCTGATAACTCGTCCATTCCCAATATTGCAATAATATCTTGTAGTGATTTATACTTTTGTAGTGTTTCCTGTACTCTTCTTGCTACAGCATAATGATCATCACCAATAACTCTCGGATCCAGAATCCTTGAGGTTGAATCAAGAGGGTCAACAGCAGGATATATTCCTAGTTCTGCTATTTGTCTTGATAAAACAGTTGTAGCATCTAAGTGAGCAAATGATGTTGCAGGTGCGGGATCGGTTAAATCATCGGCTGGTACATAGATAGCTTGAACAGATGTTATCGATCCCTTATTAGTTGAGGTGATTCTTTCTTGAAGCGCTCCCATATCAGTTGATAATGTAGGTTGATAACCAACTGCAGATGGAATTCTTCCAAGTAAAGCTGAAACCTCTGAACCTGCTTGTGTAAATCTAAAGATATTATCTACAAATAGTAAAACGTCTTGGCCTTCTTCGTCTCTAAAATATTCAGCGAGTGTAAGTCCTGTTAATGCAACTCTTGCTCTAGCTCCCGGTGGTTCATTCATCTGTCCATAAACTAATGCTGCCTTTGATTCGTTATTATCAAGCTTAATTACTCCAGATTCAATCATTTCATGATATAGATCATTACCTTCTCTAGTTCTTTCACCAACACCAGCAAAAACAGAGTAACCACCATGACCTTTTGCAATATTGTTTATTAACTCCATTATCAAAACGGTTTTTCCAACACCAGCTCCTCCAAACAATCCAATCTTTCCTCCCTTAGAATATGGTGCTAGTAAGTCAACAACTTTAATCCCAGTAACTAAAACTTCTGTATCGGTCGCCTGATCAGTAAATATGGGAGCTTCTTTGTGAATTGGAGCTGTTAATTTTGTTTTAAGCGGACCTCTTTCGTCAACTGGCTCTCCAACAACGTTCAAGATTCTTCCCAGGGTTTCTGGACCGACTGGAACGGAAATCGGCTGACCTGTATCTTGAACTTTTTGTCCTCTGACCAATCCATCGGTAGAATCCATAGCAATTGTCCGTACAGTATTTTCGCCTAAGTGCTGAGCAACTTCTAAAACTAGATCTTTATTTTCATGTTTTACTATTAAGGCATCGAGTATTTGTGGAAGTTTATCATCGAAACTAACATCTACAACGGCGCCTAAAACCTGTTTAATTTTACCATTATTATCACTCATATTTTTTTCTCCTTTTTTTTAGACAGCCTCGGCTCCCGAGATTATTTCTATTAGTTCACTTGTAATCAAAGCCTGTCTTGACCTGTTATAAAGTAAAGTTAAATTATCAATCATATCATTAGCATTCCTAGTAGCATTATCCATTGCAGTCATTCGAGATCCTTGTTCGCTTGCAAGATTTTCCAACAAACCTGAGTGAATCTGAATAGCAATATTCCTTGGTATTATCTCATTTAAAACATTTTCTTCACTAGGTTCAAATTCATAAGTCCTAGAAGTTTCTGACTCACTACTATTTTCAATAGGCAAGAGTTTATGAGATTTTACATTTTGGGTAATTGCACTTTTAAATTCTGTATAAATTAGGTGACATTCATCAATCTTATTTGATAAGAAAAGTTCTAGTACAAGGTCTCTAACGGAGCTTGATAATTCAAATTTTATGCTTGGGTTTGCTATATCAGTGAAAAATTTTACGATAGAAGTTTCGTATTTTCTTTTTAAAGTTTGGTAAGCCTTTTTTCCAACAAAAACATAGCTTAAATTACTATTCTTTGACAATTCGTCTGATAGTTTTTTTGTATATTTAATAATTGATCCATTAAAGCCACCACATAGACCTCTATCTGCTGAGCAAACAATTAACAAAATATTTTTCTTATCTTTGTTTCTTGTACCAAACTTCTTAACTTGTGTAACCCCAGATGAGGTAAGGGATTCAACTATTTCGTGCATTTTTGACGCATATGGTCTAGTTTTTTCAGCATTATCTTGAGCCTTTTTCAATTTTGCCGCTGCGACCATTTTCATGGCAGATGTAATCTTTTTAGTGGATTTTACACTACCAATCCTATTTCTCAAATCTTTAAGACTTGGCATCAGTTCCCCTTAAAAAATCTGCAACAACTTTTTCTAAAAAAATGTTAATTTCATTTTCTAATTGATCATTTATACTTTGTTCTTTATCAATTTTACTTATTATATCTTTCCCCTTGTCCTTCATTTGTTCTAATAAAAAAGATTCAAATTTTGTTACGTCATTTACAGAAATTTTATCAAGATACCCTTTAACTCCCGCAAAAATAATAAGCACTTGTTGTTCAACCCTTAAGGGTTTGTATTGTGGCTGTTTTAAAATCTCAGTAAGTCTTCGTCCTCTCTCAAGTAGATCTTTTGTAGATTGATCAAGATCTGATGCAAATTGAGAGAAAGCTTCCATTTCTCGGAATTGTGCTAAATCTAGCTTTATTGATCCTGATACTTGCTTCATTGCTTTGATTTGTGCGGCTGAACCAACTCTACTTACTGATAAACCAACATTAACGGCTGGTCTAATTCCTTTAAAAAAAAGTTCAGTTTCTAAAAATATTTGACCATCTGTTATTGAAATTACATTGGTGGGGATATAAGCAGAAACGTCGCCAGCTTGAGTTTCAATAACTGGTAACGAAGTTAAAGACCCCGCACCATGATCATCACCCATTTTTGCAGCCCTTTCCAAAAGTCTAGAATGTATATAGAACACGTCACCAGGAAAAGCTTCTCTTCCTGGAGGTCTTCTTAATAATAACGACATTTGTCTGTAGGCAACAGCTTGCTTGGAAAGATCATCGTAAAAAATTACCGCATGCATCCCATTATCTCTAAAAAACTCACCCATTGCACAGCCTGTGTACGGTGCTAGAAACTGAAGAGGTGCAGGGTCAGAAGCCGTAGCGGCAACAACAATTGAGTATTTTAAGGCATCATTCTCCTCTAAAGTTTTAACTATCTGAGCAACCGTTGACCTTTTTTGACCAATTGACACGTAAATACAATAAAGTTTTTTTGATTCATCAGTATTTTTATTTGCTTCTTTTTGATTTAATATTGTATCGATTATGACAGATGTTTTTCCGGTTTGTCTATCGCCTATTATAAGCTCTCTTTGACCTCTTCCTATTGGAATAAGGCTATCAATTGCTTTGATTCCAGTTTGCATTGGTTCATGAACGGATTTTCTTGGAATTATTCCAGGCGCTTTAACTTCTGCTCTTCTAAATTTAACGTCTTTTAATGGACCTTTACCATCTATTGGATTACCTAAGCCATCAACAACTCTACCTAACAAACCTTTACCTGAAGGAACCTCAACGATAGAATTTGTTCTTTTGACAATATCTCCTTCTTTAATTGATCTATCACTCCCAAAAATTACAACACCCACATTATCGTCTTCTAAATTAAGTGCCATACCTTTTATCTTCCCTGGAAATTCAACCATTTCTCCAGCTTGTACATTGTTAAGTCCATACACTCTGGCAATACCGTCACCGACCGTAAGAACTGTACCAACTTCAGAAATCTCACTCTCATTTGTTAATCCTTCAATTTCTGATTTAAGTATTTCCGAAATTTCTGATGCATCAATTCCCATTTTATTTCCCTTTCTTTATATTAAATTTTCAGATAGCTTAGATTTTATAGAGTTATCAATCATATACGAGTCTATCTGAATGATTATGCCCCCAATAATTTGAGGGTCTACCTTTTTTCTTAATTTAACTTTACAATTAATCTTTTGCGATATCATTTTTTCTATTTGTTTTGATTTTTCATTCTCTAGCTTTGTTGATGTTGTCAAATGAACTTCAGTAAATCCCTCTCTTATATCAATTAATTTGTTAAATTGGCTAAAAACTTTTTCTATAAGAACGATTTTATTATGTTTTGTAAGAGTTGTTACAAATCCGAGGAATATTTTCTGTGCTTTATTAGCTTTACATACCTTTTCTAAGATAGCTGACTTTTTCGTAACATTAATAAGTGGGTTATTTATAATTTTTTTTAAATCTTTGTTGGTCTTGATAAGTTTAACAAAAGATTGAAAGTCGTCTTGAATTTGTTTTAGCCCACTATTCTTAGCTATGAGAATTAATGCTTTTGCGTATCTTAAGGATACTTCATTTATGTAATTTGATTTATCAGTCAATTTTATTAAATTTAAAAGACTTTATTAGCATAAGAAGTCAATCTATTCAATATTTGAAATTATAATTATGTAAAGTTTATTGGATCTACATCAACATAAATTTTAACACCATTAGGGGAGGTGATTTTTGTCAAAAAACTTTTAAAAATCAAATTTGATTTAGAGTTTTTCTTTAATTTAATTAATATTCTATACCTAAAAACCCTATTTTGTTTGAAAATAATGGATGGTGATGGCCCAAATAATACTATATTAGGAAATTTTTCCTTAACAATATTTCTTAGATTTAAGCCATAATTTTTTGCTTTATCTTCATTCGTTGAATTTATTATGATAGATATGAAACTTGAGAAAGGAGGTAAAAAACTTTTCTTTCTTTCAATAAGTTCATAATTTACAAATCCTTCATAATCAGAATTAATACTCGATTTAATTACAGGGTGGTTTGGTTGATAAGTTTGTATAAAAACCTCCCCATGAAGATCCTTTCTTCCAGCTCTTCCAGCTACTTGAGTTATTTGTTGATATGCTTTTTCACTAGACCTAAAGTCAAAGTCATTAAGTATAGAGTCTATATTTAAAATACCTACAGTTTTTAAAAATGGAAAGTTATGCCCCTTAGAAATAATTTGAGTACCAATAATGATTTCTACCTTATTTTCCATAATATCTTTGATCTCATTACTTAAAACCTTATTTTTAACTTTATCACTTGATAATAGTGAAATTTTAGCATCAGGAAATAAATTAGATACTTCTTCATATATTTTCTCAACTCCATAACCTGGGAAGACAAAGCAGTTTTTTGAGTTACAAATTTTACATGAATCTTCAAAGTATTCTTTATGATTACAATAGTGACAAAGAAGATAACTTTTTTTTTTTTCAGCAAACTCATGAAGAGTTAATGATGAGGAGCAATTATCACAGGTTTTCGTGTTACCACATTTTTTACAAATGACAAAAGACGCATACCCCCTTTTATTTAAGAAAATTAGGGTCTGGAGCTTGTTAGAAATATTATTCTTAATTTCTTTTTGAAGTGTTTTTGATATAATACCCTTCTCTTTTCTTGAGTCTAAAACTTTTATTGCTGGGAGAATATTTTTATTTACCCTATTTTTAAGTTTAACAATTTCAAATTTTTTAATTTTTACATTAAAAAAAGTTTCGATTGAGGGCGTAGCAGAGCTCAAAATAATATTACAGTTTGAGTTTTTGGCTCTTACAATTGCAAAATCCCTAAAGTTTAAAATTAGTTGACTATTTTGCTTATAAGAATTGTCATGCTCCTCATCTATAATAATTATACCTAAATTAGTAAATGGTAATGTTAGAGCTGACCTTGTTCCAATTATAAAATTTATTTCGTTGTTAAATACAGCTTTACAAATTTCCTCTCTTTTTTTCTTATTTATGGAAGAATGATAAATAGTTGGACTTATATTAAAATCTTCTTCAATTTCTTTAACCCATTCTTTGGTAAGAATGATCTCAGGAACAAGAATTAAACTTTGGAATCCATTTAAAAGCTTATCTTTAACTAAATTCATAAATACTCTAGTTTTTCCAGAGCCAGTTACTCCAAAAAGCAGGGTCACTTTAAACTCATTCCCTAATTTTTTTAAAGCTTTGATAGCATTTCTTTGTTCGTTCGATAATTTGAGTTTATTAGGTTTATTACTTAAATCTTTTTCTAATCTAATAGTTGTATTTCTTTCAAAACCGGTAAGGAATAATTTCAGAATCAGTGATTTAAAGTTACAAGTATAATTTGCAACAAATTCTGAGCTTTTTAGAATTTCATTTGGAAGAGGGGTTAAACATAAAATACTATCAATACTTTTTAAAGGTTTTTTATAAATTATTTCTTTATGAGTTTTAATTACTACTCCAGTAATTTTTTTATTTTTAAATTCAACTTTTACAACAATTCCAGGTTCTAGAAATTTCAATGTTTTGTAGTAGAAAGTCTTCTCTATAGGTTTGGGTAGTAGAATTTCACAAATCATTAAACAACTATAACAAAATTTTTAATCAAAATATTGTCAAATTCTAACAATATAAATATTATACATTGATGATCTTAAAAAAAATAAATAATAAACATATCGAGGAATATCTTCAAAATAATTCAGATTTTTTTATAAAAAATCCAGCATTACTTGATAAACTCGAATTTCCTTCAGCCTCAAAAGAAAAAACATCTAAAATAGTTTCATTTAAGGATTGGATTATTGGTAACCTTAAAAATAAGCAGAAAGATTTTATCGAAACTGCCAAACATAATTATATCACTCAAACAAAGGTTCATGAATCAATAATCCATTTATTAAGACAAAAGAATATAAAGGATTTTTTTAATTTTCTTAATACTGACCTTACAAAACTTTTTGAGGTTGAGATTATTTCTTTGGTGACATCTGAAAAAAAATTCTCAGAAAAATATGGGCAGATATTTCTCAATGAAAAGAAAATAAACTTAATACATCGTAATGATAAAAATTTAATTTTAGATGCAACCGATGAAAGTTATAATTTATATGATAATCTTGAAGTAAAAATTTACTCTAATGCAATATTTTCAATAGATAAATTTATTTTAGGCTCGCCTGCACTTTTAGTCTTTGGGAGTAAAACCAATCATTTTATTGGTAAAAAAGCCTATGATTTAATAAGATTTTTCTCTTTAGTTTTTGAAAATAAATTTAATAGCTTTGTAAATGAATAAACCTCTTGAATCAGTAATTAATGAATGGTGCGATTGGATAATAAGTGAAAAGAGATTAAGTAATAATACAATTTTATCATATGTAAGAGATTTTAGATCATTTATCGACTTCCTAGGTTTACATTATGGAAATCAAATAGAATTTGAAGATCTCAGAAAAGTTAATGAAGATGATTTAACTGGATGGTTTTTTCAAAGGATAAAGAACCATGTTTCTCAGAGAAGTAACGCGCGAGCACTATCATCAATCAAAAGTTTTTTTTTATTTTTAACAAAAAAGAAATTAATTAAATCTAGTGTTATTTTGTTCATTAATGGACCGAAGTTTAGCAATTCACTACCTAGGCCATTAACAAAAAAACAAGTTGATGCAATTTTTAGATTTATAAAATATGAAAAAACAAAATGGATACTAATAAGAAATTTATCAGTAATAATTCTGATGTGGGGTTATGGTTTAAGAATCAGTGAAGTTCTGAACTTAAGAAAAAAAGATTTTAGTTTAAATGAAATAAGAATTAAGGGTAAGGGTGATAAAATCAGAGTTATCCCTATACTTGAAAAGGTTATTATTTTTGTAAAGACTTTAGAAAAAGAATGTCCCTTTATTTTAGAAAATGATCAATTTTTTTTTAGGGGAAAAAGAGGGGGGGCGTTACAGCCAACAGTAATACAAAAATTAGTAAGAGATATTAGAAAAAAACTTTCTTTTTCAGGAAATGTTACACCTCATTCATTAAGGCATACATTTGCAACCGAATTATTAGAAAATTTTACAGATCTTCGAACTATTCAGGAATTGTTAGGTCATTCTTCGTTATCAACTACACAAAGATACACAGCAGTGAGTACTAAAAGAATTCAAAACATGTTGGAAAAGAATCACCCTCTATCTGATAATTAGGATGTTTCGTATCTAAAAGTAAGCTTCATTTCACCTGCAACCTTTACCATTTGAGATAGGCATTGAGGGGCATTTTCATCACGAATCGAGATAGCAAACCTTGAAATATATTGAGTATTTGACGGAAAAACAATTTTTTCAGTGTTCATTCTTATTATTAAAGCATTATTATCATTTAATGTTTTAATGATTTTATTGAGTAAACCTTTTTGATCTTCTCCTGAAAGAACGATTCTATGAGTTATTTTTGTCGTTGGCCCTGTATCGGTATTTGTTGGTATATCTCTAACTGTGAACTCACCATTTTTAGCTGATTTGAGATTGCTCAAATCGTCTTTAAGCGATTCTGCATCTTCATTTTTACTTACTTGGTACACCATGGTTAGCTCGCAGACTCTTCCAAGAGTTGCAAAAGTTACTCCAGAAAATTCTCCACCCTGCTCTGTTAGATGTGTGGTGACGTCAGAAATTAAATTGGGTTTATTTTCTCCAAGAAATGATATCATTACATTTTTGCTCATTTTAATCTCCCATAGCCTTTTTCATAGCTTCACCAATTCTTGTAATAGTATCAGATACTTCAACACCTGCACTCTTCAAAGCTTCTTTCTTAGCGTCTGCTGTTTCCGCACCACTATTGACTATTGCACCTGCATGACCTAATTTTCTCCCTTTTGGTGCCGCAGCTCCTGCTACAAAAGCGGCTACCGGCTTTTTATGCTTACCTGACCAACTTTTAATAAAATCTGCCCCCTCTACTTCTGCAGTACCACCAATTTCTCCTATAAGTACTATTCCATCTGTATCTGGATCATCCAAAAAAAGTTCTAGTGCATCAACAAAATTTGTCCCATTAACAGGATCTCCTCCTATACCAATAATAGTCGATTGACCTAAAACAGCTGTTTGAACAGCAGATTCATATGATAGGGTACCTGATCTAGATACAACGCCAATTCTACCTGGCTTACATATATGTCCAGGTATAATTCCAATCTTACCAACACCTGGTGTTAATACCCCTGGACAATTAGGGCCAACAAGTCTGGTTTTAGAGCCTTTCATTTCCCTTCTAACTCTCTGCATATCGCTAGTTGGTATTCCGTCGGTAATACATACAACAAGATCTAATTCTGCCTCAACTGCCTCCAAAATAGCATCTGCTGCAAAGGGTGGCGGAACAAATACTCCACTAGCATTACAGCCGGTTTTTTTTTTTGCTTCGGCAACTGTGTTAAATACAGGAATATCTAAATGTGTAGTTCCCCCCTTTTCAGGAGTTACGCCACCGACCATGTTCGTATGGTATGCTATTGCTCTTTCAGAATGAAAGGTTCCCTGGGAGCCAGTGAATCCCTGACAAATAATTTTGGATTCTTTTGTTAGTAACACTGCCATAACTTATTCCTTTACCATTTCAACTACTTTTTGAGCTGCTTCTTCCATTGTTTCAACAGGTTTGATTGGGAAGCCAGAATTATTGAGAATATCCATCCCCATTTCAACATTAGTTCCTTCTAACCTGACGACCAATGGTTTATCTAAACCTACTTCTTTCGATGCATTTACAAGCCCTTGCGCTATATCGTTACACCTCATCATACCTCCAAAAATATTGATCAAAATACCTTTTACATCTTTATCCTTGTATATTAGCTTGAATGCGGCTGCAACTCTTTCTGGAGTTGCCGCTCCTGCAACGTCCATAAAATTAGCAGCTTCACCACCGTAATACTTGATAATATCCATAGTTGCCATTGATAATCCAGCACCATTAACCATTAAACCAATATTGCCGTCCAACTTAACATAGTTTAAGTCATGCCTTGCTGCTTCTAATTCTAAAGGGTCATATTCATTTTCATCTTTCATCTCCGCAACTTGTCTTTGTCTATAAAGCGCATTATCATCAAATGAAGCTTTGCAATCAAGCACAAGAACTTGCCCATCTTTAGTTACGGCGAATGGATTGACTTCAATTAAAGATGCATCTAGAGAAGTAAAAGCTTTATAAATAGCAAGAATATTTTTCTGAGCTTGCTTGGCTTCTTGACCCTTTAGACCCAAATTATAAACAATAGTTCTTGCATGATGAGTTAATAAATCTGATCCTGGTGCTATTTGCATTGTATGTATTTCGTTTGGATCTTTCTCTGCAACTTCTTCTATATTAACGCCGCCTTTTCTTGAAGAAATTATAGTGTTTCCTCCAGTTTCTCTATCTACAGTAATACATAAGTAAAATTCTTTGGCTATTTCATAACCTTTTTCCAAATATACTCTTCTTACTATTTTTCCACTCTCACCTGTTTGGGGTGTAATGAGTTTCATACCAATCATCTCATCAACAGTTTTGATTACCTCATCATCGTTTTTACAAATTTTTATTCCTCCAGCTTTGCCTCTTCCACCTGCATGAATTTGAGCTTTGACAACAATTTTTTCTTCATTAAGCCAGGTAACAATATTTTCAGCTTCATGTGTTTGATAAACAACTTCGCCTGGTGGAATAGAAACACCAAATTTTGACAATAGCTGTTTAGCTTGATATTCGTGAATGTCCATAAAAATCCTCTTTAGATACAAATCTTTATAAATGAATTGAAAATATATAAAAAATAATTCAATTAGACTAGTAATTTTTTACATTTTTTAATGAGAGTATCAACAGAATTAACGGATTTAGAAAATTCTTTATGTACTGCTTCGCTTAATTCTATCTCAATAATTTCCTCAATTCCTTTTTTCCCAATTATAACTGGCACACCAACAAACAAATCAGAAACTCCATATTCTCCTTGTAAATATGCAGAACATGGTAAAATTTTCCTCTGATCAAAAATATGTGACTCAAGCATTTCTACTGCACTACATGCTGGTGAATAAAACGCAGAACTATCCTTTAAAAGTGAAACAACCTCTCCCCCACCGTTCCTAGTTCGTTCAATTATTTGGTTAATTGTTTCATGTGAAATTCTTTTGCAATCAATGAATTGTTTTAATGGTATACCTGAAATAGTTGTGTAATCAAGTAGAGGCACCATAGTATCTCCGTGACCACCAAGAACAATTGTTTGAATATTTTCGAAAGCAATATTTAATTCCTTACCCAGAAAATACTTAAATCTAGAAGAATCTAGTATTCCTGCCATACCAATAATAGAATGTTTTTTTAAACCTGATATTTCTTTTAAAGCCCATACCATAGCATCTAAAGGATTTGTAATACAGATAACGAAAGAGTTTGGTGAAAATTCTTTGATAGCTGATCCTATATTTTTCATTATCTTAAAGTTAGTCTCAATTAAATCATCCCTACTCATCCCTGGTTTTCTTGCGATACCAGCGGTAATAATAATGACATCACTATTTCGAATTTTTGAAATATCATCTGTTCCAAGTATTTTTAGATTTAATTTATCGATTGGAAGACTTTGTCCAAGATCCAGACATTTTCCTTCAGCTAGCCCCTCAACAACATCAACTAAAACGATATTACCAAGATTTTTTCTAGCTATACTATAGGCAAGAATTGTTCCTATATTTCCTGCTCCAATAAGACTAATCTTATTCATAACAAAACAACTTTATATTAAGTCTAAACTAATATCTACAGATTTAGAACAAAGTGTAATTTTACTTGTTGAAATATAATCTGCGCCAACTTTTGAGTATTTCTCAATATTTTCAAAGTTTACCCCCCCACTGATTTCGAATTTTACCTTTTTACCAAAGCGATTAATAATTTTTCTAATTTGATTGGGTGCCATATTATCAAGAAGTAAATATTTTGAACCTGCTCTTATACAATTATCTACCTGACTAATATTATCACATTCAATTTTATAATTTAGTTTTCTACCCCTTAAAATTTCTAGCGTATTGTTAATTCCACCTAGCGCCTTGATATGATTATCCTTAATTAGAATATCGTCGAACAAACCAAATCTGTGATTAATCGCTCCTCCTATTTTAGTGGCATATTTTTCTAGATATCTTAGTCCGCAAGTAGTTTTTCTAGTATCAAGTAATTTTGTATTTGATTTTTTAAGTTTTAGTGTGTACTTCTTTGTTTCGCTAGAAATTGATGATAAATGTTGCAGAAAGTTAAGTATAGTTCTTTCAATTATTAGGATTTGCCTTATGTCGCCTTTTAATAAAATCAAATCAGAATTTTTTTTTACTTCATCTCCATCCTTAAAGTTAAGTTTAATTTTAATTTTTGGAAATTTTTTATTAACAAAATCTTTAACAAATTTTCCTCCGCAGAATACTATTTTCTCTTTAGTAAAGATTCTTACATCTAAGATTTTTTTTTCTTTAATAAGAAGTCGTGTTGTTTTATCGTAATCAAAATTGATTTTACCAAGATCTGTTTTTATATCTGATAGCAAAAGATTTGTAGCCATTTTTGTTAGACTAGAAAAATTCATAAGATACTTAACTTAATTTAAGCATAGTGTTCAAAGATTTTTTAGCTCGTAAAATAAGTTCATTATCTATAAAAATTTCTGGGGATAAACTTTTCAGACAATCTCTTAGCTTCTCTATTGTATTTAGTTCCATGAATGGACAGTTAGAACAAGAACAATTTCCATCAACCCCGGGAGCTATCATATACTCCTTGTTGGGTTCTAGTTTTTTCATCTGATGAATAATATGTGGCTCCGTAGCAACAATAAATTTTTGGGATGAGTCTATATGTACAAATTTTAATAATGATGAAGTTGAGCCTATAAAATCGGCATGTCTCAGAATATTTTCTGGGCATTCTGGGTGTGCAATTATTTTGGCATCATCATTTCTTACTTTTAATTTTATTAGTTCTCTTTCTGAGAATGTAACATGTACGATACACGACCCATCCCAAAGCACCATATCCCTATTTGTTTTTTTCATTAGATAATTACCTAGATGTTTATCCGGTGCGAAAATAATATTTTCATTTTTGGGAATACTATTAATTATTTTCTCAGCATTTGATGATGTAACAATTATATCAGATTCAGCTTTTATATCTGCGGAGCAATTTATATAAGTCACAACTTTGTGATTGGGATAACTTTTTTTAAATTTCTTAAAATCTTCAACCTGACAAGATTCTTCTAAAGAACAACCAGCATTTATATCAGGTAATATTACCGTTTTTGATGGGCTTAGAATTTTAGCAACTTCAGCCATAAACTTAACACCACAAAATACTATAACATCTGCATCATTTTTTTCTGCTTTTTTGGAAAGATCTAGTGAATCTCCAACAAAGTCAGCTATGTCTTGGATATCTTCATCTTGATAAAAGTGAGCAAGTATGATTGCATTTTTTTCTTTTTTCAAATGAAGAATTTCATCCTCAATACTTATGAATTTTTTTTCTAAAATTTCCATTACCTTTTAAACACCAATTTTAAATTATCCTTAATATATTCACCAGATCTCATTTCTTTGAGTCTTGAAACTGTTCTTTTAAAATCAAAAGAATTAATATTATTAGCTTTTATTTTATCTAATTCCATTTCTGATGACAAAGAAAGAATATTTTTATTTTCATATAAAACATCAATAAAAAAAATAAATCGTGCCATAAATTTTTCATTTTTTGTATCCTTTTTAGTAAAATTTCTTAGGATAAAAATTTTTACTTTTTTTGAAATCATTTCGTAATCTTTGAAAACAAGGTCTTTGTTAAAGAAAAGACTAAAATCTAAGTCGATCATATTTCCATAATAATTATTTAGAATAAATTTATTTCCACTTCTTTTGAAATTAACTTCGCGAGGTATTGATGTTATAGCGTATTTTTTTATTAAATTATTTTGCTTTCTCTTTATTTTATTCTGAAGCCCTTCAAAAAAAAAATTATCATTCTTTGACTTAGTGGTCCTATAGTCAATTTTTGATCTCATATTATAAGTTTCAAAATTTCTGATAAATAAAGTTATAATTTTTTTTGATAAATTCGGATTTACAGGATCATTATAAATGTTCCTTAAATGTTTATTACTAGTCAATATTAGTAAGATATTCTTTTTTTTTGCAAAGTGGAAAAATTTCTCAAATATTATTAGGTTCGTCAGATTATTAATAAAAAATTCATCTACAAGAATTACTTTGCAAGCCCCAAACTTTTTTAAAAGTTCGATTTCTTTTGTATGATTCTTTTGCAGAAAAAAAATTAGATCGCTGAAGTGAAAAATAACAGAATTTGGGTAAATATAATTTAAAGCTTTTATTAAAACTGACTTTCCCACACCAAATGATCCATAAAGGTAGACATGCCTTATATTGGAGAAGAAACGGACCATTGAAAATTTGTCATGTCTACTTAATTCTTTAGATATAATTTTTGTAGCTTCTACCTGGCAATGATTTGGCTTTATATTATTGAAATTTTTTAAACGATTTAATAATTTGTCATTGAGGTTTTGCAATTTTCAAGAGGATACTTGTAACTTTTTAATTTCACTTATTGCTTTTGCAGGGTTTAAATTTTTAGGACAAGTTTTTGTGCAGTTCATGATTGTATGACATCTGTAAAGTTTAAATTTATCCTCAAGACTCTTCAATCGTTCCTTTTTATTGTTATCCCTACTGTCAACGATAAATCTATAGGCTTGAAGAAGGATAGCGGGTCCTAGAAATTTATCACCGTTCCACCAATAACTTGGACATGAGGTGGAACAACATGCGCAAAGGACACATTCATATAGGCCATCCAACTTTTTTCTTTCAGCAGGACTTTGTCTTTGCTCCTTTTTAGCCTTAGTTGAGTTTTTGAGCCATGGTTCAATAGATTTGTATTGCTCATAAAACTCACTTAAATCAGGAACTAGATCCTTTAATACTCGCATATGAGGAAGTGGGTAAATGTTTATTTCTTTATCTTCGATAGGCTTAAGACAAGCAAGTGTATTTGTACCGTTGACGTTCATAGAGCATGAACCGCAAATCCCCTCTCTGCAAGACCTTCTAAAAGTAAGCGTAGGGTCAATATCATTCTTTATAAACATTAATGCATCTAGAGTCATTGGCCCAAGTTTTTTTTTTTCAACAAAGTATTTGTCAACTCTTGGGTTTTTATTATCTTCTCTATTCCACCTGTAAATGTTGAATGTAATTTTATCAGGACCTTCAACGCCGTGTGTTTTACCTGGCATAATTTTTGAGTTGTCTGGTAGATTTAGATTAACCATAATTACAATCTAGTAAACTCTTGCTTTAGGTTCAATTGTTTTTATTTCTTTTGAATTAGTTTTTAAGTTTAC
>CENJ01052978.1_pt1 | contig 25444 bp, 19 predicted proteins | sample 356161 | NCBI WGS metagenome assembly CENJ01 (sample SAMEA2619531, study PRJEB7988) | marine metagenome | biome: marine biome (ENVO:00000447); feature: surface water layer (ENVO:00002042); material: "saline water (ENVO:00002010), including plankton (ENVO:xxxxxxxx)" | depth 5 m | reverse complement strand
TCGGAGACATCACTTTCAGAGCAGTAGATACATTGAATCTATCAGATCTGATCCTGGCTGAGGATACACGAACCAGTAGTAAGCTTTTAAACCATTACAAAATTCATAAGCCTATAAAGAGTTTTCACATGCACAACGAACACAGAAAACTCAGTGAGGTCATTTCGAAATTAAAATCAGGACAGACGATTGCTATTATTTCAGATGCTGGCACTCCTGGAATATCAGACCCTGGTTTTTTATTGGTTCGCGAAGCTTTGGCCAATGATATCGAAGTTGTTTGTCTACCAGGCCCAACAGCATTGATCCCTGCTTTGATTCAAAGTGGTTTGTCAGCTGATCGATTTGTTTTTGAAGGATTTTTACCTCCAAAAAAAGGAAGAAATAAACGTTTGGAAAACCTAATTGGTGAAACCCGAACCATTATTTTTTATGAATCTCCTCACAAGATTTTAAAAACTTTAACCCAATTGGTTGATTTTTTTGAGCCCGAACGTCGAGTCTCTATTTCAAGAGAATTGTCAAAAATGTATGAGGAAACTTTCAGAGGCAATTTGGGCGAGGCCGTTGAATATTTTAACCAGCAAACACCTAAAGGAGAATTTGTAATTTGTCTAGCAGGCGCTTAAAATAATATTCGTTGATGCATTGGAAACCAAAATCCATTCCAGAAGAACAGAAGATCAAGACACTACAAAAAGAGATCGGGGTTCCGTATGAAATTGCTTGTATGTTAGTTCAGCGGGGTATTGAAGATTTTCAAACGGCAAAGACCTATTTTCGACCCGATTTGTTTGATTTACACGATCCTTATTTAATGCTTGGAATGAGAGCTGCAGTTGATCGGATAACCACTGCAATTTCGCATCAAGAAAAAATTATGATTTATGGAGATTATGATGTGGATGGAACCACGGCTGTAACATTGGTCTATTCTTATTTAGATGAGCATTATCCAAAGTGCATCTATTATATTCCGGACCGCTATGAGGAAGGCTATGGTATATCTCAAAAAGGGATAGCCTATGCCCAAGAAAAAGGGATCAGTTTAATTATTGCTTTAGATTGTGGGATTAAAGCCAATGATAATATTGATTACGCAAAAGAATTAGGGATTGATTTTATTATATGTGACCACCATTTACCAGGAGTTAATTTACCAAATGCTGTTGCAATTTTAGACCCCAAACAAGATAATTGCAATTACCCTTTTAAAGAACTTTGTGGTTGTGGGATTGGCTTTAAGCTTATACAGGCATTAGCTCAAGAGCAGGGCCAGTCTTTGGAAACTATTTTGCCCTATATCGATTTGGTAGCGATGGCAATCGCCGCAGATATTGTTCCCATTCTTGATGAAAATAGAATACTTACGCATTATGGATTGCAACAAATTCGAGAACAGCCACGGAAAGGAATTAAGCTTTTTCTAAATGGGCTTAAAAATAAATTGTCGGTCGCTGATTTGGTTTTTGTCATTGCACCCAGAATTAATGGTGCTGGAAGGATAAAACACGGTAGTTATGCAGTAGAATTATTACTTTCCAAAGATGAGAACGAGGCCCTTTCAAGAGCTAGAGCAATAGAATTGTTCAATAGTGAAAGGAAAGCGTTGGATCAAAGAATTACAGCGCAAGCTTTGGATCAAATAGATCAAAATCAAGAACAAGAAAACTATTCCAGTGTTGTTTTTCAACCTGATTGGCACAAAGGGGTTGTTGGGATTGTCGCATCTCGATTAATAGAAACTTATTACCGTCCTACTGTGGTGTTTGCATCATCAGGGGATTTTTTTACTGGCTCGGTAAGGTCTGTAAAAGGGGTTGATGTATATCTAATCTTGGACGCTTGTAAGGAACATATTGTGAAATTTGGAGGACATCGATATGCTGCAGGACTAACCATCAAACCTGAAGCTTATATCGACTTTAAAAAAGCTTTTGAAAAAGCAGTTGCACAGACCATTAAACCCGAACAAAGAATCCCTCACATGGGTTATGACCTTGAAATTTCTTTGGATAAAATAACCCCGAAATTTTACCGTATAATGAATCAGATGGCTCCATTCGGTCCAGGAAATATGCGCCCCGTATTTATGACTAAAAACTGTTTTGATGCTGGAAAATCACGTGCGGTTGGGGAGGATCAGACTCACTTAAAGCTGGACGTGATTGACGACACTGAATCTACGCTCTCAGGAATTGGTTTTGGGATGGCAGCTAATATTAGTAGAATAAAAAGCAGAGATCCTTTTCAAATACTTTACACCGTTGAGGAAAACGAATTTAGGGGTGAGGTCTCACTACAGCTTAAATTAAAAGACCTTAAGTTCTGAACCTTTTATAGTGATAAATTAATGCTTTAGTAGATGGGTCATGATGTTGTAAGTCATCCCCATCAAAATCGCTGAGAATATTATTGGCCAATTGTTTGCCCAGCTCTACGCCCCATTGGTCATAACTGAATATATTCCAAATAATTCCCTGAACAAAAATGCGATGCTCGTATGAAGCAATTAATGCACCAAGGTTAAAAGGGGTGAGCTGGTCAATGAAAAGTGTATTAGAAGGGCGATTCCCTTGAAAGACTTTAAAAGGCAATAGTTTTTCAATTTCAGCTTTAGATTTACCTGCACTTTTTAATTCCTCAGTAACTTTTTCTGCATTTTTTCCTTGCATCAAAGCTTGAGTTTGCGCAAAAAAATTGGACATCAATTTATCGTGGTGGTCATTTCCTTCGTGAAGAGGCTTAGCAAAACCAATAAAGTCTGCGGGGATTAGCTTGGTTCCTTGATGCATTAACTGAAAAAAAGCATGCTGGGCATTGGTTCCTGATGCCCCCCAGATAATGTTTCCGGTTTGGTAGTCAATTGGATTACCGTTTCGGTCAACCCCCTTCCCATTACTTTCCATAATCCCTTGTTGGAGATAGGCGGGGAGATTTCTTAGGTATTGAGAATAAGGAATTATCGCCTCAGTTTCTACTCCCCAGAAATTGTTGTACCATACGGTGATTAAAGCTAAAATTACGGGGATATTTTCTTTAAAATCAGTAGCGCTGAAATGAGCGTCCATTGCTCCAGCACCCTTAAGTAAATTCTTGAAGTTTTCTGATCCAACTGCCAGACATATACTTAGACCAACAGTGCTCCAAAGTGAGAATCTACCCCCAACCCAATCATTCATCGGGAATACATTTTCCTCCGAAATGCCAAAAGCAGTAACTTTTTCTAAATTAGTTGAAACGGCAATAAAGTGTTGACTAATTGCCTTTTCCGAGGCATGCTCCAAAAACCATTTCCTGATCGTATTAGCATTACTGAGAGTCTCTTGTGTAGTAAAGCTTTTTGAAACGACAATAAAGAGTGTTGTTTCTGGATCAAGTTTTTTAATTACTTCCTCAACATGATCTCCTTCGACATTTGAAACGAATGTGACATTTAAGTTGTTTCTATAGTACTCCAGCGCTTCTGTAACCATTGCAGGTCCAAGATCTGATCCGCCTATTCCGATATTGACCACATGAGAAATCGGCTTTCCGCTGAAGCCTTTCCATTGACCAGAGATCACTTGATCTGCAAAGGCAAACATTTTTTCATTCACCTTGTTAATTTCTGGAACAACATCAACCCCCTCAAACATTACTGTTGATGAAGAATTCTGCCTCAGCGCAGTATGAAGCACTGCCCTATCTTCGGTTTCATTAATTTTTTCTCCATCAAAATAAGATGAAATGGCTTGTTTGAGTCCAGATTCCTCAGCTAATTGAATCAATAGATCAATGGTCGATTGATCTAAAAGATTTTTTGAATAATCAATATAGAAGGATTTCCAGCGTATTGACATATTTTCCGCACGATCAGAATCTTCTGCGAAATATTCATTTAGTTTTTTTTGGGAAAGAGTTTTAAAGTTAGATTGGAGCTTTTTCCAAGAATCTAGAGTATTTGGATTTTTTTTAATTAATGTCACTATGAGAGAGTGCTATTTTATTATTCAGATTTGTTTTTTCACCTTCGAAAGATATACAATCGAGCTGGGTTTTCAAATCTTCAATAGCGTTTAAATAGGTAATTTTTAATTTGTCTGAAATAGGCTTTGCCTCAGGTAATTTTTGTTTGAAGGGGTCTACCTGTCGACCGTTTTTCCAGAAGCGGTAGCACACATGTGGGCCTGATGTATATCCAGTCATTCCGACCCATCCAATTACCTGTCCTTGGGTAACAAATTCTCCTACTTTTACTTTTCGGCGTTTCATGTGGAGGTACTGGGTGCTGTAGGTGTTGTTATGCTTAATCGTAATATAGTTCCCATTACCTTTGCTATATGATGCCTTTACAACAACCCCATTGGCGGTGGCAAGGATTGGGGTTCCTACTCTAGCTGCGAAATCAGTCCCTCGGTGCGGTTTAATCCGATTTCCATAGAATGCAATCCTTCTTTTTAAATTATATCTTGAGGTAACAGGCCCAAATTTGACAGGTGCTTTCAAAAACGCTCGTCTTAAATTTTTCGCATTATTGTCAAAGTACTCAACAATTCCTTTAGTACTATCTGGGAGAAACTCGAAGGCGTAAAACTCCTTATTAGCATGCTCAAAATACGCAGCTTTAATTCGTTCTATACCTACTGAGATTGAGTCATCAACAAACTTTTCTGAATAGATTACTTTGAAACGATCCCCTTTTTGCAAACGATAGAAATCGATATTCCAAGCATAAACATCTGACAGATAATAGGTTAGTTGATCGTTTAATCCACTATTAATCATGGTTTCATAAAGAGAGTTTTCAATCACCCCCGTTCCTTCTTTCAAAACAAGTTTTATTGGTTTACTAATTTGTTTTCCATAGATACTATCTCTAAGTTGGATAACCTTAGAGCTTCGAATGTCATGTTGATAGACAAATGCTATAGGCGTGGCTATGCTATCCTTGGTATATAGTAGTTTATAGTTTTTTCCCACCACCAGTCGTTTGACATCAACATCCTTTTTTATGACCTGAAGGATGTTGTATACCTCTGGATAGTCAATACCGTTTTCTTCCAGAATAGAGCCAAAAGTATCACCACGACGGATTCTCTTATTTACCTCCTCATATTCATCCATATTAAATCCGTATTTAAGATTTTTGGGTTTGATAATTTTGGAGGGAGGAGTTTTGTCTACTTCAGTAGGAGAGTTTGAGTCACATGATGTTATCGATATAGCGACACAAAATAAACATAAAATGACAAAAATTTTATTCATAAAATACTACGAATTCAAATTTTATTGGAGCAAATCTCGAATATTTATACAGGAATTACAAGCCATTTGACATAAAGTTATCTTACGATTAATGAACAAATAACAAGGGGCTAATCAAATATAATTTTGAAGGGATAGTTTAGATTTTTGAATTTTTCAAGATCAATTTTTATCGAACCTATTGCCAAATCTGCCTGTAACCTTATTGGAACTTTGTTGGCGTCATCTGTAATCCAGAGGGTGACACTTTCTTTCTCTTTGAACACTCTACCAGATTGCACGTAGGGGCGAAATTTCATACATCTAATTTTGCCAAATCCAGTATTAAGTGTTTCTTTTCCTAGGAACTTCATTTTAAAAATATAATTCTTGCTGTCAAAAAACATATTGATACTAAAAATTTCATTTTTAACCAACTTTTCTTTCGGGTAGAAAGCGCGTAGATAGTAGAAAGCTGACATTAAATCCTGAGTTTTTTCTGGAATTTTATAGGAAGCTTTGGTATTATTTTTTTTGTTGTACACTAGGGCCGAGTCTTTTACGTGGTCAAAACTTATCTCTAATTTTTTAGTGTAACCGCCTTCGTAAATATCTCGTACAAACCGATAAGGGATTACTTTTTTTTCATCAAAATAAGTATCGTAATAATCCTCTACCTTAAAAAATAGTCTTGCCAATCCTGTAGTTCGGCCATAGCCTTTCGCATGAAGAACGGGAATATCATTTACCGTATCGTTTACCAGCCCCAGAGTGGCATAGCTTGCATTAAAAATACCATAACGGATTCTAAACTGAAACCACTCTCCAGCTTTAAAGGGAAGTTTTTGCGGGAAACTCTCATTACTTTCATTAGAGACTTGTCCAAAGACCGTAATATAGGTGCAAAAGAAAATGATGAACAAGGGGCAGATTTTTTTAAAATACATCATATCATAAAATTAATTAAATCAATTGAACTGGATTTACCTTCTAGTTAAAACAATTTCATAAATCTGGCTATAACTGTTTCAATTTTTTATAAATTTTGACGCCCTTAACTTGACCTAGTAATTTGACCATCTCATCCTCAGGTGCGGTTTTTATTCTTTTAAGGGACTTAAATTCTTTGAGTAGTAACTCTTTTGTTTTGGGGCCTATGCCCTCAACACCATCTAAGGGAGATTTTAGTGCATCTTTACTTCGGATATTTCTGTGGAGTGCGAGTCCAAACCTATGTGCCTCGTTGCGGAGTTGTTGAATGACTTTTAAGGTTTCTGATTTTTTATCCAAATACATAGGAATACTATCTCCAGGATAGTAGATCTCTTCCAATCGTTTTGCTATTCCAATTATGGCTATTTTGCCTCTCAACCCTAATCTGTCTAGGCTTTTAACAGCAGAGGACAGCTGCCCTTTACCTCCGTCTATTACAATAAGTTGGGGTAAGGATTGTCCTTCGTCAAAAAGTCTTTTATACCTTCGGTGGACCACTTCCTCCATGGAGGCAAAATCGTCGGGACCATCTACCGTTTTAATTTTAAAATGACGATAATCCTTTTTAAAGGGTTTTCCATGCCTGAAGACCACACAGGCAGCAGTCGGACTTGTTCCCTGAATATTAGAATTATCAAAACACTCGATATGAACGGGTTCTTCATTCAGCCGTAGATCTTTTTTCATTTGATTCATCAACCGTTTTACATGGCGTTCAGGGTCAACGATTTTCATTTGTTTAAAACGTTCTAGCCTGAAGAACTTAGCATTTCGTTGGGAAAGCGCTACCAGTTTTCTTTTATCACCCAATTTTGGGACTGTTACTTTTATTTTTGCCCCCAGATCAATTTCAAATGGGAGGTAAATTTCAGTTGATTGCGAATTAAATCGCTCTCTTAAATCCACTATGGCGAGGGACAATAATTCTTTATCCGTCTCCTCAAGCTTTTTCTTAATTTCAACCGTATGGGATCGGATAATGGAACCGAAGGCAACCTGAAAAAAGTTGACATAACCATAGCTCTCATCGGAAATTATGGTGAAAACATCTACATTGGTAATTTTGGGATTGACAACCGTTGATTTAGCTTGATAGTTTTCCAGTGATTCCAACTTTTCTTTAATCTGCTGTGCCCTTTCGAACTCCATATTATCAGCATGGTTTTCCATTTGATTTTTAAACTGGGTTAAGGAGCGTCTAAAATTACCTTTGATGATATCCCGTATTTCTGCGATGTAATCTTCATATATTTTCTCGTCCACCTTACCCACACAAGGTGCTTGGCAATTACCTATATGATATTCTAAACAAACTTTGTATTGTTGATTAAGTACTTTTTCTTCTGACAGATCATAATTACAAGTTCTTATAGGATACAAACTTCGTATCAATTCCAGAAGCGTATAGACTGTTTTTACATTGGGGTAAGGGCCATAGTAATCTGATCCATCACGGATTACCTTTCGGGTACTAAAAACCCTGGGAAAACGTTCCTTTTTAATACAAATCCATGGGTAGGTTTTATCGTCTTTCAGTAAGATATTATAACGCGGACGGTATTTTTTAATGAGGTTATTCTCCAGCAATAAAGCATCTACTTCAGTGGGAACGACAATATGTTCCATGCGATGAATTTTCCTGACCAGTATTCGGGTTTTGGCATTGTCGTGTTCTTTTGTAAAATAGGAAGTTACCCTTCGTTTTAAATTTTTTGCCTTACCCACATAAATTACCGTATCCTCCATGTCAAAAAACTGATATACTCCCGGATCAGTGGGAAGTGTTTTGAACTGAATCTCGATGGGCGATTTTTTCATGACACGAAGTTACTATTTTCTATATGCTTTAAAAAAAACAGGCTTCACGATAAGGATGCTAAGAATATGATTTAACTTTAAGGCTAAGTAATTTTGATTTGAATTTTACGAAAGCTGAGTTAAGAATCCAATACCGACGTAGAAGAGAAGCGTTAAATCCGCAGCAAATTGACGATTTAAGTATTTTGATTGTCAATCGTTGTTTAGAACTCAAATTATGGGATCAATCGACCTATCATCTTTTTATGTCTTCCCGAAAAAACAATGAAATAGACACTTCACTTTTGCTTTCCGTAATTCAAGGAAAAGACAAGCAGCCTGTGATCCCAAAAATGGTTGGTGACCATGATTTGGAGCATTACTTATTATTAGATCAAACCCCTATCAAAATTAATCAGTGGGGCATCCCTGAACCACAATCGGGAATAAAAATCGATTCAGAACAGATTGAGGTAGTTTTTGTACCACTATTGATTTTTGATTTACAAGGTCATCGAGTGGGCTATGGTAAAGGTTATTATGACCGATTTCTGGCGAAATGTAAACCAGGAACTATTAAAGTGGGGTTGTCGTTTTTTGATCCCATTGAAAGAATTAAGGATATTGAATCACATGATATTCCAATTGATTTTGGAGTAACACCTAATAAAAGCTACGAATTTTCTTCTTTTTGATTAAAAATTCTTTTGTTAAAGAAAACAAGAATACCTACGCCAATGCTGATTGAGGTATCGGCAATATTGAATACATATTGAAAAAAAGTGTAGGGTCTGCCTCCTACCCATGGCATCCACTCTGGCCAGGTCCAGCTGACAAGTGGAAACTGTAACATATCGACTACATGTCCTTGGAAAATTGGGGCATAGCCTCCTGCTTCAGGGAATAAACTAGCCACCTGTCCATAACTGTGGGAAAAAATAAGACCATAAAAAACGGAATCAATAATATTGCCCAAGGCACCGGCAAATATTAAGCACAAAGACCATCGGAATAAATTTGATGATTCTCTCCTGATATTATCAAATAACCAATACCCTATACCAACAATGGCAACGAGACGGAATACGGTTAAGATAAGTTTGGCTGTTTTATCTGAAATAAAAGGAAGAATGTCATTGAATTTGGTGCCCATTGCCATCCCCTTATTCTCAACAAAAAGTAGTTTAAAAAATCCCCAATCTAGAATGGCATCACTTCCATATCTCGAAAGTTCAAAGTTTAGTTTTATGTAAAATTTAGAAGCCTGATCTAGAAAAAGCAAGGCCAATACTATGACAATCGCTGTTGCCAGATTTATATTAGAAAATTTTAATTTCAAAAGCTATTTTTGCATATTTTTAGCCTCAATACTCAAAGTAGCATGGGGAACCAATAAAAGCCTTTTTTTGTTTATCAATTTCCCGGTTACCCTGCAAATCCCATAGGTTTTATTTTCAATTCTTATCATGGCATTTTTGAGGTCACGGATAAATTTTTCCTGACGTATGGCTAGCTGGGTATTGGCTTCTTTTGACATGGTTTCTGACCCTTCCTCAAAAGCTTTAAAAGTTGGAGAGGTGTCATCAGTGCCATTATTACCATTATTCATATAGGCACTTTTTAGCAGTTCCAAATCGTCTTGGGCCTTATTGATTTTATCTTCGATTAATTTTCTAAACTCATCTAATTCTGCATCAGAGTATCGAACTTTTGTGTCTGTTGCCATTTTAAATTTTTTTAATAGTTATTCTTGTTTTAATATCGTCAAAAGCGACTTCAGTTCCATATTCCATTTTTTCCATAAAATGAATCTTTTCGCCGAGGGTTTCTGAACAAATATATTCAATGTTCTTATCAATTTTTTGCTTCAAACTTTCGTCTGCAACAAAAGTAATATCAATTCTGTCTGTGACCTCAAGACCATTATCTTTTCTGATATTCTGAATGCGATTTACAAGTTCTCTTGCGATACCTTCATCAATCAAATCTTCGGTCAGAGAAATATCTAGGGCAACGGTCAATCCATTTCCATGAGCCACGAGCCAACCCTCAATATCTTTGGAGGAAATCTCCACTTCATTTAGCTCTAAATTAATATTTTTTTCATTAAGGCTGATGCTTATTTTTCCTTGATCTTCTAAGGTTTTAATTTCATTGGGAGTAAAGGTGTTTATTTTTGCTACTACATTCCCCATTTCTTTACCAAACTTAGGCCCTAAAGCTTTAAAGTTCGGTTTGATTTCTTTTACTAGAATATCACTATCGTCATCTATCAATTTTACTTTTTTTACATTGATTTCAGCGGCGACTTGTGCTTTTATTTTTTCAATTTCTTCTTTTTCATCAGCATTATTAACCGCAATCATAAGTGTTTCTAAGGGCTGTCTTACTTTTATTTGCTCTTTTTTCCTAAGCGATAGTGCCAACGAGGTAATGTTGCGCGCTTTGTTAATCTGATTTTCTAGCGATAGGTCAACAAAAGATTCCTTTGCAGTGGGGAAGTCAGACAAATGAACGGATTCAAATTTTACAGCGATAGTATTTTGCGTCAGATTTTGATATAAATATTCCCCAAAAAATGGAGCTACCGGAGCCGTTAGTTTTGAAACGGTTAAAAGACATTCGAATAGGGTCTGATATGCAGCGATTTTATCTTTTTCATATTCTCCTTTCCAGAATCTTCTTCTGCAAAGTCTCACATACCAGTTGCTGAGTTTTTCCTGTACAAAATCTGAAATCGCACGGGTGGCTTTTGTAGGCTCGTAGTCTTGATAATAGGCATCGACCTTTGCAATCAAGCTGTTGAGCTCAGATAAAATCCAACGATCCAACTCGCTTCGTTCCTGGATAGAAATTGGTTTTTCTTCATTTTTAAATTCATCTATGTTCGCATACAGACTAAAGAATGAATAGGTATTGTAAAGCGTTCCAAAGAATTTTCTTTGTACCTCACCAATGCCTTCGAGATCAAATTTTAGATTATCCCAAGGGTTGGCATTAGAAATCATATACCAACGTGTGGCGTCAGGACCATATTTGTCAATAGTTTGAAAGGGATCAATCGCATTGCCCAAACGCTTTGACATTTTTTGACCGTTTTTGTCCAAAACCAATCCATTTGAAATGACATTTTTATAAGCAATGTTATCAAAAACTAAAGCTCCAATTGCATGAAGGGTATAAAACCAGCCTCTTGTTTGATCTACGCCTTCAGCGATGTAGTCTGCTGGAAAAGCAGTGCCATTGTCAATTTTATCTTTATTTTCAAACGGATAATGCCACTGGGCATAAGGCATAGCACCAGAGTCAAACCAAACATCTATTAGGTCTTTTTCCCTGTATAAGGGAGTTCCGTCTTCCGTTGATAGAACAATATCATCTACAATATGTTTATGGAGGTCAATTTTTTCATAATTCGTATCACTCATATCGTCGACTTCAAAACCTTGCAGCGGATTGGTTTTCATCAGTCCCTTTTGAACCGATTTCTCGATTTCATCGTATAATTCCTTAACTGATCCGATCAAGATTTGATGTTGACCATCTTGACTTCTCCAAATAGGAAGGGGAATCCCCCAAAAGCGAGAGCGTGAGAGGTTCCAATCATTGGCATTTGCCAACCAGTTCCCAAATCTTCCCTCTCCCGTAGCTTTTGGTTTCCAATTGATATCCTGATTAAGCACGGTTAAACGATCCCTAACCTCAGTGACTTTTATAAACCACGAGTCTAGTGGATAATATAAAATCGGTTTGTCCGTTCTCCAGCAGTTGGGATAGGAGTGAACGTATTTTTCAACTTTAAAGGCAGCGTTTTGGGCTTTTAGCTCAATTGCAATTTGTACATCAACCGATTTCTCCGGCGCTTTTCCACTTTCGTAGTATTCATTTTTCACATACTGACCTGCTAGCGCTCCCATTTCAGGCCTGAATTTTCCTTGTAGATCTACAAGCGGAACTTTGTTTTTATTTTCATCTAATATTAACAGCGGAGGCACTTCCGGAGTCGCTTCTTTGGCAACTTTTGCATCATCGGCACCAAAAGTAGGTGCGGTATGAACAATACCCGTTCCATCTTCGGTAGTTACAAAATCACCCAAAATTACACGATAGGCATTTTCAGGCTGATCAATTGGTTTGGGAGCTTCCTTCCATATTTTTTCATAACGAATACCCTCTAATCCTTTTCCCTTAATTTCATTTAAAATAAAATAAGGAATTTTCTTGCTTTCGTGATCATAAGCCTCAACTTCATCAAGTGTTTCAACAGGGAGATATTTTCCACTAAACTGTTTAGGTACAAGTTCTTTAGCCAAAACCAATCGAATGGGTTCAAAAGTATATTGGTTGAAGGTTTGGATGATAACATAATCAATTGCTGAACCAACAGTTAACGCCGTATTAGATGGTAGCGTCCACGGTGTAGTGGTCCATGCCAATAGGTACAAAGGGAGCTTTCCTTTTAATGCCTCTGGAAGGGTTTCATCAATGGCTTTAAACTGAGCTGTAACCGTGGTATCACTGACATCTTTGTAAGTCCCAGGTTGATTTAACTCATGGGAACTAAGACCTGTTCCTGCCTTGGGAGAGTATGGCTGAATGGTGTAACCTTTATACAACAATCCTTTGTCGTAGATTTGTTTTAACAACCACCATACACTTTCAATATACTTTGACTTATAGGTCACATATGGGTTTTCCATATCTACCCAGTAACCCATTTTTTCGGTTAATTTATTCCAAACATCGGTGTACTTCATCACTGCCTTTCGACAGGCATCGTTGTATTCCTCAACAGTGATGCTTTTACCAATAGCGTCTTTAGTAATTCCAAGTTCTTTTTCAACCCCCAATTCCACAGGTAAACCATGCGTATCCCAGCCAGCTTTTCGCTTAACTTGATACCCCTTTTGTGTTTTATAACGACAAAAAATATCTTTAATGGTTCGTGCCATTACATGGTGAATACCAGGCATTCCGTTTGCTGAAGGGGGGCCTTCGTAGAAAACAAAGCTTGGACCATCTTTTCTTTGAGAGATACTTTTTTCAAAGATTTTATTTTCTTGCCAGTAGGCGAGTATATTTTCTGAGAGTCTTGGTAAATCTAGCCCTTTGTATTCTTTAAAAACCATGACAGGTTCAAATTGTTAAGTTGCGAAATTAAGGATTTTAGGCTAAAAAAATAGATTTTAAAACTTAACCTTTAGGCCCGTTTGAAAACTCCTTCCTTCTTCTGAAATCCCCGAGGCAAAGGTTCTGTAGTGAATATCAAAAATATTTTTTACCCCGAGGGTAAATGTGATATTTTCTTTGAACTTATATTGGGTTAAAAAAGAGAGGATATTCCATGAAGGCATACCGAAGTAGTGTTCTGAATTGTTGAATAAATTAGGATTTACCAGTGGTGTTTCGCTCAGTCCGTCTTCCCCACCCCAGCTGTAGTCTTCGGGCTTTTTAGAATCGCTGAATTTCCAGATTAGGTAATGATCCCAATTATTATGTTGATGACTTAAGGTGAATGTTCCGAAAAGAGGACTTATAGAGGGCATTGGGCCATAATCCTGATTTTTGTCTGCAGTAGTAAAAGTAATTCCTCCGTTGATTTTTGTCTGCTTTCCGAGGGATAGTTTTCCTTCCATCGAGACGCCATAGATAAATCGATTTCCAAGATTTTTGTTCGCTTGTGTAAAAACTTCTTCACCATTATAAATAATGGTTGCTTCATCTTCAGTTGTAGTGTCAGAAAAAATAATAAAATCAGACCTCACAATATGTCTCGAAACCAAAGTTGTAAATCCCCTCAAATCAAAATAGCTTTTTTGATCTTTGGTGACGTGCTTAACTCCAGATTCAAAAGTATAGGCGTATTCTGGTCTCAAAAAGGAATTAGGGACTAATAAAATTCCATTGCTTTCCCTGATTTTTCCAATATCATCAATATTTGGATTTCTAAAACCACTGGAAATTAAGCTGTTGATCTGCCAATTTTTATTTGGGCGATAGGTCATTGCTGCAGTATAAGTAAGTGCCTCTGAATGGACTAAAACCTCAGAAAGTAATTTATCTACCAAAGCAATATCTTTCCAATTGGCTTCTACCCAGGTGGACGTAAGTCGAAGGCCAGTATTTAAAGTCAGTTTTTTATTGAGTTCGTATATCCAGTTTAAGTAAATCGCAAAACTAGCGGCAACACTTCCATTATTGGGATAGCGAGAGGGGATTACCTGTCGGTTGGTATAGCCAACGATATTTTCCAAATCTAACACAAGGTCCAAGTTGTATGCTTCTGAATTGATTTTATTATTGGTCCATTCAAAGCCATAAGAATAACTATGCCCTCCAGTTAAATTGCCAAAAAAATCGGCGTTTAAACTAAAAACATCTACTGTTTCCAATTTGTGAGATCGACTGATTTCCCCAAATTTCCTGCTAATTCTAGACTCGTCTACTTTTTGATAAGCAAGCGTGAGCGTTCCCTTTTTAATCCAATTTTTTCCAATGAAAAACTTCAATTGAGGGGAAATGAAAAATCTTTTTTGAGGGCCGTAATACCATTCGCTAAACCTGAGTTCTCCGTTTTTCTCTTCAACTAATTTGTCATAGCGGTCGATATCTGAGGACTCTGAGTATTGAAGATTAATTTTTAACATTAGGTCCTTGGGGAGCCTAAAAATAAATTTCTGAAAAAAATCAAATTGGTCATAAGCCGTATTTTTTTGAATGTTAGGATCAGAGCTTTTTGTTGGAGATGCTCTATATTGATCTCTACTATTAAATGAATAATATGGGGTAAGTCCCCAATCATTAAAGCCGTGATTTCTATTTTTACCAATACGAATATCTCCAAAATTTGAGTAACTGAAACTGGTTAGGCTTCCCCACTTTTCGAAACTTAAAGCAGTATTAGCATTACTGACAATTGCCGAGTTTGCCGAGTTAAAAGAAGAAGAAAATGAGGAAATTACCTTGGTAGCACTATTCAATTCAGGGGATTTGGTGTAATAGTGTATCACACCTCCCAATGCGTCTGAACCATATCCCACTGAGGAAGACCCGAAAGTTACTTCAACTCTCTCAATATTGTGTGGGTTTATAGTAATAGCGTTTTGAAGATGTCCCGAACGATAAATAGCATTGTTCATCCTAACACCATCAACGACAATCAAAACACGGTTAGCTTCAAAACCTCTTAAAACAGGGCTACCCCCTCCACCTTGAGACTTCTGAATTCGAACATTAGGATTTATCTCAAGGATATCTGCTCCGGTGGTGGCTGGCTGTAATTCAATTTTCTCTTGATCAATCACCCCCACTTGTTCCGCGATTTTATCCCTAGTTGCCTGTGAACGCGCAACGGAGAGAACAACTTCTTCCAAAACTTCGTCTGCAGAGATCATCTTAACAATACGGCTATCTTTATTTAACTCCTGAATGGGTATTACTAAAGATTGATAACCCAGCAGGTTAAAATTGACAAGGCAATCGGATGGAAAGTTTTTTAAATCTACCCTTCCAAACGCATCTGATACCGTATTCATATTCGTATCTTGGTCAAATACCAAAACCCCTTCTAAAGTTTCACCGGTGATTTTATCCTCAATCCATATCTCTTGTGATTGGACACCATAAGAAACAAAGACTGAAATTAAAAAGGCTATAGAATAAAAATTAACGGAAAACCTCATGGAGTATAGCTACAGATTTTATTTTCCCAAACCTAGGTAAATGTAAATTAAAATAATTGATTAAAAACTCCAAAACTTTAATTCTAATAGAGTTTGATATATCTAACTGAGATAAAACATCAAAATCTGTACCTAATAATTTTTTAAATGCCATTGCTGTTTCCCCTCCGACGACATATTTTGAGTTTGACGCTTCACAAAAACAGCCACTCTCCAAATCAAAGTACTCTTTTTCCTGATCATTCAGGTTGGGATAAAACCCTAATTGCTGGCTTAATTCAATTAAAAACTTTAAATGAAAAATGGGGGAAAATTTTTCATTTTCCAGTCGTATAATTCCATTTTCAATGTGATTGTAAAGTGAAGAGTTTGGGTCACCTTCTTCAGAGATTACTTGAGTAAGAACCTCTGAAAGAAATAGTGCTACAGCATTTTTTTTTATATCTAGTGGGATTTCCTGGAAGTGAATTTTAACACTTGCCTCTTTTATAAAGTTAAGTCCTTGTTTACTCTCGTTTTTAATTTGAGTATTGAGCGTTATTAAACTTAAAGGTTGAAAAAAAGACTTTTTTAGACGCCCTTTTTTAGAGGATAAAATTCCCTTTAACAGGAATGATTTTAAACCTAACTCTTTACAATAACAACGAGCAATTAGGCTGGCGTCGCCATATTTTAGTGTACTGAGAACAATAGCATCTGTTTCAACCAGCATGAAAAAAATTAATTTTAAACTACGCCTTGAGCGAGCATGGCATCTGCCACTTTCACGAAACCGGCAATATTAGCTCCCTTGACATAATTGACATAGTTTTTTTCTCCACCAAAGTCAAGGCAGGATTGGTGAATATCTCCCATGATTGCCTTTAACTTATCATCCACTTGCTCCCGTGTCCAGTTGTAACGCAGTGAATTTTGTGCCATTTCTAACCCAGAAACTGCAACACCACCAGCATTAGAAGCCTTACCTGGGGCATAAAGTATTTTGTGGTCGGTAAACTTGTGAATTGCCTCAGGGGTAGCGGGCATGTTCGCTCCTTCTCCAACACATCTACAGCCATTTTTTATTAGTAAATCAGCATCCTTTTCTTGTAGTTCATTTTGAGTAGCACAAGGAAGTGCGATTTCACAGGCTACTTCCCACGGTTTTTTCCCAGGAATAAATGTTGCTTTTGGATACTTATCCAGATAAACACTTATTCTTTCCCTTCTTTTATTCTTTAGCATCATGATGTGAGCTAATTTTTCTTCGTCAATTCCATCTGTATCGTGTATATATCCCGACGAATCGGATAATGTTAAAACTTTTGCTCCCAATTGTATTGCCTTTTCGGCAGCGTATTGCGCTACATTTCCAGACCCAGATATGACTACCTTTTTATCCTTAAACCCTTCGCCTTGGTGTTCCATCATTTTTTGGGTGAAATAAACGACTCCATACCCTGTTGCTTCGGGTCTGATTAGCGAGCCTCCCCAACTAATTCCCTTACCAGTGAGTACGCCAGTAAACTCGTTTTTTAAACGTTTATATTGACCAAAAAGATAACCGATTTCCCTGCTCCCGACGCCTATATCTCCAGCTGGGATATCCCTGTTGGGTCCGATATGTCGAAACAGTTCTGTCATAAAACTCTGACAGAAACGCATTACTTCTGTATCTGTTTTTCCTTTTGGGTCAAAATCAGATCCACCTTTACCACCTCCCATTGGAAGAGTAGTGAGGCTGTTTTTGAAAATTTGTTCAAAAGCTAGAAACTTTAACACACTAAGATTTACACTTGGGTGAAAACGTAAACCCCCTTTGTAAGGGCCAATTGCGGAATTCATCTCAATGCGATAGCCTCGATTTACTTCTATCTCCTCTTTGTCATTAATCCAAGCCACACGAAAAGAAACTACACGCTCAGGCTCGACCATCCTCAAGAGAATATTTTGTCCATAATAAACATCATTTTTTACTATGTATGGAATAACTGTTTCAGCGACTTCAGTAACTGCCTGCATAAACTCAGGCTCGTTCTGATTTCTTCGGTTTACTTCTGCTAAAAATTGGGTGATTATTTTATCCATCGGATTGATTTTACTATTAAAGTTAGGCTTTTATTGGGAGAAAAACTCTCCATGTTAACCAAAAAGATAAGTAACTAGATCCTCAATTTTAGAGATTGGGATCACTTTAATCGTGTCATTTGGTTTTCCTATTTTAGAGAATTTTGAAATAATAATCGCTTCGTAACCTAGCTTGGCTGCCTCTTGAATTCGATGCTCAACTTTAGGAACTGGACGGATTTCTCCTGACAAGCCTATCTCTGCTGTAAAGCAATAATTTTCAGAAACTTCTATGTCGTGATGACTTGACAATATCGATACGATTACTGCTAAATCTATGGCGGGGTCGTCGATCGAGATACCGCCTGTGATATTGATAAAAACGTCTTTTGACCCCAATGCAAAACCAGCTCTTTTTTCTAATACCGCCAATAGCATATTCAGTCTTTTGGTATTATAACCCGTGCTGGTTCTCTGTGGCGTTCCATAAACAGCTGAGCTGACGAGTGCTTGAATTTCGACCATCAAAGGACGCACTCCCTCAATGGTTGCAGCAATGGCATGGCCACTTAATTTTTCATCCTTATCAGAAATCAATAGCTCACTAGGGTTATTCACCGCTCTAAGCCCCTGTGATTGCATTTCGTAAATCCCGATTTCTGAAGTAGCTCCAAATCGGTTTTTTTGAGTTCTTAAGATGCGGTAAATATGATTTCTATCTCCTTCAAAATGGAGCACTACATCCACCATATGTTCCAGAATTTTAGGCCCTGCGATTTGGCCGTCTTTAGTGATGTGTCCTACTAAAAAAACAGGTACGTGGGTTTTTTTTGCAAACCGAATAAACTCAGCGGTGCATTCCTTTATTTGCGAAACACTTCCTGGGCTGCTATCAATATAATCAGTATGAAGCGTTTGAACAGAATCGATGATGACCAAGTCAGGAGTAAGGCTTTCTATTTGGGAAAAGATATTTTGGGTCTTTGTCTCACTTAGGATATAACACTGGTCTGAAGCATTAGTAATTCTCTCAGACCGAATTTTGATTTGCCTTTGACTCTCCTCTCCTGAAACATATAATACCTTGCAATTGACTAGCATTGCAATTTGAAGAAGAAGTGTTGATTTTCCTATTCCAGGTTCTCCACCAAGTAACATTAATGCTCCCGGTATGATCCCACCACCTAGCACTCTATTTAGCTCCTCATCACCACTATTTATTCGAGGTTCATGCTGGGTGTCAATTTGGTCAATCTTGAGAGGTTTTCCAGCCTGATTCGTTTTTTGGGAAGCGTTCCAATCTTTTTTAGTTGACTTTTCAATCACTTCTTCAGTCAAAGTATTCCAAGTTTTACAGGAATTACATTGTCCTTGCCATTTGGCATGTTGAGTACCACAACTCTGACAAAAAAAAGAAGTTTTGACTTTGCTCATAAGGTAGCCTAAAAGTACTATCGTTGGCGATTAATCAAAGGTAACGCAAAAAAAGCGATGGCGCCAAAAGCAACAACCATCAATGTCTGGCAACTCCACATGATCCAACCGAAAGCTAAACTGGACTCTTTACTTATGCCAAAAGCTATTAAAACCAATGATACCGCATAGGGGTAAATACCAATGCCTCCATTTGTTGCAGATATTGATAGACCACCTATCACGAATGCAGGGATTAATGCGTTCAACCCTAGGTTGGTGGTTTCTGGGATGGCGTATTTTATCACCCCAAACATTAATAAATACATTGCCCATATGAAAAACGTATGAAAAAGGAAATAACCTCTTTTTTTCATATTTTTAATTGAAATAACGCCCTCCCAGATTCCTGACAAAAAGACCTTAATTTTTACTGCTAAAGGACGTTTGGAGCGCATCAAAAACGTTAATGCCAGCGCAGCGATGATCATAAGGCCTAAAAGTTGGACTACTTTGGTCGGCTTAATGTCTAGAAAATCCATAATCAAGTCAAATTGTAGCGCCAATGTTATACAGATAAAAAATAACAGTAAAATAAGATCGACTACCCTTTCGGCAATTACGGTTCCAAATCCTTTTTGAAATGGGATATTATCATAACGGTCCATAACAGTAGCTCGTAAGAATTCTCCCGATCGCGGGATGCCAAGATTGGATAAATAGCCAATTAAAACCGCTAAAATTGAGTTGGCGAGTCTTGGTTTGTAACCTAATGGCGCTAAAAGAAACTTCCATCTGATGGCTCTTGAAATGTGGCTTAAGATCCCAAATATGCCTGAAATTATGACAAAACGATAATCTGCGTCTCGGATATATTTGATTACGTTTTCTCGATCTTCTAGGGTAGTATTCTTATAGCTGAGGTAAATGAAAAAAATCCCGATAGAAAGGGGGATCAAATTTTTTGAAAGCTGGATTACTTTCTTCAATTTACTAAATTAACCGATTGGTGTTTTCATCTGGAAAAATCATTGTTGGTTTGAATGATTTGGCCTCTTGTAATTCCATTTGTGCATAACTTATTATAATAACGATATCTCCTTTTTGAACTTTTCTAGCAGCAGGACCGTTTAGAGTTACCTCTCCACTTCCTTTTTCTCCTTCGATTACATAAGTTACCAATCGCTCACCATTGTTGACGTTAACCACCTGAACCTTTTCGCCGATTAAAAGGTCAGCTGCATCGATCAGGTCACGATCTATGGTAATACTTCCGATATAATTCAAATCGGCATTGGTGACTTTTACTCGGTGTATTTTTGATTTTATTATTTCTATCAGCACGGAACAAATGTAATGATTTAAGACATATTGATATTGTCAATTAATCTAATTTTTCCTAAACGAACAGCGATGAACCCTCGTCCTCTAGTAATTTTCTCATCGGGTTCAAACTCGACAAGTGTCGAGGGATCTGCAGCGGTAAAATATTCTAATTTTAGTTCCGAGTGCTTATGAAAGAAAGCATGGACTTCGTCTAAAATACTTTTGTAGATATAATCTTTTGCCAATTTTTTTGCAAGCTGAAGCCCTTGATAAATCTGCGGAGCGATTTTTCTTTCTTCAACTGTCAGTAATGCGTTTCTTGAACTCATTGCAAGCCCATCCGAAGTCCTTACAATAGGGCAACCGACAATCTCAGTCGATAAACCTAGTAGTTCGTTCAAGTGTGTAATGATCTGTAGCTGTTGATAATCTTTTTCCCCAAAATAGGCTCTTGTCGGTGAGAACGTTTTAAGAAAGTATTCGACCACAGTTGCTACCCCCTGGAAGTGACCCGCCCTGCTTTTTCCTTCCATAACGTTTTCCAAACTGTTGAGATCGTAGTGTTTTGACTCTAAATGTTCACCGTATATCTCTGATGCGTTTGGTGTATATGCCCATATATTTTCACCAAAATGAGAAATTTTCTCAAGATCCTTTTGAAGTTCACGGGGATAATTCATTAAGTCTTTATCATCATCAAATTGAGTCGGGTTGATAAAAATGGTAATCAGTACTTTATCATTTTCACTAATGGCTTTTTCAACCAAGGAGAGATGTCCATCATGAAGCGCTCCCATAGTGGGTACCATACCAAGTGAGTAGGATTTATCCAAAAATCGTTGGGGAAATTCATGGAAAGAATTAAACACTTCCATTTGGAAAAAAATTAACAGGCCTAAATATACATAATTCTTGTATTACGTATAATTTTCGTAATTTCGCAAAACTTTTAAGCTGAGGATTAATAAATATTTTATGAAAGACAAAAAAGTACTGAACATTTCATCCGAAGTGGTTCCTTACCTTCCCCAGACTAACCAGGCTGTTAATTCTTTCAAAATACCTAAAAATATAAATGATCATGGCGGCCAAACCCGAATCTTTATGCCTCGCTATGGCTTGATTAATGAAAGACGTCATCAACTCCATGAAGTAATTCGCTTATCTGGAATGAATTTGGTCATTAATGACGTGGATATGCCTTTGATTATTAAGGTAGCTTCAATTCCAAAAGAGCGCATGCAGGTCTATTTTATTGACAATGAAGAATACTTCAAAAGACGCGCTATTCTAAGAGACGAAAACCAACAGTTGTTTGCTGATAATGATGAAAGAATGATTTTCTTCACCAAAGGGGTTATAGAAACAGTAAAAAAATTAAACTGGTCTCCGGACATTATCCATTTACATGGGTGGTTTACTTGTCTTTTCCCCTTGTATCTAAAAACTTACTACAAGGACGAACCTATTTTTGCAAATAGTAAAATCGTCACCTCTATATATGCTAAAGACTTTGACGGGGTGCTCTCTGATAATTTCTATGACAAAGTTGCTTTTGACAATGTCCCAACCGACCTTATCAGTCCCTTAAAAAAGGCAAGTTTTGAAAATTTAATTCAACTGAGTTTAAATTTTTCAGACGGTTATGTTTTAGCTGACAGCGAAACGCCTAAATCGATACACGATCATTTATCAGATGATCGAATCCCTGGCTTAAGCTTTGAACAGTCACAAAAAGAAGACGCTTTTGTTAGCTATTATTCCAACAACATTATTTGATGAACAATGAAATTTAGCAGGCTAATAATTCACCATTTGGCTGTTTTTGCGATTCTTCTTTTTTCCTGTGATAAAGACTTTCATTCTGTAGGATCTCAGTTACGTATTGATTCCCAACTGACCACTAGTACTTATGTTGCCCCTGTATATACCTATCAAAAAAAACTTAACTACTTTCAGACCGATGGCTTGCCACTGGGTCAGTTAGGTAGCATTCAATCGCCTAGCTTTGGTGTTTCAGAGGCAAGTATCACTTCACAGTTGAGGTATGGCGGTGCTGCCGCTGTTTTTGGCGCCTATACCCAAAAAAGAGAAGATGAGGGGGATGAAGATAATCCAGCAGTCATTCAGGAAAATGAGCGGGTAACAGCTGTTTTTTTGGACATTCCTTTTTTTAATAATCGAAATGATACAGACCAAGATGGTGTAATTGATTCATTGGATGCAGATCCTGAAGATAGCGAAACCGATACGGACGGGGATGGAATAACTGATATTGAAGAGCGCCGTTCCAATCTAAATCCTTTAAGCGACGACAGTGACAATGATGGTATTTTAGACTCAGTTGATCTGGATAGTAGCAGCTATGAGTACGAAAATAGAGTTTATGAGATAGATTCTATTTTTGGAAATAGAGCAGCTACTTTTAATTTAAAGGTGTACGAGCTTACATATTTTCTCGATGTGTTAGACCCCTATTCAAATTTTGAGAAAAATAAACAATACTTTTCCAACACTGATTTATATGAGGCAGGGTTTTTTGGAGCCACATTGTGCGATACGCCCTATAGTTTAAATTTTGAAGAACTTAGGTTCAACTATGAGGAGGATGATCCAGATACTGAGGATATCGATGAACGAGAAAAAGTTCAAACGCGCCTTTCTCCTAGAATTAGAGTGCCTTTAGATATTGATTTTTTTCAACAAAAGATTTTAGATAAAGAAGGTTCTGATGACATGTCTAGTCTCGAAAACTTTATTAGGTTTTTTAGAGGAATTATTATCAAATCGGATAATTTTTCTGATGATCTATACATGCTGTTAGACATCAATAATGCAAACATTAAAATAGAATACGAATACGATTCTTTAAATATCAATGACACAGTTGATGATACTTCGGATGATCAAGTTGAGGTAAAGTCGAAAACCTTTACGCTAAGCTTTAGCGGTGTTCGGTTCAATACACTTTCAAATCAAAATACGAACAGTGAAATTGATAGTGAAATTCAGTCAGGACAAAATGATATTCCTTCAAAAAAATCTTATTTAAATGGCAACGGCTACTTTTCCACGATCAAATTATTTGACGAAGACAATAATGGGGGTCAATTGCTAAATACGCTTCGAGAAAATCAATGGTTGGTTAGTGAGGCAAACCTATATATGTATCTAGACCAAGACCATTACACTGCGTCAGAAAATGAGAATTTAGTTGATAGATTATACTTGTTCAACTACACAAACGGCGAACCTTTGGTTGACTTTATTCAAGATTACACTGAAGACAATAATATTAGAAATAGGAGTAAGTATATTTTCGGTGGCTTTTTAGAATATGACGATCTTAACCAACCTTATCGATATAAGTTTAGGATCACCAGTCATGTTAACAGACTGATAAGAAAAGACTCTACCAACTTTACAATGGCGCTAGTCCCTGCTAACGGGATAAATTCGATTATAAATAAAAGCGCTGAGACATCAGACCAGGAGGTGATTAAATATCCTTCTACTTCAATTCTAAACCCTAAGGGTGTGGTGCTTCTTGGGTCTGACGCTGACCAAGAGCGTTATCCAGACAAGCAAATCGAGCTTGAGATTTATTACACAGAATATTAGTAACCTCCATTAAATATATCCCAAATAACCCTACAGGATATGTGTTTCTTATTCTAAATAAACATCAATCATAAGTAAATATTATCACAACATTTATATTGATAATATATTCTTATTAATACAAAAAATAATCACTTATAAAGAGTAGGTGCGCTTTGTTTTATTTAATAATAATAGATAAAAGTTATTACCTTAAGGAATGTAATAGATTTTGTCTAATATATAAAAACAATATACTAGTAAACATCACTGGGATCGCCACAATCCAGTTTTGAGAAATCCCCACAAACGTTAGTAAAATCAACCACCAAAGTCCAAATAGAATAAGACCTGCTGTCATTTTAATAGAACTGTAAAACACTACATCCTCGAATAAGGACAGGATTTTTTTCATAAAATACAAAGGCGGAAGATTGGGAATAGAAATAAGTGCAACCAGGAATTTTATCTTTGATTCACTCTTATAATCTTTTTTTGGGCTCAGATTCATCTTTGCTATACCTTGCTTTATAACTTTAAAATCCATAGCTGTATTCCTCCGATGGATTAGTTTTTTTCGCTTCAGATAATTATCGTCATTTTCGGGCAACCAAATGCAATTTTTCATACCTACACGCAATGCCTCCCTTATTTTGTTTATCGCCTCAGGTTTAGTTATCGATTCACTTAAAAATTCTTTTATAAGAATAGGCTTTCCAAAAACCAAGTTCAGGTCACATAATGGTTTTGAAAGGTGACCATAGTTTATTCCTACAGGAAGAATGTATATTGGAGACTCACTTTCTATTTGCGCTTCATAAACTAGCCTACTACTTCCTTTGGATAATTGTTGAAGGAAATACTCGTTGTGGTGAGCAGCTTCTGAAAACATCATAATTGATTGCTTTGAGGAAAGAAGACACCTACATTTACTAAAAATCTCATCATTTTTTTTGAGGTTCGAATAACCATTGCGGATTCGATAAACGGGAAGCATTTTTAGTGCGTCCATAAACCACTGGAATGGCCCACCAAAAACATCACTTCTGGTAAGGGAAGTTACAGGTTGGGGGATAGCTGAACCAACCAATAGCGGATCGAGAAATGCACCTTGGTGATTGGGAGAAAATAATACCCCGCCGTCTGTTGGAATGTTTTCAAGTCCAATTATTTTTATTTTTCTAAAGTAACATTTAGATGCAAACAGGACAGTATACTTGATAAAGTAGTAAAAGACGTTTTTCATGGTATTACGCTAGAAAGCATTAAAATTTATTTTGAATACATCACCAATATTTCTTAAACGATTGAAAATACTCTCCTTAAAATTTCTCTCAATAATATTTGAACTATTTTTTATT
>CENJ01039057.1_pt1 | contig 25495 bp, 17 predicted proteins | sample 356161 | NCBI WGS metagenome assembly CENJ01 (sample SAMEA2619531, study PRJEB7988) | marine metagenome | biome: marine biome (ENVO:00000447); feature: surface water layer (ENVO:00002042); material: "saline water (ENVO:00002010), including plankton (ENVO:xxxxxxxx)" | depth 5 m | reverse complement strand
AAAATGGAAAAGGTATTTTAGAAGATGAAAATGGAAACAAAATTTATGATGGGCAATGGAAAGATGGTAATAAACATGGTATTGGAAAATTATATTATCCAAATGGTAACATAAGGTATGAAGGAACATTTAAAAATGATAAAGAATATGAGGGTAAACTTTTTATACAAAATGAAGAAGGTATTATTACAAGATATATTAAAGGTACATTTTATAATGAAAATCCAAATGAGAAAATCACAGGTAAATTTGAGGTCTATAGTTTATTAGAGGATACTTCAGATTATTTTTTAGAATTTGAAGGAACATTTAAATTAGGAAAAAAAATCGAAGGGACACTTTATCATGGAATTGATACATCTTTATGGAATATCACAAATGATGTTAAAAAATTTATTAAAAAAAATAATATTATAGATAAAAAAGGGACATTTAATAAAGGTTTTAATGAAGATTTTTTTAGTATAGAAGATTATAACTTAGAAAATAATGATAATTACTTAGTTTGTTATAATGGTTCTGTATTTAATTTTGATAATAATTTAGGTATAATACCATTTGGTAAAGGTACTATTAGACTTATTGAATATTTAAATGATAAAGAATTAAAAAATTATGTTAATAAACAACCTAATATTTTAAGTATATGTCAAGATGCAACACTTAGAAATTCAGATATAGAATATAAATTTATAACAAGTTATTTTGGAAAGACTGATGGAAAAAAATCTTTGAATGATGCAACAAATTTTGAGTTAACATTTATGCATACTTGTAGTAATTTTATAGAGATTGATGGTACAGATTATTTCATATTTCCAGCTATTAAATATGAATTTTCTAATTTACAAAATAAAAAAGAAAATTCAATTGTTGAATATTCATTTTCTAATAAAATTGGTCACCATAAATATGATTCAGAACAAAATGTAGATATATTAGGTAAACATAGAGGCAGAAATAATTTTGAATATTGTCTTAACGGAAAAGAAGAATATAATAATGAGATCTTTTTAAAAATACATGATCTTAATGAAAAAAAAGTATATTGTTTAAAATGTATTGTTAACAATGATAATAAAAAATGTTTTATTTGTGATAAAAAAATTAAACCATTTGAAGAATTTTTTAAAACCATTATAAATGCATCACAAGATATTATTGATGAAGAAAATTCTACTATTAAAGATATTGATATTAATTGTCAAGTTTGTTGGAAACCAACTGATACTAAACTAGATTGTGATTGTAAAGCACATATTTGTAGGTCTTGTTTAACACAAGCTTGGAATAGAGAATATAGAGGAGAAAGACCTTTAAATAATAAATGCCCACAATGTAAGAAAGAAGGTGTAAGATTAATTAAAGCAGATGATGAATTTGTATCTATGAATCATATTATTGATTTAAATTATGATGATGACAAATACAATGGACAAGAAAAAATATGCTTACATGTTGATTGTATGCAAAAACTTATTGATCCTGCATTATCTACATTAAATAATTTAATTTATAATTCTGATGATACTTCTCAGGATAAAAGTACATCTATTGAAAACAAAAAATATGATAGATCAGTTAGAAGTATGAAATTATCTCAATTAACACCTATTTTCTTAAAAAATATGAAAGAGTTTTTTCAATTGAAAGAAATTAGTAATGAGATTGAAAACACATTAAATGAAGTTAGAGGTGAAGATAATATGAAAAATATTGATATTACTATAAATAAGCTTTTACAAAATAAACTAGAAAAGTTGAAACGTGCTGAAATAAAGAAAGTGACAGATAGTGTTCCACCTTTACCACCTGATGCAACTGGTGTTATCTACACATAAATACATAAAATTGAAATTGAAAATAAACCAATAAAATAATAAATATAAAAGTGTATTTATTATTATGGAATATCCTACATTACAGCAATTATTTGATTCAAAATTAGATTTTTCAAATGAAGAACAAGACTTTTTAAGTACCATTGAAAAAAGATCAAAAGTTATTAATTATGTTTATTCTATTTTAGGTCAAACAAGAATTGATATTATTACTCCTTTAGACCCTGAAATATTAGACCAAGCTGAAAAGTTTTATTATAATCCTGAAAATCAGAAAAAAAAAGATACAAAATGGTTAATAACATATCTAAATGAATATAATTTATTAAAAAGTATTATTAAGAAATATGAAAAAAATAAAGAACATTGTTGCGACTGGTTTTATGGTTATAATTTTGAAAATGAAAACAGATTAAATAATTATCCTGGATATACAAATAAATCTACTAAAACACAAAAAAACACATATACTCTCTATGGTGCTATGGATGATAATAATAAAAAAGCAATGGATGTTTGGCAAGCAGGTGGTGTCGATGCAGCAATTAAACATATGATGACGGATAGTGATGGTAAACCTAGAAGTTATTCTGAAATGAGAGAATTGTATGGATAAAAAATTGATTTAAAATAATACACTATTTTTTTTTATATAAAAGCTAGTATGGATTTAAAATTAACAGACACAAAGAAGACAAACACATTTGTAGAATTATTTCAATATTTGAAATTATTTACATCTGCTATATCAATTCAATTAAAAAATGATAATTTTTACATTCAAGGTATGGATCAATCTCAAATTAGTGTTTTTGAGATCCATTTACTTAAGGAATGGTTTAATGAATACAATGTGAATAAAAATATTACATTATGTATGAACAATGAAATTTTTGGTAAAATATTAAATACGCACGATACAAATCAATCTATAAAATTATTTTTAAATGATGAATCTAGTGATAATATTGATATTTCTTTTGCAAGTGAACATAAAGATGAATTTAATAAAGATTTCCAAATGCCATTAATTGATGTTGATGGAGAACAATTAGCTATTCCTGAAACAGATTATGATCTTATATTTACTATTAATACAAAAAAATTTAAATCCATTATTGATGAATTGATTGTATTTGGTCATTTAGTGGAGATTAAATATGAAGATGAAAAACTATCACTTTCTACACAAACAGAAAGTGGTGGTTCTATGAAATTATATATTAATATTGATGATTTTGAAGAATGTGAAATTGATGAAGATTCATTCAAATCTTGTACTTTTAATTTGAGATACATACAAATGATGTGTCAATATCATAAAGTATCTAATTTTGTTAAACTATATTTTAGTCCTAATATTCCTATGCAATGTAAATATTTAATTGATGATGAAAATGATCAAAATTTTATTCGATTTTATTTAGCTCCTAAAATTGAAGATTAAACAAATGGTTTTATTTCTAATTGTTTAAAATCTCTATCTACATTTTTTTGATGTTCTAAAGGTTTTGCTATTGTACTTTGATCATAACAATATTTCTCATATGCAACTGCTTCGTTATATAATTTTGGTACACAATAATCAATCACTAATTTGTTTAAAGTTTCTATTTGTTTTGTAATATTATCTGGACTATGTTTTGCGTAATCTAAAAAGTAACTTCTCATTATTATTTTTAAATTATCTACATTTTGATTTTGTAATTTATATCTCTCATTTGATAAATTGTATACTCCTGACTTTAAAGCATTCTGAATGATTTGTATATTTGCAGCACTAAAATATAAATTACTTAATTGACTTTCTTCTAATTCACCATTCAAAGCACTATGATAATCTGTTGATTTATTTTTTATTGCTATCTTTTCTGCCATATCAAATTGGATTTGCTTATCAGGAGGTTGAATTAGATTTATTCTTCCTGTATATTCACCTAAATTTATTATACTATCTTTATGATCAACTGGTTGTGAGAATATATGAAAATTGTTCATTATTATATATATATTTAATCAGAAATAAATCTTATTTAGAAATTTTATAAATATTTTTTATACTTAAATTATATAAATGGATGCTTTTCAAAAAATTGTTTTAGTAGTTGCTACTATTATATTGATTACATTACTAATTATTGTTGGAATGTTATTAAGTAGAGATAATAAAAATAAAAATTTCCCTCCTAATGCTCTTGTTTGTCCTGATTATTGGAAAGAAGTTGGAGAAAATGTATGTCAACCTGATTATAATAAGAATACTAATATAGGTGATTGGAATAAACCTACTAGAGATCACAATGATAATCCTAATCCTATAGATGATAATGGTAAAGTTTATTTTGGTACTGATTCTAACCCAACTAGTGGAACAAAATATGATGATACTTATTCAGTATTTGAAAGAGTAGATAATCAATCGAAAATATACAAAGATAATATTATCTTAACAGGAACAGAGACTTGCAAAAAGAAAAAATGGGCAAATCATTGGAATATTAAATGGGATGGAATTACTAATTATAACTCTTGTTAAAAAAAATATATTACTAAAATATATAATGCCAGCTAAAAAGAGCCTATGCAGAAGAGTGAAGAATCAAACAAAATGTAAGAAATTAAAGGGTTGCAAGACTGCTAAGGGTCCTAAGAGAACCTTTTGCAGAAAGAAGAAGAACCACACTAAGAAACACAGAAAGTAAATCTATTACTATAAATTTATATATAATTTATAAATTTATACCTGATATTTTATTATTTTAGGAGGATCTCCATACAATGTTGTTCGTTTAATAATATCCACTTCCATTTGAACCAAAGTATTTAGAAACATTTCACTATTATCACTCGATTTTAAATTCTCTATTATTACTTCTTGCATTTCATATTTTAAATTTTGCAAATTGTTCTGCTCTGGTATTAATTCTTTCATATAAAGATTCAACAATGTTCTTAATATTTCTTTGTTGTTTGTCTTATTATACTCATTTAGCATATTTTTCATATTTTCTTTTATATTCTCTGTTAATTCTATCTTTTTATTTATGGATGCTTCTCTAATTGAATTATTATACAACTCATTATAATCCTTCAAACTCTCATTTAGTAATAATGAATCATCATTAAACTCTTGCATTTTTTCTTTGAATTTCTTTGCAGACTCTTGCTCACTAATAAAGTTTAATAATGTATCCAATTTTTGCTTTATTATATCTTCTTTATGCTGATTTACCAAAGTTTGCATACTACTTGATATTACTTCTTGACCATCTAACACATAGTCACCTCTTAATAATTTAATATTTAAATTACAAGGATTTGCTCTATTTCCACAATGACAAATATAAGTATTGTTCTCTATTTTAAAAATAGTTCCACCTTGTTTTTTGCATTTTATACATTTAGGTTGATAATTTTTTAAATTTGATTTACCCATTGTTTTTATTAAATCTTTCTTCTCTTTTTTTACTTTCTCTTCATAACTTGATTTCATTTTAAAATACATATTCAATGCTTCTCTATATTCGACCTTTTTAATTGGTGTATCATCAATATCATCTCCTGTTATAAATGTATCTGATTCTAGATTCACTAATGGATTATTATCACATTCATATTCTCTAAGATTTATTGTATCTTTGTTCTCTACAACTATTAATGGATTGTTTGAAATATGCAACACTTTTAATTCTGTAAAGTCTTTTAAATCCAAATGTTTTACATCATTGTTAGTTAAATAACATTCTATGATAGACTTTGGTAATTTCACTTCTGTTAATTTGTTATTCTCACAATACAATACTTCTAGTTGTTCCAAATAAGATAAATCTAAAAATTTTAAATAATTATCATTGATATCTAAGTGTAATAATCCTTTTGGTAAATTCTCTAAATCAATTAGAAGATTTTTAGATATTTCTATTTTTTGTATTTTTTCTGGAATGTTTCTTACACTTGTAATTCTGCCTTCAGTAAACATTATATTTCTTAATTGTTTGTAATCTTCTAATACTGATAAATCTAAATCACCTGACAATGGCATATTTACATTTAAATCAATAGTATTGACACTATCAATGTTTTTCAATATATCTACAATTTGTGTTTGTGCAATATTATTTAATTTTATTACTTCTTCTCTCTCTTGATGAATGAAATTCATTATTATAAATTAATAACATATTTTAATATTTAGATTCATTTACAATTGGTAAATTTGTTATACTACTAGTATTTTTATTCATTTCTTTATAATCTCTTATTTTTGATACTATATATTCTTGTTCTTTTATCATCTTTTCTTGTCTCTCATATGGTGTCAATCCATCCTTTCTTGAATAATATAATATAATTCCTAATGTTATGAAAAATAAACTAAATAATGTTGTATTTAATATCCAGCTCATTATATTGCTTTTATATTCGTGGCAACTTTTCAACTTGCTATACAAATATGATTTAGTATTAGCCTCAATTAATGATGGTTTATTCATATATTTTAATATATGATAATTAAGTATTTATTTTTACAAAATTAGTATAATGTTATACTATATGACAAAGTTTCCTAATCCATTTGAATTACTTGAAAAAAAGAAAAATTTAGAAGATATGCAAAATATAAATGATGCTAAAAATATAGGAAATACTGCAAAAGATAAAGCTCCTGGTATTGCTACTGATGCATTTAATACTGCAAAAGATAAAGCTCCTAGTATTGCTAGTGATTTAGCGGGTGATGTTCAAGATGAAGTTATATCAGCAGGACAACAAGTTAAAAATAGTAAATATGTTGATTATATTTATCCAGCAATAATTGCAATTCTCTTATTTGTTCTCAACTCCATTTGCTATTCGAATATATTCTCTAAATATCAAAAAGATCTAAATGAAAAAATAATAGGAGAAGTAGAAAATGATTCTTTTTGGATTCTAAAAAAAATTCCTTTTTTATTCGTTTATTTATATTTAAGTATTTGCATAGTCCTATTTGTAATTTTATATTTTGTATTTGATATTCTAAATGTTAACTATTTATATTATACATTTATTGTTCATTTAGGTATTACAGGGTTATTATTATTTGTTCTAAGTTGCATTCCATCTCTTGTAGAGATTTTTGAAAATTCTTTTGGTATATCTATGCTAAAACTAAGTAAACCAACTGCTATTAAGGATTTTTTTGATAATTTTGCTACTAAAGCTTTTCCTTCATTTAATATTGATTTAACTTTCTTTTTATCCATATTCTCTCTTTCTACCTTCAAAGAAGACTTTAAAAAATTTATTACATTTACTATTTTTAATAATGATACTGAAAGTGCATTTAGTGATCTAAAATTAAAAGAGTTAAATGAAAGTGATAATAAATTTTCTGACAATGATAAAGAAGCAATAAAAGCATTTATTGATAATCCATTATTTGAAAAAATAGAAAATCCAATTGAAGATAAGAAACAAAAAATATATAATTTAAGAGAAGAACTATTTAAATTATTATTTAAAAAGTATGAAAATGGACACTTTATGTGGACCTATTTCTCTTCCATTATTACTACTTTTATTGTTCTTGTTTATATGACGTAAAATATTATATTAAATTATAAAATATTTTACATATTCAATACATATACCAACACAAACATATAACATAATATTGCTAAAAATATTGCTATTAACCACATTGGTACTACAGTTTTATGCTTATATCCTACACCAAAAGGTCTAAATCCTCCTTCTTTATTATATATAAATCCTGGTTTTAAGTAATGAATTATAGAGAATAAAACTAAAAACAATAATATTGATATATTTACTATGTTTAATCTCACAAACTTTTTTGTTAACATATAAATTATGATTATATAATTTAAACATAATTTATACAATTTTTTTAATTTTTACGTTTCTTCAAATTCATCTTCCATATTTGATTCTCCATAAAAATCTCCATCATAATATTCAGGTCCAAAATGATCTATATCTATTGCATCTAACTCTCCTAATCGATTATCCATATTTGGCTCTTCAATATTTTCCAATAATACTTCTATTTCATCATCCGGTATCAAATTTTCTCTCTGAGAATCATAATAATTCTTGTCATATTGCACTATTTCTCTGCCTACATTCCATTGTTTCATCTTATATTTCTTATATTGATTCTCTAATTCTCTCTCAAATTTATCATCAAAACTACCTAAATAATCTGTTATTTTCTTTTTCTCTATTAACTTTTGTTTATAAGTCTTCTTTTTTATTTCATCATAAGACATCAATGTTGGTTTATCTTGTTGTTCCATATTTACAAAAAACAATATTATTTTTGCTAAATTATATTTTAATTCATCTTCATTTCCTAATTCAAATGTCACTTCTTGTAAATCTAAATTCTCTTCAACATCTTCCATATTTATTCCCATCATTGTTTGAGATTCATCTCTCTCAATATCAATATCTCTCATTCTTATTCTCTTATTTTTCTCTTTATCCAATATTAAATTATCCTTATTATTTGCTGCATCAATATATTCAAATATTGTTGAATACCAAAAATAAATATACAAAAAATAAATACATTCATTATCTAATAATGGCACAAAAGTTTTACCATCTCTCTCTATTGACATATGAATTGGAATATTATCCATCAATAAATATAAATCTTTTAATTTTGTTTCTACATCTAAAATACTATTAATCACAACTTCATCAAATACTAAGAGAGATTTGTGTTTCCAATATTTATCATATATATTCTTAATATCTCTTTGATGTAAATCAGAGAGCTCCCAGTGAGATGGAATGTAATCATAATAATTAGAATTATTCATAAATATACTTGGATATAATTTTGTCATATTGTAAATTGAATTTTTTATAAACTTTGTTACATTATATATTGCATCTTTGCTCGACATATTCGTTTTTGTAACATTCAATAAGAAATCTTGGAAAATATCATAAGTTTTATCATCTAAATTTCCATAAACATCTATAAATCCTACTATTTCGTTGTACAATCTCTCATTAGCTAAAACTAAATAATTCTTTAGTTCTTTTAATTCCTTTCTCTCTTCAAATACCATAACCTTCGGATCATATTTATCTAATAAACTCATCAAATAACTTCTTAGCTTATCCTCAACAACATTACTATTAATCAAATCAAATTTATTTATTATATCTTGTAATATTGCTTTTTCATCATATTTCTCTGTATTATCTACTATTATTTTGTTTTTGTTTCTCACAATATTCATTAAAGCATAGAGATCATTCTTTGTAAATTTTTTATTATTCTTTTTCAAAAATTCTATTTGATCATCCAACTTTGAATTTGCTGGAAAACTAGCTAATTTCTCTTCAAATAAGAATTGATATTCTTGTGGAATAGGTCTGAGATCATTCATATTACAATATTTGATAAAAGTTCCATAAACATTATCATCATTTAATGTTTCACTTATTTTTGGATATTTTATACCTGTAAAATCTGAATGAAATAATATTTTTGGTTTTGATTTGACTCTTACTTCATCAACAAATTCACTAATATTTTTAACTATTTTTGAATATTGATTAATCAACCCATTTTTCTCTCCAAAATAATCTAATGTAGTTCTCGAATCACTATGACAACAAGCATTTTCTAAAAATGGATTCTTAGAGATAGTAGTTAATAGAGGTTCTTGTTTTAGTACAATATTATTAATCATCTCTGTAATACCATATCCATAAAAATACAATTTTGATTTTAATACATTCAACATATCGTGTTGATGATGAGATCCGTCTTTCATTTTTTTCATTAATTCCTGATAAAAATCTTTTGTTGGAGCAATTATGGATTTTAATTTTATAGGTACTATTGGTGGTAAAAAGGTTGTCCATTTATTCAAACTATGTTCTTGTGGTATTTCATCAAATACAATGTTATTTATTAATATATATTCCTTTCTTTTGAGATATAAATTCTCTATAGTTGTATTTTTAATCAAATGTTTCTCTATTATATCTTTAATTTTTTCTACATAAACTTCCTTCTTTAATTTTTTAATAGAATTCCAAGGTTCAATATCATTTTTTAAATTGTACATTACACAAGAAATATACTCTATTCCAGAAACATTCTCTATTCCTGTTAATGGATATCCATCAAAACTTCGAATACAATTCTCAAAACTCTTTTTTATATTTAACATATTTTCATTTGTCTGTATAGAGATTAACAAACAACTACTAATTATCCAGAATATTAGCCTATTTTTATAAATATCATATTTAATTGGCTCTTTCTCTCCATTTGCTACTTTCTTCTTAGCTCTATCATTGTATATTTTTTCTGGTGTTATTATTTCTTTTATAAATTCATTAGTATATTGTATAACAAAATCTTTAATACTATCCATCTCTATACCCATATTATCACATAATGTATAGAGAATATTATATATTTGCTTATTTTGTTCATTTTCAAATGTAATATCCATTTTTTTATCTATTTTTTTTAATGTAGTCTCTATTTCTTCTCCCATCTCATTATAAGTAATTACTTTGAATCCTTCTTCATTATACATATCTTGATTCATAAAATCGATTTTTCTTATTGATTCACCACTATTTAAATCCACTATCTCATCACCATCATCACTTATTGCACCCTGTTTTGCACATATCATATTTAATTCTTGTTCATAAGTATTATTCATATATGCCTCTGCTAGATTAACATAAAACATTGGTAATAATTTTTTATTGGTTATTTTACAATAATAATAGTATTGATTTTCTTCAATCTCTACATCTTGTAATGGTTCTCTACAACACATCTCTCTGAATTTTAAAATATCATATTGTTTTTTTACAAAATCTGTTTGATCTATGATATCTCTCATTATATCTGCATATGGTGATACTACTTTCTCTTCTTCTAATAATGTGCTTCCTATTGCAAATTCTAGACGATCATGTTTATATAAATTATTATTCTCTATTAGATCCATTTTATGAATACTTTTGTAATATTTGTTCAATCTCTCTTCTATTTGATTTTTTAATTCCTCAAAAGATAAATTAATTCTATTATCAAATTCTTCTTTCATTCTTATTCTAGATAAAGCTGTTAGACGTCTAGTTGCCAAATCATCATTTTCACACACTTTTGTTTCTTCATTTTTATAGCAATTTGCTGTAATATTGCAAAATAAAGTATTTGTATCAATAAACATCTCATCATCTATTGTATCATCTTTTACCCATTGATCTTTTACTCTATAATAATATCCTTTCTTTTCACGAGTTTTTTCTTCAATCTCTATTTGTTGCTTCTCTTTTTCTGTCAAAGAATCTTTATCTATATTTGAATCCAATGTGGGTTTTGTTAATAAAAGTGCATAATGACCATCTCTTACTTTTTTCTTTTTATTAATAAGATCTATTGCTAATTCTTCAGCACTTTCAGCTTTGATGTTATGTTTTTGTATTAAATTTTCAATTAAATATTCTTTAAATAATTCACCATCCATTGATTTCTTTTTACCTTCATATTCTTTTATCATTTCATAAGGCGTATCATCATATTTATCATCAAAAAATACATCTTCTGTATATTGGTCCTTTTCTAATTGATCAATAGAGGTGTATTCTTTTGAGAGATATTTACGTGTACAATCTTTGCTATTTATCTTTTCAAGATTTGAGAGATCTTCTAGATTTGCAGGTTCAAAAAGTTTTAATAAATCTTCAGGTGTATTTAATTCTTCTATTTTCAAGATACTTAACATAGAGGTAAACAATCTCAATCCATCTTTTACAGAGATTTTTGATAATAATTCACTAGATGTTAGTTGTTTATTCTCCATTGAATAACCATTCATAAATTTATCATACAACTCACTATTTCCAAAAAATAATTTTTCAACATCATTTAAATTATTTCTATTTTCTGACAATATTGAGAGATAGCCATTTAATTCTCTTTGTCTTTTCTCTTTATTTTTATTAAATTCTGGTAATAATTCTTCTTTTATCATATATCGAATCTCATTGTAATGAGAATAACTAATATTATCTTCATAAATTAGAAATGGTTCCAATAATTTTATTATTTCAACTATAGACATTTTATTTTTATTCTCTTTGAGAACGTGTTTAATTAAAAACCTAGAATTTGGTATAATTACATTTAATAAATTCTCTAATTTATCTTTCTCATTTATTAATTTATCATCCAATTTATATTCTACTATGTTTTCCAAAAATTTATGATTCTCTTCATTCGAATAATCTAACTCTTGAGATAAATTATCTATAATATAAGAATCATATTTTGTATTTTTATTTAATATTTTGAAATATGGTACATAATTATTATGTAAATTTAAGCGTTCATAAATTGTTTTATTTGGTAAATTTATACTATATAAATTAATCATTTGATTTGGTAAAACAAGGAGAGATTTTAAATCGATTAAATCATTGTCTGTCATTTTAACACTTTTATATCTTTTTTGTTTTCCTTCTCCAATTATTAATTCTCTCTTTTGTAAACCTGTAATATAACGTTGAATAAAAAATTTCAAATTATCTGTAATATCATCGTCATTATTAATTCCTGTTGTGTCCATATTACCAAATGAATCCAAAATACAATCCATATCTCTAAAAATAGGCTCATTTTCTAATAAATAATTATCAGAATCTGTTTCATATAATTTTTCAAAAGGGTGTAATATTTTATCAATGTTTTTGTAAAAAGAGGTATATCGATCATTAGTATTGTTATTATTATAAATATCAAAATATTCATTTATTTGATTCAATTCTTGTAATAATTTATTGTCTGGATTTTCTTCTTCATCATCGCCTGTTATTTTATACAAGTGTCTTTTATTAATAACTACAGGTATAATCCAATTACTATGAAAATCTAATCTTTTTAATTTCTCTACTAATGGTTTATATAAAGGACCTTTTTTAATTTCAGATATGGCAATATTATTTGAATCAAATTTTGAAAATTTATTTCTTAATTCTTTAAAACGTCTTATCAATTTATTTATATTTTCTAATAATTGACTAGTTCTCTTATTAAATGGTATTATTGATAGTAATTGATCCAACATATCATTTGCTTGAACTTCTAAATTATATCTTCTTTCTGATTCATTTAATTCTTCCATTTGAGTTGTTGTCTCTATTTCATCACCAAAAACAATATCACTACTATCTATAAACAATTGCTCCATTTTTTCACTAAAATTTTTATCAGGTAATGCATTTTCTGGAACATCAATGACCATTTCTCCACTATCTGTATAAGTGACAGAAGCTTCTTCCAATATTTCTTCTTCTGTTAAATCATCTTGAGAAGATGCCTTTGCGATTAATGGTTCAGGTCGAATAGTAATTGATTTAATTGGAATATTTTTTGGAATTCCGCTATATCCAAAATCAATGTACAATGTCTCATTCTCTGGAAATGTTTTTATTTCTATTCTGTCTTCTACTAAATCTACAATTTTTGCTGTTTTTGTAATAGGTAAATCACCAGTTAATTCTAAAGTAATCCAATTATTTGGATATAGAGCATTTTGTCTTGCAAAACCTTTTAATTCACTTCTATCTAAAATACCAATAGAGAGAATAGACTCATCTCTAATAAAACCATCTCTTTTATTTAATATTTCTCTCTTTTTATTGGAAACATTTATTAATTCAACTACATTTTCATCGATGTAGTCAATAATAAATATTTTTTGATGATAATTATGATTATTTGGGCTATGAATTTCAATTATATCACCTAGTTCAAATTTAATAATTGTTTCTTTTTTTTCTGTTTCTTCCATATATATATATATAAGGTTAATATCTTAATAGATTTTTTTACAAAAAATTGAAATAAAATTCACACATTTTTGAGATAGTATAAATTCTTCTGCTATAGTTATTGTTATTATAAAATGTTTTTCAATATTGAATTGGATACCTACAATAAGGATCTTGTAAACAAGAAGTTACAAGATTATGATGGTACTAAATATTCCATTTTGAATTACTCTGAATGTAAGGATATGGATATTTCTACTTTGATGCCTCTTTATGAAGAGAACATTGACACATCTGATTTGTCTTTCTATAGATCAATCATATTGGATGAAACTGAAAAAAAAATATTGGCAATAGCCCCGCCAAAGTCAGCCACTTTGGAAACTTTCAAAACAAAGTATCCATTTTTATCACTAAATGGTGAAAAAAGTTCATTGTTTCAAATCAATGAAACAATTGAAGGTACTATGTTGAATCTATTTTATGATCCAGTTAATGAAAGATGGGAAATTTGCACAAAAAGAAAAATTGGAGGTGACAATACATATTTTTATAATAATTCAATTGAAAAGAAGCAATCTCTTACTTTCAAAGAAATGTTTCTTGAGGCTTTTGGATTTACTAAAGATTCAAACATCAATCAAATTGAATTAATCAAAAATTTACCAAAAAAATATTGTTATAGTTTTGTTTTGCAACATCCTAAAAATCATATTGTCTTCAATGTTGAGCATCCATCTATTTACTTGGTTTGTGTTTATGAAATCACTAATGGATCATCTATTAGCTATATTCCACTAAGTTTTGTTATGAATTTGTCTGTTTTTCAAAACACTGCACATTGTGTTCAATTTCCTAAAGAAATTGATATTGAAGGTGGATTTGATTATATTGATTTGATCAATAGTTTTGATTATCAAGAACAAGTTTCTGTTGGTTATATGGTTACTGATATTTCTAGTGGAATTAGAACTTCTATTAGTAATCCTAAATATGAATTTCTTAAACAATTGCGCGGTAATGATGCTAATATTCATTATCAATATTTCTCATTATTGAGAGCAAATAAGCTTGATGAATTCTTACATCACTTTCCTATGTATAGTGAACTCTTCAACAAGTTTAATACTCAGGTTGTTGATTTTATTAGACAAGTACATGATGCTTATGTTTTGTATTATGTGCAAAAGAAAGGAAAGGAAATTAGAATTCCTAAACACATCTTTACACATATTTGCAAACTTCATCTTGATATTCATTTACCATCTAAAGAACGTGGCGAAGAAATTATTATTCGTAAAGAAGTGGTAGCAGATTATTTCAATAATATGTTACCAAAAGAAAAGCTTAATTGTTTAAATTATAAAGATAAGACAACCAATGTCTAATAAAAATATTATAAAAAATATAAATAATTAAAAATTTAGAAATATATAGAATCATTTTAAACCCTTGAAGATTTAAAATGGGACATTTTCAATCTTTTAAGGGTCAGATATCAGTAACGAATTAAAATCCAGAACGCCGAAGGCGTTCTATTTTAAATCTTCACTGGTATAAATGATTTTTTTACATTGAATTATACAAACCCGATAACTTATTCAAATTATTAAAATAATTTAATGTATGTTGCTTATTTTCAGAAGATAGTCCTTTTAATGGTTTTCTAATTTTATCAATGGATGATACTATTTCATCGGCATTTGATAATTCTGTCAAATCTTCTCGATAATCTTTATCAATAAAATAATCTAAATCACCATCTTCTAATTTTTTTCCATAAGGAACATTTACATATACATTCCAAGCTTTTATTAGTATCGTTACATTACCTCTTTTTGTTAATTCAAAAAATGTCTTTACTGTTGGAATATCCATATTTTCTGGAAATATTTTTATTAATTCATCTAAAAATTCAAACAAATGAACATTAAAACCCTTCAATATTTGTGATTTATCTGGCATAATAATAATATATATAATCTTTTTTTAAATATTTTTAATATTAATTAAAATCCATATGTTTGTATTCAAATTGAGGTCCAGCATTTTGATTTGGAACATCTCCATTTCTTTGTTGTTGTATTTGATCAATAGTTAATGATTCTTCTAGTTTATCTGGTTTATATGTGTCAGGTGGTGTTTGTATAAAATTAATTTCTTCATTTACACCCACATAATTATACATTTGTCTATTTCCTCCTTGACCTTTTGCACTTAATTCTTCTGGTGTCATATTATAATAGGTAAATTGCTCAGAGGTTATATTTGATCTTCCTGCACTACTTGTAAAACTATCCATTGTAAATCCTAATGGTTCACCATTTCCTAAATTTGCATTTGCTATTTTATTTTTCATAGTTGGTTCAAAATGTTGAATTATTTCATCTCCTAATATTACTTTGTAATTATCATTCACTAACAACATTGCTGGAACAGACTGAATATTTGGTGGCAATAGTTTTTGATCTCCATTATCTAACATTATTATTGTTTGATTGGTTTTTTCATCTCGTCTTCTCTTATCAATACAAAATGCATTCACTTTATCTAATAATCCTCCTTTAGATAAAAATTGTACTATTCTTTGACTATGTTTACAATAATTTGAATAATATAATATGTCTAATTGTCTATTCATAATTTGTTTATATTTTGATAATTTTATTAAAATATAAACGATTTATACTTGTAAAGCTTTCTCACACATAGTATTTAATAATCTATTTTGGAAATAAAGTACAAAGTACACTAAAAACAACATAAAGTAAGCACCCATTAATTGTTTCTTAGGACCTTTGCTAAATAATAATAAAACAATATTCAACAATGCAATAACCGCAATTACAAAAGCAAATACTGAAACAGCATAAAAGTAAAGGCAGTAATATTCAGGAAGAGGACCAAAAAAGTAATCTAAATAAGATTCCATCGTATATATTAAGAATTATATTTTTTATTTTTTCAAATCTCTAAATTATATACTTTAGTACATTAATAAAATTAATAAATAAATATAAATTATAACTAAATATTATACAAATGGACAATGAAATTAATAAAATTGTATGGAACATTATTGATAAATATTTCAAAGAAAACACCAATTCTTTAGTAGAACATCATATCTCATCTTATAATGATTTTTTTAAAAAAGATATTTACAAAATCTTTAAAGAGAAAAATCCTATTCGATTACAATCTAATTTCGATGAATCTATTGATGACTACAGAAATAAATGTCTTTTGTATTTAGGAGGCAAAGACGGAACTAAATTATATTTCGGTAAACCCATTATTTACGATGATAAAGACAATATTCATTTTATGTATCCTAATGAAGCACGCTTAAGAAATATGAATTATGGAATGACTCTTCATTATGACATTGATGTTGAATACATTAATATTTTAAATGATAACGAACTTCCTTCTATGTTAAATCAGGATGATTCTCTTGATGTTTTAAAAGAATCTGCTGAAGATTATGAACAAAAAAAAGAATTTTCTAACTATAAAAACACAGAAATATTAGATATTAATCAAACTGGAGGAGGTCCTAAAAAAACTAAAAGAACCAACAGAAATAAAAAAGAATTTAAAATGACTACAAATGACTCTAAAGAAATTAAAAAAACCATTGAAGATTCTATGATTGGTCCTAATACTCAGAAATTCACAGAAACCATTGAAAAAGTTTATCTTGGTAAATTTCCTATTATGTTACAATCTGATTTTTGCATTCTTAATGGTCTATCCACTGATGTTCGATTCAATCTTGGAGAATGTAAACAAGATTTAGGTGGTTATTTCATTGTTCAAGGTAAAGAAAAAACTATAGTATCTCAAGAAAAATTTGCTGACAATATGCTTTATATTAGAAAATATTCAGATGAAATTACGGATGATGATCAAATCATTCAACACAAACAATATTATAGTTGTGAAATTAGAAGTGTTTCTGAAAATGTCTCTAAACCTAAGCGTACTACATCTATTTCTATTTTAACACCTAACACTAAATATACTAATAAAAATATAGTTGTTAATATTCCTAATGTTAGAAAACCAATTCCCATTTTTATTTTATTTAGAGCGCTTGGTGTTCTTACAGATAAGGCGATTGTTGAGATGTGTGTTTTAGATTTAGATAAATATGATCATTTTTTAGATATTTTCATTCCTAGTGTTCATGATGCTGGAGGTGTTCTAACACAAAAAATTGCTATTGATTATATTGCTACTTTTGTTAAAGGTGGAAGAACTGAACATGTTTTAGAGATTTTATCTGATTATTTTTTACCACATATTGGTGAAGTTAATTATACTGAAAAAGCATACTTCTTAGGATATATGGTATTTAGACTTATTTCTGTTTATTATGGTGTTGAACAACCTACAGATAGAGATAATTACAAATACAAACGTATTGAACTTATTGGTTCTTTGTTGAATCAATTATTTAGTGAATATTTCACTGAACAGCAAAATCACATTCGATTGGAGTATGACAAGAGATTGACATTTAATTTGAATTTATATTCCAAAAATCTAAATACACTTATCAATAATTTTCAAAAAGAAATTTTTAAAAATAGAATCGTTGAAGAAGGTTTTAAAAAAGCTTTTAAAGGTAATTGGGGAAGTAAACCTAATACTAAACGTATTGGTGTTTTACAAGATTTAAATAGATTGTCTTTTCATAGTTATTTAAGTCATCTTAGAAAAACTAATTTATCATTACCTTCTAGTAATAAAAATACTGCACCTAGACAATTACATAGTTCTCAATGGGGATTTTTTGATCCAGTTGACACTCCTGATGGTGGTAATATTGGTCTTCATAAACATTTATCTATTTCTACTTATATTTCTAGAGGATCACAAACTCGTGATGACCTTATTAATTGGTTAAGAGAGAAAATTTCATTAAAACTTTTAGATGAATGTAATCCTAAAGCATTATCTAGTATGACTAAAGTTTTTGTTAATGGTTATTGGTGTGGTTCTATATATAATCCTATTGATTGTGTGAACAAATTTAAATTATTTAGAAGAAATAGTCTTATTCCATTTGATACAAGTATAACTTTTGATATTAAACTTAATACTATTTTTATTTACAATGATAATGGACGTTTATGTAGGCCTATTTTTTACAAAGATATTGATACTAAAAATATTTCTATTGATAATTCTGATATTAAAAAATTAATCAAAAATAATAATTTCTCTTGGGAAAACCTTGTTGCTGGATTCAATAATAAAAAGTCAAATATTGAATTTGATAGTAAACATACTAATATTTATGAACTTTCTACACTTTATGATGGCATTGAAAGTGAAAATAATCCTGCCAAATTAGAGAGATTCATTAAAAATAAAGCTGTTATTGATTATATTGATTCTAGTGAAACTGAAAATGCTTTAATTGCATTTAATTATGAAGATTATAATAGTAACAAACTTAAATACACTCATTTAGAAATTCATAGTTCATTTATTCTTGGATCATTATCAAATATGATTATTTTTCCTGAATGTAATCCATCTTCACGTAATCAGTTTTCTTGTGGACAAACTAAACAAGCTTGTTCCATTTTTCATACTAATTTTCAAAATAGAATGGATAAAACTTCATTAATATTGAACTATGGTCAAATACCTTTAATTAAAAGTAGATATCTTGAATATATTAATAATGAACAAATACCATATGGTGAAAATGCTATTGTTGCTATTATGGTTTATGGTGGATACAATATGGAAGATTCTGTTTTAATTAATGAAGGTGCTGTCAAAAGAGGATTGTTCAATACAACCTACTTTAGTTGTTATGAAAGCCACGAAGAAGTTAAGCAAACTTCTGAGGGGGTTTCTAATACTAAATTTTCTAACATTGAAGCTATTCCTAATATTAATGGATTAAAACCAGGATATGATTATAGTAAACTTGATTCTTATGGTTTAATTAAAGAAAATACACCTGTTACCGATAAGACTATTTTGATTGGTACATACAATAAATCTCCAAACAATCCATTTATTGATATGTCCAAAACTCCAAAAAAAGGACAACTTGGTATTGTTGACAAAACATTTATTACTGATAATGAAGAAGGAGAAAGAATTGCAAAAGTTAGAGTTAGAGATGTTCGTATCCCTAATCTTGGTGATAAATTTGCATCCAGAGCTGGACAAAAAGGTACTATTGGTCTTGTTGTACCTGAAGCTGATATGCCTTTTACTAAAGATGGATTAAAACCTGATATTATTGTTAATCCTCACGCTATTCCTTCGAGAATGACAGTTGGACAACTTGTTGAATCTATTATGGGTAAAACTTGTGCTATGATGGGAGGGTTTGGTGATTGTACTGCATTTACCAATGAAGGATCTAAAGTTGGAGTATTTGGAGAAATGCTTACTCATTTTGGTTATCATTCTAGTGGTAATGATATTTTATACAATGGTATGACTGGTGAACAAATTGAAAGTGAGATCTTTATGGGTCCTACTTACTATATGAGATTGAAACATATGGTTAAAGATAAGATTAATTATCGTGCACGTGGTCCTATTACTTCTCTTACTAGACAATCTGTTTCAGGTCGTGCTAATGATGGTGGTTTACGTATTGGAGAAATGGAACGTGATGCTATTGTATCTCACGGAATTGTTGATTTCTTAACTGAATCTATGATGGAAAGATGTGATAAATATAAAATGGCTGTTTGTAATAATACTGGATTTATAGCTATTTTTAATCCTAACAAAAACTTATTTTTCAGTCCTGTTTGTGATGGACCTGTACAATTTAGTGGCTCATTAGATGGTAAAGATTTAAATATTGAAAATATTAGTAAATTTGGTAGAAATTTCTCTATTGTTAATGTTCCATATTCATTAAAACTTTTGATTCACGAATTAATGGCTGCTAACATACAAATGCGTATTATTACTAGTGACAATATTGATCAAATTGAGAATTTAACTGCTTCTAATAATGTTGAAAAACTCTCTAATCTTAATAACATTGACGAATTAAAACAGCTTATTCGAAATAGATTACAAAGTTCATCTAAAACTGAAGATGATCCATTCAAAGATGATTCACCTGAAATAATGGTTAAACAATTTGAACCTTCTTCACATGAAGATTCTCCTCCATTTGTTACAACTACACCTGAAGATTCTCCTGATTGGAAACCAATTACACCTGAAGACATAAATATAGTTCCAAGATCTCCTAATCCTGATTCACCTCCTTATGCTCCTGAATACCAACCATCTACACCTGATTTTCCACCACCTCAATCACCTTTATATTCACCTACCAGTCCCGATTTTCCACCACCTGATGATTCACCTCCTTATGGACCTGATAATTTAATAGTTGGAAGTCAAGTTTATTACAAAAATCTACCATACAAGATTATTAATTTATCCAACAACTTTATTACTATTGAAAAGATTAATGGTGACCCTAATTCAAACGATTTCAAAGAAGTTGTTACAAAAGATGAAATTACTACTCAACCTCAAGTTAATAAACTTATGACTGGTGGTGCAAATATGAATCCGAATCATTCTTTGAATCCTTTTGATAATGCACCACCCATTAATGTTGAAGTTAAACCTGTTATAACAGTTTTAGGTAATGAAAACAAAGGTGATATTGAAATACCATCTGGGGATAGTCAACAAATGCCTAATTTAAATAATGAAATGCCTATGATAACAAATCCTATAATACCCAAATCGAATAATATAGTTCCTATAGAGAATCCTAATCAAGTTATTGATAACATTGATAAAAGTGTTGATTTTAATAAAATTCAAATAAAAAAAATTTGAAAAAATTGAATTAAATAATAATACATAATAATAACTATATATATAGAATATTATTATGAACTCGGATAATTTAGTATTGAAAATCTCAAAATCTAGAAAAAACATTTTAGAAATTCTTGAACAATCTCAAAACTATGAAGTTTCTGATTATAGTAATTTTAGTATGCACGAAATTGATACTATGTATACAAACAATCAGCTTGATATGTTAATCAAACACAAAGATAGTGATAAAAAAACTTATGTTAAGTACAATATTACTACAAAACCTATTAGAACTACATATATTGATACTATTATTGAAGATTTGTACACTATTGAAAATGTTTTAACAAAAGGTGATAATTTAATTTTGATTTTATTGGATAATCCAAATGATACTATTTTGAATCATATTAAACATATCTACAACAGAGATGGTTACTTTATTGTTGTGCATAGTATAAAAAGATTACAATTTAACATTTTACAACACGAACTTGTCCCTAATATGGAAATTTTAGATGAAACTCAAAAACAAGATTTGAAAAAAAAATATAATTTAAAAGATTTTACACAACTTCCTGAAATTAATAGATTCGATCCTCAAGCTTTAGCCATGTCTATGAGACCTGGTGATATTGGCAAAATAGAAAGAAATAGTGTTACATCTCTTAATTATGATTATTATAGATATTGTGTATAAAATTTCATTGTCATATATATATATATACATAAATATGACCGAAGTTCAACTTGGATACAAATTAAATGATTTTTTATTTTCTGCGGACAATGTATTTCATGATGATAAATTAAAATTTAATGCTCAACCTTTAGAAGTGGTTGATCCGAATGAATCCAGTATAGAAAATAATGAAATTGGTAAAATCAAATTATTTTTTGATACTAGTACTAGTAAAATACCAACATATTACAAATGGACTAAAGGTAGTGATACAACAGGTAAATGGGAAGTTGCTAGTAGTTACAATACTGAAATAGAAAATGGTGTTATTTCATTATTTAAAGATACAGATGGTGCTGTTTATTATTATGAAATGAATAATAATAATGTATGGTCTCAAAAGACTAAAAATGATTATATATCATATGTTGCAAATAATAAAACTCATACTTCAGATAATCAAGAATCAGATAATCAATATAAATCAAAAAAATTAATTGAAATTACACAAGAACATAGTGGATCAGATGAGAGATTTCAAAATACTTTAGATCAATATAGAAAAGCTTATTTAGACAATATTAATATTACTATAGGTATTGTTGGTTTAGGCATTTTAATTTTTTATCATTATAAGTAATTTCCTTTTTTTATTTGTATTTATATAATATATTTATATGTCTAGTTTTGATAAAGTTAAAGGTGCTATAAATCAAAAATATATTAATTTGATTAATGAAGTTAATAAATTAACTCCCGGATTAGATGCATCTCAAGATTCAATTTCAAATTTTAAAAATATTTCTGAAAAAGAGCGAGCAGTAATTGACAAAATTAATGAAATGAGTAAAACTATAAGTTGCTATAAAGTTAAAGAATATAATGATAATAATCCAGATTATCGAATACAAGAAGAAGATTATTGCTATGATTCCACCCTACGTGGACTCAATAAAGATGATTTGAATAACCTTATGAAAAACTATTCAAGTGATATAGATGCACTAATAAATCACCCAACCGACGGGCTAAAAAATTTATTAATAAATAGTTCTATTAGAAGAAACATTGAGCTAGATCCTAATTCAGCACAAAATACAGATGGTTCATTAAATGTAGTAGATGGTGAATCAATTGAAGATGTTTTAACAAATTACAATAATCTACAAAGCAACAGAAATAAACTTAAAACTACATTAAGTGAATTAAAATCGGAAAAAGGTACATTTTCTAGAGAAAGCGAATTACATTTAGATGCAACTATTTATTCATCTATTTTGTTTACAACTGTTGCAACAGGTTTGTTATATTATGTTTTTACAGCTTTATAAATAATTAATAATATATTTATTATTTATAGTAATATGTCTCAACCTTCGAAATCAGCAATACGACAAATGGAAATTGATAAAGAAATACAAAAAATCAAAGCAGAAAATAATTATAAATTTCTAAAAATAGAACCATCAGATCCATCTGTCAAAAGTTTAGAAGAAATAGGATGTTTATGTAGTGATGAAATTGGACAAAATAGTGAAGAAATTGTTCCTCACTCGAAATGGCAATCATATGATACTATTTCTTCTTGTATCGTTAATGCAGCTAATTTATACAGCCAATATAAATTTAACGAATTAAAAGATATTGTTAATGATTCTATACAAATTCAATATGGTATGAAGAAAAAAATTATTAATTTTGATGATTATTTACACGTTAATTCTTTTTTAAAAACTAATTGGCAACAAACGAATGTTAGATCCTTTGAAAATAATTATCATTCAGACAAATTTATTGAAATTTTTGGATATTTTAAACCTGAAGCTACTGATAAATACAAATTTGATATTACAGACACAGATGAATATTATTTTTGGTTCAATGATTCTGCATTATATCATTATTCTCATAAAAATGCAATCATCTATAAAGGTAAATCTAAAAGTAGTGTTCCTAATCAAAAATTCTTGTTAAAAAAAGGTGAATATTATCCATTTAGACTTCATTTTGGATCTAAAACTGGAATTAATACTAAATTGGTAAATATTACTGGTGATAATCAAGGTGAAATTGATCAAGAAAAAGAACTTCTTTTATTAATTAAAAGTGGTGAAATTTATAAAAAATATACTATGTTTTTTGCTTTTACAGAAGCCAAGAATGCTAATAAAAAATTCCATATTCATTTTATAGATAATATAAACGATTGCAAAAATTTAGAAAAAATTAAAGTTAATCCTGAATATATTTTTGATGAAAGTGTTATTGAAGTACCTATTACTTATACTAGTGGTACTATGAAAGTTCAAGGAAATGGACAAACCATTCGACCACCATTTAACCCTGATGGTGCTAGAGTTATGGTTGATGAATCTATTTACAAATCTAAAAATCCTATTTATAATACTATTCCATATACAGAAAAAGTAACATGTAATACTATTAAACCACATTGTAGTGTTAATGATGTATATAGAATTAGACCATCTGGAGGCAAAATTAGAGTAAAAATCTACAGAGGTTATTGGGGTGGTAATGAAAGACATTTTAATGATAACAATTTAATTGGTGTTACATATTGGAATAACATTTATAACAATATACCTCAAAACACATCTTATTTAATTGAAGCTAATGTAAGTAGTGGACATGGTTATAACACTCAATTTAAAATGCATTCTGATGATCAAGCTAGGTTATATGTAAATGGCTCAAGAGCTTTAGATACGACTTGTTGTACCGAACTTCATAGTAAAGAATTTCCATATACACAAGTTAAAAATATTAAAATTTTTTGTGGTAATGGTGGTGGTCCAGGTTACATTAGACTAGTTGAAAGGGCTCGTTATAGACAAAGATATAAAAGATGGGGAAGAACTAGGCATAGATGGAGATGGTCAGGATATGCTCAAATAAATGAAAGATTTTCTATTGGTAATTTATCCTTTGGTGGTATTAAAAGATCTCCAGTTGTTATTAAAAACATACCAAGAACTAGACAAGAACTTGTTCAACCATCATCAACTTCTGTTAAAGAAATAGTTGATAAAGAAATGGTTGAAGATACAAAAAATAGATTTAAATCTACTGATTATGCACAATTACCTAATCCTGCTCCTACTTATCAAAGAGGAAATAATTTTAGTAAAACATTAGGTGTTGATTTAAGAATAAAAATTGATAATCCTGCTAATGTAACAGATAGACATCTTTATATGAGAAATGGTGAATTAGTTTATGCATATTCTTATAATAATGAAGTTTCAGAATCTCATATTGAACAACTTAGATATGCTGA
>CENJ01055557.1_pt1 | contig 25510 bp, 26 predicted proteins | sample 356161 | NCBI WGS metagenome assembly CENJ01 (sample SAMEA2619531, study PRJEB7988) | marine metagenome | biome: marine biome (ENVO:00000447); feature: surface water layer (ENVO:00002042); material: "saline water (ENVO:00002010), including plankton (ENVO:xxxxxxxx)" | depth 5 m | reverse complement strand
AATCCCCAATTTTTTGGTGATGTATGGGAATGGACGTCGAGCAGCTATGGTCCGTATCCAGGTTACCGCCCCCTTGCGGGCGTGCTCGGTGAGTATAATGGGAAATTCATGAGCTCCCAATTAGTGCTTAGGGGCGGATCATGTGCTACGCCTCAGGACCATATCCGAAGTACCTACCGAAACTTCTTCTATCCTGGAGACGGGTGGCAATTTTCTGGCCTCAGGCTGGCGCGAGATTGCACATGAAGCCAAACACCAGCGCACAATTTTTATACACGGACTCTCAGCCGGCGGAGCAAGACATCCTCGCCGAGGTGCTAGCGGGGCTGCGAGCGTCCCAGCTTTCCATCTCGCCCAAGTACTTCTATGACGAGCGTGGCTCTCAGCTTTTCGAGGCGATTACCAAACTGCCCGAGTACTACGTCACGCGCACCGAGCTTTCATTATTTGATGAACACCTGAGCGATATTGCGGAGGTCATTGGTCCGGATTGTTGCGTCATAGAGTATGGCAGCGGCTCCACGCTCAAGATAAGAAGAGTCCTGAGTGCCCTTCGTCCGGCGGCCTATGTCCCCGTTGATATCTCGGGCGACTACCTGCTTGAGGGGGCACAAAGGCTGGCCGAAGATTTTGCAGAGCTGGACATTTTCCCCATCTGCGCGGACTTTACGCAACATCTAGCGCTGCCGGAGGCGCTTTCCTCACTCTCTAAGGTTGGATTTTTCCCAGGCTCAAGCATCGGCAATTTTGAACCAGAGCACGCGGCGGAGTTTATGCGCCGCGTTAACACGACCCTAGGCCCGGAGGGGCTTCTGCTGATTGGCGTTGATTGTAAAAAAGACGTCAAAATCCTTGAGGCCGCCTATGACGACAGCGAGGGCGTTACCGCTCAGTTCAACCTCAACGCCCTAAGTAATCTCAATCTCAAATTGGGGGCCAATTTTCGTCCGGACAGGTTCGAGCATGTGGCTCGATACAATGAAAGTCTGGGCTGTATTCAAATGTTTTTACGTAGTTCCTGCTACCAAGAGGTGACTCTTGGCGGTCATACCATAGAGATTCAAGAAGGCCAGGCGATTCATACCGAAAATTCCTACAAATACTTCCCAGAGGAGTTTTTGGCGCTGGCCGCCGAGGCAGGATTTGCCCCAGCCCAGTATTGGCTCGACGATCAGCAGCACTTCGGTCTCTATCTGCTGCGCGTTGCGCCCGAGGCGAACTAGTTCTCTGCAGGCGGCTCGAACTCCCACAGAGTCCAGCTCGGCACTAGGGCATCCACACGCTCAAGACCGCTTACGCCTTGGGTTGGGTCTTTGGGAATAAGGTAGTAGGGCTTACCGAAGTTCGGAACGACGCGCACCATTTTTAAGTGGCCATTTTGTCTGAACTCGTACACCACCCGGTTTTTTTCGGCGATGATCTTTACATCCGGTCCGCGCAGGGGTTCGTTGGCATAGGCCATACCCGAGACGTATAGGCTTATTAAAATGGCGATAAGGACTCTCATTGCCATGTCATCTCCCTAGTTGCATGGTCCGTCACAAAGCTTTGCGCCTTCACCCTAGCGCCCATGCTTTGCTTCGCGTCATAATCACTTTGTTCTTAACGCCAATGGCTGTCCCATGGCGAATAACCTCGGACCGAAATCGATGGACGACGCTTCTCCTCTGATCCTTGTAGATGGATCCTCGTACTTGTTCAGAGCTTATTACGCGCTGCCGGATTTGCGAAGCTCGGATGGGCATCCTACGGGCGCTATTCGCGGCGTGATCAGCATGCTGCGACGACTTCAAAAAGAGTATCCCAAAGGTACGATTGCCGTGGTCTTTGATGCGCCTGGGAAAACATTCCGGGACGACCTTTACGGTGAGTATAAGGCCAATCGTTCAAGCATGCCCGAGGACCTTCGCGAGCAGATCGAACCCATACATAGCATTATCCGGGATATGGGCCTGCCTCTGATCTGCGTGGCGGGCGTCGAAGCCGATGACGTCATTGGAACCTATGCTCAGCAGGCCAGTGACCAGGGCCGGCTCACCGTTATCTCAACGGGCGATAAGGATATGGCCCAGTTGGTGGATGATTCGGTGACCCTGGTCAACACCATGACGGAAACGACCCTGGACGCTGTGGGCGTACGGGATAAGTTTGGTGTCGATCCGGATCACATCGTGGACTACCTAGCGCTGATGGGCGATAGCGTCGACAACATTCCAGGCATACCAAAAGTTGGCCCTAAGACAGCCGCGAAGTGGCTGAATCAATATGGCTCCCTGGATGCGCTCATTGAAAGTGCCGATGAGATTAAGGGCAAAGTTGGTGAGAGCCTGCGCGAGCATCTTGATCAGCTGCCGTTGTCCAGGGCGCTGACCGAGATAAAGCGCGATGTTGCCCTCTCCGACTCAGTGGATGCGCTCAAGCATGCCGAGCCGAATCAGGCAGGCCTGACGGAGGCCTTTAGACGTTTCGAATTCAAGTCATGGGTCGCTGAGCTGGACGGGGCCGTTGAGGAAACCGCAGAGCCTGCGCCGGACGAGGTGCCCCGGGACTACCAGACCATTTTAACCGAGGGCGCATTGGCCGAATGGGTTGCAAAGATTCAGGCAGCTCGGATTTTCGCCTTTGACACGGAAACCACAAGCGTTAATTACATGCAGGCGGAAATAGTGGGGTTCTCCTTTGCGGTAGAGCCTGGGTGTGCGGCCTATCTGCCGGTGGCTCATGATTATCCCGCCGCTCCGGAACAGCTATCCTTAGAAACCGCGCTAGAGGCGCTGCGGGTCCTCCTAGAAGATCCTGACATTGCAATTATCGGCCAGAATATAAAGTACGACATGAGCGTGCTCGCACGTTATGGGGTGGTGATGAATGGTGATCTGTTCGACACCATGCTCGAGTCCTATGTGTTGAACAGCGTTGCAACACGACACAACATGGACGCCCTTGCCGGGCACTACCTGGGTTTAAAGACCATTCGCTATGAGGACGTTGCCGGCAAAGGCGCGAAACAGCTGACCTTTAACCAAGTACCGTTAGAGACTGCGGCCGATTACGCTGCGGAAGACGCGGATATCACCCTGCAACTTCACCAATGTCTTTACCCCAAGCTGCAGGCCCAACCCAGCCTAGCTCAAGTTTTTAATGACATTGATATGCCCCTTGTCTCCATTCTCTCTTCGGTCGAGCGTCAGGGCACCTTGGTGGATGGACGGATGCTACACCAGCACGGCGGGGAACTGACGGCGCGCCTCAAGGAGTTGACGGAAGAGGCTTGGTCGCTGGCTGGAGAAAGTTTTAACCTGGATAGCCCGAAGCAGCTTCAAGCCATTTTCTACGACAAACTAGGGCTGCCCGTACTTAAAAAAACGCCTGGGGGCCAACCCTCAACCGCTGAGCCGGTGCTGGTCGACTTGGCTCGGGATTATGAGCTGCCGGCAGTTTTGCTGTCCTATCGAGGGTTGGCTAAGTTAAAGTCCACCTATACCGATAAGCTGCCCCTAGACATTGATCCACAGACCGGGCGCATTCACACCTCTTACCATCAGGCGGTTGCGGCAACGGGGCGGCTCTCCTCTTCGGACCCGAATTTACAGAACATCCCCATACGCAATGCCGAAGGGCGGCGCATTCGTCAGGCATTTGTCGCCCCGCCCGGATGCATCGTGCTGGCCGCAGATTATTCTCAAATCGAGCTTCGCATTATGGCGCACCTGTCCGAGGACGAGGGCTTGCTGAATGCGTTTGCAGCTAACCGAGATATTCATCGAGCGACAGCGGCTGAGGTGTTTCAGGTATCCGAGGAGGCAATATCAGATGAGCAGCGGCGCAGTGCCAAGGCCATTAACTTCGGGCTGATTTACGGCATGTCTGCCTTTGGGCTGGGGCGACAGCTAAGCATATCCCGCACGTTGGCTCAGGACTATATTGACCGCTATTTCGCGCGGTACCCTGGTGTTTTGCACTATATGGACAAGACTAAGGCGCTGGCCGCAGAGCAGGGATACGTGGAAACCATATTCGGTCGGCGCCTTTATCTACCGGAGATTAGCTCAACAAATGTACCCAGACGGCAAGCAGCCGAACGCACGGCTATCAATGCCCCGATGCAGGGAACGGCTGCGGACATTATCAAGCTGGCGATGGCCTCCGTACAGGACTGGTTGGCTTCTTCCGGCGCAGAGGCGCGAATGATCATGCAGGTGCACGACGAGCTGGTCTTTGAAGTCGCTCAAGACCAGCTGGATGAGGTGCAACAAGCCGTTATTCAGCGCATGGCCGCGGCCGCAACGCTCAAAGTTCCCCTGGTGGTTGATGCCGGGGTGGGGGCGAATTGGGACGAGGCCCATTGATGCGCCGCAGTACTCGCGGCAGGGATTAATCTTGCGGTTGTGCCGAGTTTTCGGATTCAGTTATCGGCGTGCCAAGCCAGGTGAACAGCTGAGCGAGCAACTCAGGCGTGCCGATACGACGTAGGGCTGAGTGGCATTGAACCGTCACCAGCGGGAAGTCGGCGTAGGCGCTGCGGATTTTTTGTAGGGCTTGCCTTTGTGCGCTGAAGCTCAGTTTATCGGCCTTATTCAGCAGGATGTGGACGGGTAGCTCGCTATCGTGACTCCACTGCAATAACTCTTGGTCGAAGGCCTGATTGGGGTGTCGAATGTCCATGACCAGCACAATGCCCACCAGAGCCTCTCGGTAGGATAGGTAGTGGTTGACCGCCTTTTGCCAGTTTTGCTGGGCGTCTCGGCCCGCCTTGGCGTAACCATATCCTGGCAGGTCAACCATTCGTCCCCCGGTGCGGACATCAAAAAAGTTCAAGAGCTGGGTTCGGCCGGGCGTTTTACTGACCTTGGCGGTTTTGCGGTTACCCGTCAGCTCATTTAAGACCGACGATTTTCCAGCATTAGATCTGCCGGCGAAGGCCACTTCAGGGCAGTCCCCCGGGGGGCATCGTCTCAGGTCCGGGGCACTGGTCAGAAAGGTGGCTTCCAGGCGTTCAGGTAGAGACACTTTTTCAGTCATCTTGTATATAATTCCTCGGCTGCTTCGGTGTCATAACTCCCTCGGTTGGAGTGTAGCACCGCTCATCGGCGGCTTCTGTTATGTCGCGCTGCTCTCTGGGCAGGCTTCCCTGCCAGGAGCCACAGTCAACATGGCGGCAGGCCCTTGAATCAAAATCACTTTTGCAGGGCTTACCGAAAACTGACGAAAATAAGCAATTGAGGAAAAAGAAGTCATGAGTGCTCTGAGATGCATCGCTAAATTAGTTATCGCCCCCATCATCCTGCTGGGTATGGGATCACCTGCCCTAGCGGCTGGCGATGCGGAGGCAGGGCGCGCGCTGTCTGTGACCTGTGCGGCCTGTCATGGCCAAGATGGCGCCACCGCAATAGACCCAAGCTATCCGAACCTCGCTGGCCAGGGTCAGAAGTATCTCGCTAGGCAGCTTAAAATGTTTCAATCTGGAGAGCGTGACGTAGCGCTGATGACGGCTCAGCTGATTGGCAAGTCAGAGCAGGATCTCGAAGATTTAGCCGCGTACTACGCTTCTCTGCCGGGAAAAATTGGTGAGGCCACTGGTGATGATGCCGCGCTGAACACCGCAATGAAGATTTATAAGGGTGGCATCGCTGCAAAGGGCGTTGCGGCCTGCGCGGCCTGCCACAGCCCAAGAGGATTGGGTAACGACCAGGCTGGCTTCCCCCGAATTGGTGGGCAGGCTGCCGCCTACACCGTTGCTCAGCTAACCGCCTACCGGGAGGGTAAGCGTGCTTCAGATGAAGGGTTTGGCGGGATGATGAGAGGCGTTGCGGCGGGGCTTTCAGATACCGAAATTTCGCTTCTAGCGGATTATATAAGCGGCTTACAATAGCGGTCGCACAACCGCCGGAGGCTATCATGCACAGCAACGGGTCATCACCTAAACGATTCAACAAAGTGTTCCACGCCCTCCTCTGGTCAGGCCTTGCCCTGGTGCTGATGGCAGCCTCCTCCCTAACCCTGGCTGGGGAGGCCTTTGTAGAAGGCGTTCACTATCAGCGAATAGACTCTGTCACGGCAGAGCGCCCAAAGGCAGGCGATCCCGTGGAGGTCCAAGAGATCTTTTCTTACGGCTGTATTCACTGCTACAGCTTTGATCCGGAGCTTAGTCGTTGGCAGCAGCGCCAAACGGAGGGCGTTGCCTTTAGCCGGCTACCCGCCGTGTTCTCGCCCGAGTGGGATTTGTTGGCGCGCATCTTCTATACGGCGGAAGTGCTCGGCGTCGGCGCCCAGCTCCATGAGCCGCTGTTTGAAGCCATACATGTTCAGCGATTGAATGTGGGAGATGAGACGGTTCTCGCCAGGCTTTTTGAGGATGAGGCTGGTGTCAAGGAAGATGACTTCAGAGCAGCGTATGAGGCTTTCTCAGTGCGTAGCCGCGTGCTCAAGGCGAGAGGGAAGGTGCGAACCTATGGCGTGACAGGCGTTCCAACCATGATCGTCAACGGCAAATACAGAGTCAGTGGCCGCACGGCTGGATCCAATGTCGCGATGCTGGAGGTCGTAGATTTCCTGGTAGCGAAGGAAGCCCAATAGCCAAAGCGGCTAGACCTCGGGCTTTCTTCGTTGGCTCTTTGTCTCCCCTCGTCGTTTTTTCCCCTTTAATCGCCTCTGTTTTGATGACTTCGTCGGCTTCGTCGCGATGCGTTTGACTGGTTGCTTGCTCGCCTCGCCGATAAAGGTTTCTGCTCGGTTGATGGCGTCTTCCTTATTCTTCAGCTGTGAGCGATGGCGATCGGCGTGAATGATCAGCTCGTCCTGCTTGTTTATCTTGCCTCGCTGCTGTTCTCTTAGCCGACTTTTCGCCGCGCCGTTAAGGGGCAGTGAGGCGAGGTTGATTCGAAGCTCCACTGCCGTTGCCACCTTGTTCACATGCTGTCCGCCGGGGCCAGAGCTATGGGTATAGCGAAACTGACACAGTTCTCGAGGCAGCCGGTACTTGGTCATTTACCACACTCTCTGGATTTACGCGCGATAACGGCGCCTGCGAAAAAAGATACACCGGGGTGAGCGACCAATCTAGCGTCCCAAGAACAAGCGGCGACCGGTATGACAACACAACGCCTTTGTTTGCTGGTGAGAGCGCTCTTGCCCGCATTCTAGGCCGGCTAGGCCGGTTCTATGCCGCATTCACTCCCTGAGCCTGGGGCGGACGGCTAGGCTCGATCAAATACGCGACTGAAGGTGCGTTTTTTGCCCCCCTTGGGCTTGATCATCACCTGAACTAAGAGTCGTCCGTCCGAGCGGATTGACCAGGTCTTTTGAACCCTGCGTTCTGTCGTTTTGTATTTTTGCTCGATTTTGCGGTTCGACCACGTTGTTTTGCGACCACGAAACTCCCCCTTGGGCATTATCTGCATCGCATCAGGCCCTGACAGGTCTGGAAAATTGAGCATGATCCGCTGGGCCTGCACCTCGATCAGCATCACCTCGCTGCGAAGCTCTGCAGGGTCCCTGGCGCTTAACGGTGAGTGGGATGGCATGCCAGAGCTTCCGCCACCCGGTAGCGGTAGGCCCATGACCGAAATCCTTACCTTGCCAGGATTCTGTATCAGGGTGGTGCGTTCATCCAGGTCTTCGCGCAGCAGATCTGTTTCGCCCGTGTTCACCACCCACTTGCCAGCGAAGGGAGAGGTCGTTTCTGCCCACACCTGGATTGCTCCGAATAAAAGCCAGGCGATTGCCGAGGTGGCGGTATAACGAAGGGTATTAGAGTTCATCGTCTGTGGCCTCCAGTAGTGCCGCAAAGGGGTCAGGCGCATTGCCGGATTCTTCGAGGGCTAGCTTTTCCTCTGCAGCAACTAAAAAGCGTGCCAAATTTTCGGCATAGCCCTTGGGGTCGACAAAGGGGTGAGGTGCCCCAGAGTTGCGGGTTGCTAACAAATCTCTTCGTTCAAAGACGCTCCCCATTTCAGCATGGTTGGGCAGGCTAACTTGAATATCCTGCTGCATGCTTTGCAGTCGTTGATAGCTTTGGATATAGCGTTTCGTTCGATCCGCGCCTGAAAAGTTGAGACCAACGCCGCCCAGGGTCATCGCTTCATAGGTCTCGTCGCCATCCCGCACGGTGTATTTTATAGACAGTACGCCCTCGGTATGGCCGGGGGTCTTGAATAACTCGAAGCGATTGTCGCCGAGCTTGATCACCTCACCATCCTCAGCGACCCGGTCAGGTCTTGGTGTAGGGATATAGAATTGGCCCGTTTCCGGCGCCGCCCTGGCGATTGTCCAATCTTCTTCAGTCATAACAACCGTTGCGCCAAAGATTTTTTGGAAGATCGCAGCGCCTCCGGCATGGTCGAAGTGGCCATGGGTGTTTATGACGTATTTGATGTCAGCCGGATTGAAGCCGAGCGCCTGAATATTTTTTATCAGCAGCGGTACAAAGGGTCCATAGAGAGAGTCTATTAAGACCAGGCCCTCACCGGTATCAATGAGATAGGCGGATACCCAGTCGATGCCCACGTAATAGGCGTTGTCGAAAATTTTGAAGGGCGAGACATACTGGGCCTTGGGATCATTCCAGTTATCAATCACGCGCTGCGCGGCTGCCGGTAACGCTGGTCCGGCGAAGGACTCACTGGCGCAATCTTGGCAGCTAACGTTATCGACCGAGCGGCCTGCCGCGACATCGGCAACCCAGTCGCGAACACTGACGTCTTGGGCGGCCCACGCATAAAATTCCGGGCGGCCCAAAATGGTATGGGATTCGCCACCCACGATCAGGCTTCTAAAATTGATAACCTCACCGCGAATATCCGCATGGTTCGCCTTCAAGTTATCAATAAGGTCCGCGTCGGGAGAACCGCCGAGATTGAGGAAGTATTTCTGAACACTATCTTCTGCGGCGTCATATTGTGTGAACATGATGTCTGGGTGGGCTTTGGCTGCCGCGACGTAGAGGGCCTCATAGGTCATGCTGTCGGGTGTGATGTGCTCAAAGCCCTGTTCTTCATTGAGAAAGTTAAACGATCCCCACTGGTCTTGTGGGCGGTTGTCACCACTCGACCGTCTGTAACCACCCGCGCCGTCGCCGAGCTGCGCGACGCGGGCCTCTTGGTAGTGGTTGGCAACGATGGAAGCATAGAGCGGCGATGGAATAGCGCCAGCCGAAGAGCCGGTCACCAAGATGCTCTCAGGTGCCGTTACGTTGGCATACGTCCAGTCCAGCACGGCTTGGGCATTGGTCCGTCCTCGATGGAAGATGGTTAAGGGTTCCTGCTCTGGCGTTATCGGCTGATAAACCGTATCGCTTGCGCCAAGGTGTACGTCGCCCGTGCAATACGGGGCAAAGACGATGGTGTGGTTTTTAAACGGATTATTCGGATTGTCCTGGTTGAATATGCCAAATTGGGCCTGCTCAAGACCGCCCACTCGAGGCGAATAGCTTGTCGACATAGCCAGGTCGCACGTTTCCCGGGACCAGCAGGCGCCTCCCCCCTGGAAATACAGCACCAAATGCTCTGGCTTGCCCTTGCGAACCAAGAAACGATATTCGGAACCATCCGAACATCGCGTTTCGCCAGCGGGAGAAATCGCTTGCCATGAGCGCGCGGGGTTCGCGATGGCGGCTTGCCATGCTGCTGCAACGAGGAGCAAAAGAACGGTTGTTCTCATATCAAGGTGCTCTGCTGGTATAGTTAGGACCTGTGGCCATACTAATCCAGGGTAACGCTTGGCAAAAGCGCATGCGATAGGAGGTGAAGCTTTTGGAAACGCTAGATCGCGCAACGCTGATGGGAAAACTCGCTGATTGGCAGCAACAGCTATTGTCCAGTGAGGACTTGTGGCATTGGGCCCTAGAGGTTCATGAAAAGGCGCGGCCAGCGGACGAGGTGGTGGGGAACGTCCTGGATTTGCTGGCGACGTTGCCCGAGGGGCTGATGCTACCCGAAGATGCCGTGGTGCTGTTGGATGCTTTGGGCAACCCTCCTGATGAAGCGGATTTATCCATAAATCTGCTGTGGAATTACCCCGATATCATTGACCTACACGGCCGCCGAAAAGCCCTGGCAGACGACCCCTTTTACGGGCCCTACTGCGCTGATTAAAAGATCGGGAAGCTGCTTTAGGATCACGCTGAATAGGGAGCAGGCATGGTGAATAAGATGGACCAACTGCTTGATTTACTCACCCTAGAGCAGGTGGAAAAGACGGTATTCCTCGCCCACCATCCTGCCCAACGCAGGCACCGCCTATTCGGTGGTCAGATCATGGCCCAGGCCTTGATGGCCGCGTCCCAAACCGTAGAGGTTGATCGGGTGGCCCATTCTCTTCACGGCTATTTTTTACGCCCTGGCGACCCAGCAACCCCAGCGCTCATGCAGGTAGAGCTGACAAGGGACGGGCGTTCTTTCTCAATGCGACGGGTGACGGTGAGTCAGCACGGTGAAGCGATTTTTACAATGGAGGCGTCTTTTCAGGTGCCCGAGTCGGGGGTTGAGCACCAGGCTGAAATGCCCGATTTGAAACCTCCCCCAGAGGAAAAAATCCCTGAGGCCTTGCGCAATGCACCCTTCATTACCTGGCGGCATGAGTTTCGGCGCCTCCAGCAAGAAACGCCTCAGCCCCCGCAACAATTTGTCTGGTTCAAACCCACGGGTCGGGTTCCAGAGGGCGTCGGCCTGGCCCAGGCGCTGCTGCTTTATGAGTCCGATAACACGCTTCTGGGCACGGCAAGGCTACCTCACCGAGGTCGTTTTGAGCGCGAGGATATGCAGGTAGCCAGCCTTGATCATGCGATGTGGTTTCATCGTGCTGCAGATCTTAACCAGTGGCTGCTGTATGCCATCGACACACCCAGTAGCTCCAATGCCCGTGGCTATACTCGGGGCCACATTTTCACTGAGGACGGGCTGCTGTTGGCGTCAACGGCCCAAGAGGGGTTAATTCGAGTCCATGGCGCGTCCGCCAGCCGCCCCGAGATGCGTCAGGACTGAGCGCCGGACCTAAAGACCGAGTCAATTTCGCTAGAGTGAATCAACGAGATTGCGCAGCTTTTCGCACTCCGCTACTCGCTCATCGGCGGTTTCTCCGATAAAGCTTACATTGAGGGAGGTCACGCCGGCTTCCTTGAGTGCGTAGAGTCGCTGGCGAACAAAGCCCTCAGGGCCGATCAAGGCGCTTTTTGCCAGGTAGTCGTCCGGCACCGCTGCCGCTGCTGCCTGTTTATCTCCGGACAGATAAAGGTCCTGAATAATCTTGGCCTCATCCACGTAGCCGCTCTTGGCGAAAATATCGTTGTAGAAATTTTTGGAACGCGCACCCATGCCTCCAACATAGAGTGCTGTGGAGGCACGGCCCCGCTCTCGCAGCAACTCCTTGCCCTCTCCAATGGCTACGCTCCCTCCGGCAAAGGTATCAAGCGGCGGACGCTGGGGGTCTCTCTTTGCAGTGCCCTGATCCAATGCGTCGCCCCAGACGGCGCGTGCCGCCTCAGGGGTGAAGAAGGCGGGCAGCCAGGCGTCGGCCAGCTCGGCGGTGGTCGCGACGCTGGTTGGGCCCAGGGACGCAATAGCAATAGGGATGTCCGTGCGCACGGGATGATTAATAAGTTTGAGAGGTTTCCCCAACCCTGTGCCCTGGTCTTGCGGAAGGGGTATCTGATAGTGGGTGCCCATATGCTGCAGGCGTTCTCGTCGCCAAACCTGGCGACAGATGGCGATGATTTCGCGAATGCGCGCCACGGGCGCGTTATAGGGCGTCCCGTGGAACCCCTCGATCACCTGCGGGCCTGAAGCCCCCAGGCCCAGCATAGCGCGTCCGTCAGACAAATAATCAAGGCCTGCAGCGGTCATGGCCAGCAGGCTGGGGGTTCGGGTGTAGATCGGCAGAATGCCAGACGCAATAGTAACGCGGTTTGTCTCAGCCGCTAGGTAACCCATTGCCGTTGGCGCATCGAACGAGTAGGCCTCGGGCACCCACACCAAATCAAGGCCAGCCTGCTCGAGGGATTTGATTTCAGCTACAGCTTCTTTAAATCCACCTGCATAGCCCATGAGCGTTGAAATTCGCATCTTGTCTACCCCACAAAGTGTTGCGAGATTATGGAGACTTGGGCATGGTCAAGCATCTTTTTTTGGAGCTGTGTCGAATGCTTGGATGGCATCGAAAAGGGTCCCGGGGGCCAGCCATATGGGGGCATTGGAGCAGCCTAGCGTTGCCGTTGTTGCTGCTCTCCACCGCGCTGTCTCGAGCAGAGCCTTCAAGATTGGACGTCTTTGCGGCGCAGGCGGCAGAGCGACTTTCTCAATACATTCAGGTGGACACCACCAACCCACCCGGCAACGAGGGGCGAGGCGTAGCCTTTTTGGCGCAGATATTTGATCAGGCCGGCATTCAGTATGAAACGGCCGAATCCGCACCGGGCCGAGGCAATATATGGGCGACGCTACCCGGTAACCCCGATGCCGAACTGAAACCCGCCTTAATTTTGCTGCACCATATAGACGTTGTGCCTGCAAATGCGGAGTACTGGTCCGTCCCGCCGCTATCCGGAACACAGCAAGATGGCTTTATTTACGGGCGTGGTGCCATTGATACCAAGGGACTGGGTATCGCCCAACTTCAGGCATTCTTGGCCCTTGCTGAGAGCGAGACGGCGCTGAATCGAGACGTCATTTATATGGCCACGGCGGATGAAGAGGCCGGCGGATTCTTTGGCGTAGGCTGGTTGATCGAAAATCGCCCCGAGCTGTTTCAGGGCGTTGGCTTCGTTCTGAATGAAGGGGGCTCCGCCCGATTATTCGATGAGCAGTCAGTGGTCCTGCTTGAGGTCACCCAAAAAGTGCCCCTGTGGCTGCGCCTGACGGCCAAGGGCCGGCCAGGCCACGGCTCTTCCCCCCAAGTCAATACGTCGGTAACGCGCTTGATCCGTGGCCTCAGCCGTATCAGCGAAACAGAGTTTCCACCACGCGTTATTGATCCCGTGGCGGTCATGTTCGAGGGACTTGCTCCCTATCAGACGGCCCGAGATAGACGCGCTTACGCAAACCTACGAGAGAGTGTTGGCGACCCTGACTTTTTGCTGATGTTGAGATTGAGGAGTCCCAGCAGCCATGCTCTGCTGCGTAATACCTGCTCGATCACGACATTAGAGGGCAGCAGCAAGATCAACGTTGTTCCTGCGGAGGTCTACGCGGAGTTGGACTGTCGGCTCCTACCCGATCAGGACCCTGCGCGTTTCGTGGATCAGATCAAAACCATCCTAAGTGATGATCTGATAAGCGTTGAAACCATCATGAGCTTTACCCCTGCGGTCAGCCGTACGGATACGCCTCTCTTCGCCGCTATCGCCCAGGTCTCCGAGCAAACCTATGCGGCTCCCTTGGTGCCCATCGTGTCCGGCGGCTTTACGGACTCGCACTTTTTGCGAGATCTGGGGATAACGAGCTACGGATACTCACCCTTTGCCTTTGCGCCGGATGAAGCGACGGGTATTCATGGAAACAATGAGCGGCTGAGCGTGGAAAATTTAGAGCGAGGCGTCAGAACGTTGTATCGACTCTTGGACTTATTTACCCAAACGCCTTAGGTTGCATGACGGGTCCGATGCTCCTCGTCGCTGATGGCCATCACTCGCATTGGAGGAACAATGACAGCTGAGCCCAATTTCACTGCCATGCATGATCGCATGCAGTTCTACGTTGATCAGGAAATTCTCCCCTGCTGCGCTACGGTGGTGTTCCGTGGCACCGAAATTATTGATCAGAAGACTTTTGGCTTTATGGACTTAGAGAGTCGGGAGCCCCTACGCAGCGACGCCATCTTTCGCATGAAATCGAATACGAAACTCATTACCTCCGTTGCGCTGATGATGCTTTATGAACAGGGACTTTTTGATCTAGACGACCCGCTTCCGAAATACCTGCCAGAATTTAGCGACATGAGCGTGTTGAGCGAGGGAGCGACATCCCTTGCCGATTGCGTTCCGGCTGAGGGGTTCATAACGCCTCGGCAGCTGCTCTGCCACAGCGCTGGATTGAGCTATGGCTTTATTGAGCCAACGTCCTTGATTGACCAAGCCTACGCCCAAGCAGGGATCAACCTTCTGGAGGATGAAAACCTAGATCTGGACGAGCTGTGCGCGCGCGTCGCAGGGCTGCCCCTAGTCTATGAGCCCGGCACAGCCTGGCGCTACTCGGTGGCCACAGACGTTTGTGCGCGGCTGCTGGAAGTGCTCACCGGACAGCCTTTTGACCGGGTGCTTCGGGAGCAAATTTTTGAGCCTCTTGGTATGGTCGATACTGACTTTTGGGTTTCTCCAGACAGGGCACACCGGCTCACCACGCACTATGGACCCACGAATCTTCTCGACCCAATGGCATCGGGCTTGGTTAAGACCGATGACCCCATCGCTGGACACTTTAATCAACCCCGCAAATTGTTAAGCGGCGGTGGCGGCTTGGTGTCGACGGTAGCGGATTACTCTCAGTTTCTACGCATGCTGGTCAACGAGGGTGAATGGACTGGCGTACGATTACTGAAGCCCCAAACCCTCGAGTTGATGCGAACCAATCAACTTGCCCCAGGCGTTGGCGTAGAGTTTTTAAATTGGCAGATGCCAGGCACGGTCTTCGGACTCGGTTTCGCAATAAAGGCCGCGTTAGCGGATCACGAACCGCCGGCCTCGCTAAATGAATATCACTGGGGCGGCCTTTCGGGCACGCATTCTTGGGTCGCGCCAGAAGCCAACCTGACCGGTTTTTGTCTGACGCAAAGGATGCCCGGATTTTTGCACCCTTTTAGCCAGGACTTTAAATCTATGGTTTATGAAATTGCCTCAGAATGAGGGCACAATGAGGCCGAATTCGACAGCTTAGGGCTTAGCGTGGCAGAACAACAGGATTCCCAGACAGACTCCGGTAGTGAGGATAAGGTGCCGACCAGGAAGGCATCTAATCTCATCTTTAAATTGGCCATGTGGATGCTGACGATCCTATGCTTCTACCTGGTTTATTCCCGAACTGAGGCCAAGGCAGCCTTTGAAGGGCTTACCGTGGCGGAGTACCTGATTCGGTTTTTCGCAGACGCGAATTGGCTAGGGTGGCTGATGCTGATGGTCCCCTACTCTTTCTTCTTCTTTTTCGTCGACGCCCATGCCAGCTGGCGAGCCATACGCTGGTTTAATGCCGGAGAGCTAAAGCTCACGCAGGTTTTGCCGATCCGCGCCAGCGCCTACATCTTGTCGCTAGTAAACGAACAGGTTGGCAAGGGGGCGATGTCGCTTTACCTGGCGCGTCGGCATGAGGTGCCCGCGTGGCAGGCCCTCTCAACCATGGTGATGCTGGGTCTCACGGAGATTTATCAGCTCCTGATTTTCTCCGCCATTGGCGTATCGCTCTATTACTCCTTGGTACAGGAGGCATCGACCCAGCTCCCACTCGATACCATCCTGCCCATCGTCTTCGTCGTTGCCGCGGCCTATCTTCCCCTGCACATCCTATTTTTTCGAGGACATCTGATGCAGGCGCCAACGATCAGGAACGCCCAGATTTTTCGGGCCTTCAGAGAGGCCAGACCCCACCAGTATTTATTGCTGCTGTTGTTTAAAGCACCAAATCTCATCGGCGCGGTGTTTGTGTATACGACGGCGCTGGCGTTGTTCAATGTGGACGTGAGCTTTGGTCAGATGCTTGCATTCCTGCCGGTGATCTTCCTGGCCGCCGCGCTGCCCCTACCCTTTCATGCTGGCGCCCTGCTGCTTTGGGCCGTCTTATTCCCAGATTACCCAGAGGTTGGCGTGTTCAGCGTCATCATGCACACCTTCTTCGTGGTCTTTAACGCAGGCATAGGCGTCGCGTTTTTACCCAAGGCGAATGCGGAACTCTTTGGTGACTGAGGGCGCTGGGGTCTCCGGGTTACCGGTGACGCCACAGATGCCAGGCGCGATCACCCATGGAAAGAACGGTGGTGATGACCAGCATCCAGCCGAACAGCAGAGCCGTAGTCCGCAGAGCGCTCGAGTCCATCGCCATGGCCAATAGCCCGGTCAGCACCACAAAAAAGTAGGCCACACCATTTGCTCGCCCCAGCCAGCTGGTGCGAAGGGATCGCCCTGCAAGCGCCTTTGAGTCCAGGGTGTACTGAGCGAATGCAGCTAAAATGATGATCCACAGCCCGAAGGGCAGCAGCCCGATGTGGGCCAGGGCCCAGCAGCCTGCTGCCACGAAGATCGCGTCAGTTATGTGGTCGAAGAATCCCCCAAACGCAGTGTCCTCATTGCGCCCACGCGCGAGTCGACCGTCGAAGAAGTCGCTGAGGGCAGCAGCGAAAAAAATGAGCAAGGACCCCAGCCAGTACCCGCTGAGGATGACCCAAACCAACAAGGGCGCGAGCAGAAGGCGAGAGAGGGTCAGGGCATTGGCCAGGGTTAACTTTGGGGCGATAGTGCCCGGAGGTTCGGGTGGCGTCTTTTCTTTATCTGAACAGCCGTTCATCGTGGCCAAGGGGCAGCAGGCGCTGTTTAGTTTGCGGTGGCTCGGGCGGTGAGGCGATAAAAAGAGCCTTCGTTTTCGAAGTCCCTGTGCCCCTGCACATCGTATTTGGCACGAAATGCGACGGAAACTGGCAGCGCCTCCTCGGCACCGGATACCCTTGAGGCCGTTGCCTCATAGAGCTTGCCATCCACGTTAAGGACAACGCTAGGGTCTGCCTCAAGGTATTGGGCCCAGCGGTTTGTTCGCTTTGACGCCGCGATATAGAAGTCGCTGCCCAAACCCAGGCCCCAAATTGTCACCGAGTAAGGGTCCTCTGGGTTCGTTTGCAGGAGCACGTTCTCGCGATCTTCCACATGGGCCCAGTTCTCGGGCCAGGACGCCAGTTCGCCGCTGAGCGTGCCGCCCGGAATAGGCCCAATCGGGGCGCTACAGCCGAATAGGGCAACGCCCAGGGCCAGGCTGCCGAGCTCTTTTGAACAATTGCGCATCTCATTTATCTCGCGGTAAGGTCGCAGCATGATGTTACTAAAATTCCTGACTATTTATTGAGGAAAAGTATGCAATCCACGCCTCAAAAATGGCTTATTACTGGCGCAAACGGCAATTTGGGGCGACGTCTTACCGCCTGCCTGATGGCGGCAGGTCACCGGGTGGTGGCCGTGGTTCGAAGTGAATCTGCTAGAGAAAGCCTGATGGGCCTTGACCCCCGGGGCCCAAGCGATTTGTTCCAGGTCCAGATAGCGAACTATGACGATGCGGCTCAACTTGCCGATGTTGCAGATGACTGTGATCGCGTCATTCACTTGGTGGGTATCTTAAAGGCCTCCTCTCGGGCGAGTTATACAGACGCTCACGAGCGCAGCTGTCAGCGGTTGCTCCAGGCTTTGGTGCGAACGCAGGTACGGCATGTGACCTATGTTTCCATTCTCGGGTCGACGCCTACTTCTGGGAATCCTTGTTTGGCATCCAAGGGTCGGGCAGAAAAGATCCTCGCTGATGGCCAAATACCCTGCTGCACCCTCAGAGTACCCATGGTGGTTGGCGAAGGTGATTACGCAAGTGCAATGCTCCAGAAAAGAGCCCATAACCCGCGGAATTTCGCCTTTCGCGCCAGCAGCTTAGAACAGCCTATCTATGCCGGGGACGTTGTGTCTGCGATTTGCGCTGCCGCCTCCCAGAAACTTGAGGGCGGCTTCGATCTCGCGGGACCGGAGTCTCTGACTCGGGCCGCGCTTTACGAGCGAGCAGCTACCGTTGTGGGCCGCGAGACTAAGGTGATCTCGCTGCCCGTCGGCCTAGGCTTAGCGCTTGCCTTTGTTCTGGAGAAGACCGTCACCGAACCGCCTATCACGCGCGCGATGCTGGAAGTCTTGGACCATGACGACGATGTGGACACCACGGCGATAGCGGAGCGCCTGGAAATCACGCCACTGACCACCGTTGATGAGATGTTGAGGCTTATTCTTCCGGGTTAAGCCTTTGGCGTCGTTCCAGCTATTTAAGATGTCGCGCGAGAAAGGGAAGGCTGACGTCCAATCTGTGATCTATTCCTGAATGGCTGCCAGAAAACTCTTCATAGCGATGCTTAATGCCTTTCTTGGCAAGGGCCGTTGACAGTTGGCGCGTGCCGAAGTGGATGTGGTATTGGTCCTGCCACCCACAGTCTATAAAAATGGCTCGCGTGCGGCGCAGCCTATTCCAGTAGCGAGGGATCATCGTGACGGGGTCGTGCCGTCGCCAAGCTCGCCATCTCTCCTTGATCAGAAGGCCATTCTCTAGGTCGTAGGGCAGTCGAAACCCATTGGGTGCTTGGGGATCCGGGTCATAGGTGGCCGACATAGCCAGCAGCATAAGCGTTGTAATGTCTTGGCTCGACAGCTGCTGCGTCCCGTTTTGATGCCGCCCACGAATATGGTCTAGGAAACGAGCGACGCGACCGTCGTCTAAGCCCTCTCCCGGTGTTCGCTCAACGGAACGCTTGCCAGGCTTTAGGAGGGGCTCACGCCACTTTTGCAGGTGCGTGAGCGCACCCGGCCACTCGGCCCCATAGACAAAGTCGAAGTAAGCATCTCCGGCATGACTGGCGAAGCCCCCCCAACAATCTGGATGAGACATAGCTAGCCGTATGGCCCCATACCCGCCCGAAGACTTCCCAAAACATCCCCGATGTGAGGCTGAGGCCAGCGTTCTGATTTCTTGGTCGACAAAGGGCACAATTTCATCGCAAAGATAGTCGGCATACTGGCCAACGGCAGATGAATTGATGTACTGATTGCCCCCAAAGCTGGTATAGCAATCGGGAAAAACCACCACCACCGGCGGCATTAACTTTTGACCAATCAGGCGGTCGAGTTTTTGCACTAGGTTTTCTTCAAATGCTCGCCAGTTTAGGTGTGCTGGCCCAGACCCGGTAAAGGCAGCGAGGTCGTACAGGGTGATGAAGCGTTTCTTTCTATACCTTGGCTGATCATAGGCAGCCGGGAGGTAAACGGGTACCTGCCGGCGTCTTGGGTCACCCAGGGGGTTGTCTGCGAGTATGCTGGAATCATGTTCCAACATGACAATTCTGCCGCCCTGTGTCGCTTGTCCTTGCACTAAATTGCCCGCTCTCCGCTGTGACGAATCTATCCTAGCGCTGCACTGCGTCTCACGCACCGCATTTTAAGGCCGCGCGTTAGCCAGCCTGTTTTTCAACCATCGCCCCGGCTATAGTCTTGCCACTCTTTCTCATCTGAAACGTTATTGGGAGCGTTCATGTTTAGCCCCTGTAAAATAAAGGCGTTGCCCTTCCTAGCGCTCATTCTCTGTTTCGCGCCATCAGCAAATGCAGCGGATGCAAAGCAGGGAGCGAGTTTGTACCCGGTCTGCAGTGCCTGTCACGGCCCGAAGGGTTTAGGGAACCGCGCTATGTTGGGTCCAAAGCTGGCAGGGCAAGATGCGGACTATCTCCTGGCCCAGCTCCGTCTCTTCCAAAGTGGCGCCAGGGGTTCGGCCCAGGGAGACGCACAGGGACGTCAGATGGCAGCCATGTCGAAAGGGCCCCAACTTTCTTCAGATCAGGCGCTTGAGGACCTGGTTGCTTACATTGGGACGTTTCCCAACCAGGCGGTGCCCACGAGCGTTGAGGGTGACAAGGATCGAGGAAAGGGTCTCTATCAAACCTGTGCCGCTTGCCACGGTGACCGTGCCCAGGGGTTATCGCAAATGGCCGGTCCCCGTCTCCAGGGCCAACATGACTGGTATTTGCTCTCTCAGTTGAAAAAGTACCGGGCGGGACAGCGCGGCTATGCCGCGGATCACCATGCCGGGCGTCAGATGCGCTCGATGATGGGTGTGCTTGCAAAAGAAGCGGATTACATTGATGTGGTGGCCTACATCAATACCCTGTCTCAGGAATGACGGGACGTTTAACAGTTGACCTCAACGCCCTGGCGCAAAACTATCGAACGCTGGCGGCATTAGACCAAGGTCCCTGCAGCGCCGTAATCAAGGCTGACGCCTATGGGTTGGGTATGCCGCCTGTGGCCCGCCGCCTTTGGTCTGTCGGCTGTCGGCATTTTTTCGTCGCCTTTGTGGAAGAGGGGGTGCAGCTGCGTCGTGAGCTGCCTGATGCAGAGATATTCGTGCTTGAAGGGGTGTATCCGGATGCGCTGCAGGCCATGCGCGCTTATCGGCTCACCCCGGTTTTGAATACGGTTGGCCAGTGCGATCTTTGGTCCGATGGGGATCTGCCCGCAGCCTTACATATCGATACGGGGATGACCCGCCTGGGCCTGCCTGTGGAAACGGATCCCGGGTCGCTGCCCAGGCTCAACCTGAAGTATTTGATGACGCATTTAGCGCGCGCGGATGAATTCAGCAATTTTCATACTCAAGCTCAGGTCGATGCGTTCTCCAGCGCCTTCGCGCGGTTTCAAGTGGCTTACCCGGAAATTGGCTTGAGCATAAACAATTCGGCAGCGCTGCTGTCCACTGACCTAGGCACGCCTTTGCCCGTCGCCCTCCATCGCCCTGGTATAGCGCTGTATGGCAGTCATCCTGGACCCATTTCCGAAGGAGGGGATAATTGCCTCCAAACGGTTGCGCTGCTCGAGGGGCGGGTCCTCCAGGTTAGAAGGGTAGAGGCCGGCACCGCGGTGGGGTATGGAGGCACCTACGTTACGCAACGCCCCGCTCGCTTGGCGACCATTAACGTTGGCTATGCCGATGGCGTGCCCCGGCTTCTCTCAAATGTGGGCTGCGTTTTTGCTCAACAGCGGCGATTGCCCATTGTTGGAAGGGTAAGCATGGACTCGATCCAGGTGGAGATCGGAACGCTTGAGCTAAGTGAAGGGGACTGGGTAGAGATATTCGGCCCCCATGTTCCGATTGACGAGGTGGCCGCTCAGTGTCAAACGATCTCATACGAAGTCCTGACGGGATTGGGCCAGCGCCTGGAGCGGACCTATCTTGGCGATGGGGCTTAGGTAATCGAGTGGGCATCAGCGGGCATTTAGGGGGAGGACAATGGTGACAACGTTAAGGCCTGGAGGCATTTTTGCGGGCTTGGTGGTGCTGTTCACGGCACTGCTGCCGACTCAGGGGCTCGCTCAGTGCGCCAGTGATAAACCAAGCCTTCTCGGGGCTTTCCCTAAGGGGTGGGGTATCGACCCAACCGGCTCGCGCTTCGTGAATCCCCAGCACACCCAGATCAATGCTGGGAACGTTGGCCAACTCCAGCTCAAATGGGTGTATGGGTTCGCGTCGGACACCCAGCGTTCTTTTCCACTGGTGACGGAAGATACGGTATTCATAGGCGATGCAGGCCTCGGCCTTGTCGCCTTAGATCGGGCTAATGGCTGTGAGCGGTGGAGAAATACAGACGTGGGAGCCGATGTGGCCTCCGCCGTCCTGGCCAGGGAGACCGATGATGCGCTGATGCTCGTTATCGCCAGCCGTGAGGGCGGCATCTCGGCGGTGGACGCCCTGAGCGGCAGAACCCTTTGGGAGGCGGAAGTCGAGGATGAACCGGTGCCGTGGTATTCCGGCTCTCCGCTGGTGGTAGGGGATCAAATCTTTGTGCCCATATCGAGTCAGGAAATAGCGCTGAGCATGAACCCCTTTTACGGCTGCTGTAAATCTAGTGGAGGAATGGCCGCGCTGGATGCGGACACCGGGGAACAGCTCTGGTATGCACCCACGATTAAAGAGGAACCTAAGGTCACTGGCCGGCACCTCGTCTTTGTTGAGAAATGGGGTCCCAGTGGCGCGCCGGTATGGAGCGCGCCTTCCTTTGACGCGGCTCGAGGGCTGCTCTTTTTTGGTACCGGAGAAAACTATACTGCCCCAGCGACGGAGACCAGCGATGCGATCATTGCGCTGGATGCCGGCACAGGAGAGCGGCGCTGGGTTCGCCAATTTACCGCTAACGATACTTTCAACATGGGCTGTGTCATTGGCGGACCTAACTGTCCCGAGGATGCTGGCCCCGATCTGGACTTCGGGGCTCCACCGATCATCGCTACGACGCCCAGCGGGCGTGATCTGGTTTTCGCTGGGCAAAAGTCGGGTGCTGTTTATGCTATGGACCCGGACACCGGAGACCTGGTTTGGAGCGCGCGCCCAGGTCGAGGGGGCTACCTCGGCGGAATACATTGGGGCATGGCAGCAGATGCTAAGCGCGGGATTCTCTATGTGCCAATCAGCGATCTCCCGGCAGGTCCCTATCCAGAGAACATACCTGGCGCGCCGGGCATGTTTGCGCTCGATATGGAGGATGGCACCATACTTTGGCATACGCCTAGGCCTGTTTTTGACGGGCAATTTTTTTGGCCAGGCCTTTCAGCCGGCATTGTGGCAGCGGAAGGAATGGTCTTGGCTGGCGGCCTAGATGGCATGATTTTGGCCTACCGAGCGACTGACGGTGAGGTGATCTGGTCCTTCGATTCGGCGCGGACGTTCGGGTCGGTGAATGGCGTCAAGGCACAGGGTGCCAGCATCGACTCACATGGCCCGCTAATTGCCGGAGATGCGGTTATCGTCTCCTCTGGCTATGGCGGCCTTCAGATGAAGGGTGGCAACGCGCTGCTTTACTTCGAGCTTGCGTCGAACCCCGTGCCTGCCGATGCCCCTGCTAATGCGGGTGCCGCTGTTACTGCAGCGGGGCAGTAATGCGGCCTCATCAAGGCTTGCTTGGTCGCAGGCTGCTTGCCGCGCTCATCGATTTTTTTCTCGTGCCCACAGCGGCCATGATGATCATGTTGGTCACAGGGGTTATGGAGGGGCCGGAAGCTTACGCAAACGGCGTTCCATGGCTCAGAATTTTACTGCTTGGCGTTGCGGGTTATGTGTTGACCAACGGCTGGTTGCTCTGGCGCAGGGGCCAGACCGTGGGGAAATGGTTGCTAGACATTAAAATCGTCCAAATGGATGACCCCGACGCACGACCTCCGTTGTGGAAACTTGTTGGGGTTCGGGCGTTGTTTTTTGGTTTCCCCCATGCTGCTTTGATTGGATTTTGGTATTTGGTGCTGCTGGACGTCCTGCCGATCTTCTGGTCGTCTCGCCGCTGCCTGCATGATGTTGCGGCAGGCACCCAGGTGGTGAGGCGGGGCTAACCTGGGCCAGAGGCAACCATATTTTGTGCCGCGAGCCGATCACTGATCGGAGAACAAAGGCGGTTGAGACGTCCATCCGCTAGCGTGTAGAACCAACCATGCAGCGTCAGGTCTTGCTGACGCGCCCAGGCGTCCTGGACGGTAGGCGTATCCGCCAAATTCGCCAGCTGATGTCGCACGCTATGTTGGCACATGCCGTTCAGTGCTTGATCGTTGTTTAAGCTAGCGACCTGTTCGCGGTACGCCGCCCAGAGGTCCCGGATAGGCGCGAGCCATTGGTCGATGACGCCGGTTGTGCCACCCTGCATGGCTGCATTGATGCCACCGCAGCGCTCATGGCCGCAGACGATGATGTGGTTTACCTTCAGGGCCTCGACGGCGTACTGGATCACGCTCATGCAGCTGGGGTCATTTGGCTTGATAAGGTTTGCAATATTTCGGTGAACGAAAATGTCGCCAGGAAGCTGGTTAGTGATCATCGTTTCCGGCACGCGGCTGTCTGAACAGCCAATCCACAAGACGGATGGACTTTGACCGAGGGCAAGTTCGGCAAAGAGCCCCGACTGCTCAACTGCAATACGCTCCGCCCAAAGGCGATTGTGTTCAAGCAAGTCGTCCGGTTGCTTTGCCAAATCTAATACCTCGCAAATTTCAAGAAGTGCTGGGCCGGGAACCTTCGTGGATGGCCCATGCCGAAGTTAATTAGGCTATCATTTTTCTTACTAGATATTCGGGGGTGGGTATGGGTTTGATACCAGATTTTGACTTTGGTCTTGGAGAAACCGTCGCCCAGCTGCGGGAGAGCGTTGCGTCTTTCTGCAGCAAGGAGATAGCGCCGTTAGCGCATGAAATTGATCGAAGCAACTCCTTCCCCCGAGCGCTTTGGCCCAGGCTGGGAGAGTTGGGCATTTTAGGAATGACGGTAGACGCAGAGTACGGCGGCGTTGATCTGGGTTATCTGGCTCACACGGTGGTGATGGAAGAGATTAGCCGCGCCTCTGCGGCGGTGGGTCTTTCCTACGGCGCGCATTCCAATCTTTGCGTCAACCAAATCCAGCGATTTGGGACCCCAGAGCAGAGACAAGCTTACCTGCCCAAGCTAGTATCAGGCACGTTCTTGGGTGCGCTGGCCATGAGCGAACCGGGTTCCGGCTCAGACGTTGTGAGCATGGGGTTACGTGCCCGCCCTGACGGTGATAATTACATACTGAACGGCACCAAAATGTGGATTACCAACGGCCCGGGTGCGGATGTGCTCGTGGTTTATGCAACCGTGGATCCTGAACTCGGCAGCAAGGGGATCACGGCCTTTCTTATCGAGAAGGATATGGCGGGGTTCAGCACGGGTCAGAAATTGGACAAGTTGGGCATGCGCGGATCGGATACTGCGGAGCTGATCTTCGAGGATTGCAGGGTGCCCAGAGCGCAGATGCTTGGCGGTGTCGGTGAGGGGGTTCGTATTTTGATGAGTGGGCTGGATTTTGAGCGAGTGGTGCTAGCAGGCGGCCCCCTAGGGATCATGCGATCCTGCCTGGACCTGGTGATGCCCTATATCCACGAACGTCAACAGTTCGGTCGCCCAATCGGTGAGTTTCAGCTTATGCAGGGGAAAATAGCGGACATGTATACCGAGACCAACGCTGCTCGCTCCTACGTGTATGCGGTCGCGGCTGCCTGCGACGCAGGGAGGACCACGCGGTTCGATGCAGCAGGCTGCATCCTCTATGCCGCGGAGCGGGCAACCCAGCATGCTCTGCAGGCGATCCAGGCGCTGGGCGGAAACGGCTATATCAATGACTACCCTGCGGCCCGACTGTTACGTGACGCAAAGCTGTACGAGATCGGGGCAGGCACCAGCGAAATTAGACGGATGTTAATCGGCCGAGAGTTATTCGACGCAACTCATGCCTAGAGATATAATATGCAGCCCCGTGAAGCCGTTTCTAGTGGCGGCTGACAAAGCTTTTTCCGTGACGTCGAGTCAGTAACACAGCACAAGGAGACATCGTGCAGGCAAAATCATTGGTATTTGTGGCAGCTCTAGCTTTCGTCGGCGTCTTTGCCCATGCGGTACCGCCGGGCACGAAGAGCGATATAGATCAACGGCTCCAGCCTATGGGAATGGTCAATAGGGCGGCAGCCGTCGACGAGTCCCTGGTTCAAGTTGCGGCAGCGCCACTTTCGGGTGAAGACGTCTACGGTCAATACTGCGCTGTCTGCCATGCTGGTGGAGTTGGCGGTGCTCCGTTGTTTGCGGATCAGCAGGTTTGGGCGCCTCGAATCGCAAAGGGGATGGAAGTCTTGATGGACAGCACGCTTAATGGGATCAACGCTATGCCTGCTCGGGGCACCTGCATGAGCTGCTCCGACGAAGACCTCGGTGCCGCCGTGACGTACATGCTTGAGGCTGCAGAGTAGCGCACTATACTGAGGCCA
>CENJ01072975.1_pt1 | contig 25597 bp, 25 predicted proteins | sample 356161 | NCBI WGS metagenome assembly CENJ01 (sample SAMEA2619531, study PRJEB7988) | marine metagenome | biome: marine biome (ENVO:00000447); feature: surface water layer (ENVO:00002042); material: "saline water (ENVO:00002010), including plankton (ENVO:xxxxxxxx)" | depth 5 m | reverse complement strand
CTGCTAGAACCGCTGCTAGAACCGCTGCTAGAACCGCTGCTAGAACCATCACCAGAGTTTGCAGTATCAAATCTATTTTTAATCCAGCCTTCGAGAATTAAGCTATATCCAAGATAGACCAATAACTCACGTACTGCCTCTGCATTCGTTGGTTGGTCGTTAAAAGGTTGTGCAGAGCTGTTTTGAGAAATATTTACAATATTTCCAATACTTTGGCCGTATTGAGTTATTCCTAAGTCATACAGTTCGGATTCCGTGATGCCCTCATAAGAATCGTTTGGAAAGGTCCAGGCATTTGCCCCGCTTTCTCCAGCACCTCTTGTGAAAAAATGAGGAGTAGGCATGTTAAATACGTTACCTGGATTTTGGTTATTTAACCAATCCGTTGTTCCTCCGTTATACCAAGCTTCTGAGTTAAAGGGGATTCTGCTTAAAAATGCATAGGCATCATCAGCACTCCAGATACTACCATCAGTTTTTACATACCCATGCCCACTAGGGTTTCTTACCAATTGTCCATTGCTTCCGTCTGCGTCCAAAACATTAATTGATGTTAATTCGGACAAAAGAACTTTATCTCCATCATCTAAGTTTGCCCACCAGGCACTTGAATCATCCCAGTCCATTATTTCTTTTTCTTGTTAATTTCTTTTTCTAGTTGAGCGTATACTTTCTCAACCTCACCTTCTTTAAGTAAATCAGAAGGAGCTTTGCTGTCCAAAGCTTTATTTGCAGTTTTCAACCACTGCGTAGCGCTATAAGAAGGCATACTCTTTGCCAACAGATGAAGAACGTCGTATTTAGATAAATTAGGCATTTATATATTATATTACACCAAAGTCAGTGTATTTATATTTATAACCAATAAAAAATTATGGGACGTAAAAAATCTACCCCTGACATAGAGTCAATCGCAGAAAATTCTTTAAGATCTAAAATAATAGTAAAAGGAAAAGAATTAACGGAAAAACAAAAAATATTCTTAAAAATTGCTTGCGACGAAAATACAAACGTCATGTTTGTGAATGGACCTGCGGGTTCTACAAAAACCTACATGGCGGTTTTTGCTGCATTAAGACTTTTGCAAAAAAATTATGACCTTGACTTACTTTATGTAAGAACCGCAATTGAAAGCGCAGATAAAGGGCTAGGAGCTTTACCAGGAACTCTTGAAGAAAAATTTAATCCTTATATGGCTCCCTTAGAAGACAAGCTCACGGAACTGCTTCCCAAAACAAGCACCGTGAAAAGTGACCTATTAGATTCTGGAAGAATACAAGCTATGCCAATAAACTTTTTAAGAGGGGCGAATTGGATAGAAAAAATTGTAGTAGCTGATGAATCTCAAAATTTTACATTTAAAGAATTAACCACCCTAATAACAAGAATAGGAAGTGATAGTAAATTATTTATTTGCGGTGATATAATGCAAAGTGACATCAACGGAAAAAGTGGTTTTAAAGACATGATTAATTTATTCAAAGATTCAGAAAGTAAATCTAAAGGAATTCATTATTTCCAATTTAATGAAGATGATATCTTTAGAAGTGAGATACTTAAATATATAATAAAGAAACTTAAAACGTGTAATAATTAATTATGGAAGGATTATATATAGTCATATCTGCTCTTATTGGTGCAATTGCTACAGTGGCAAGCGTATTTTTACGTCAACGATTTTCTAAATCAAAAAACAGAGACCCCATCCTAACTGAACATCAAAACAGCGACAATATTTATACCGCTCTTAATTTTGTTATGGAACAAATGGGAGCCGATAGAGCGTATATATTTCAGTTTCATAATGGCTCTTATTATATGTCAGGCAGGAGTCAGCAAAAATTTAGTTGTACCCATGAGACAACTACTCAAGGAGTAAGCAGAGAGTCAAGTTATTCACAAAATCATATAGTATCTAACTACCACGAATATATCGACAGTATTGTTAAGGATGAATGTTTTTCATTTCAAACTGCTGAAGAAGTTGGCGATCATGCTTTTGCAGCCTTAATGAAAGCTAAAGGGGTGCAAAGTATTTACAACATACCAATTAAAACTTTAAATAATAAAATAATAGGAATTCTAGGCGTTGATTATGTTAAAAAATGCGTCGAAGATTCTGACTTTAGCGTATGCGATTTAGACCATGCAGAAAAGTTTTGTGAACAAACTAATGAGTTCATGAGAAGACAAGCCAGAATCGTTGCGGGTTATTTAGTTTAAAATTGATTTTTAATACATTTATTTTTAGTATAAAGGTATATGCAATTTATATACTGTACTGAATGTGGCTCGAAGAATGTTTATTCTGGATCGAAGCCTAAATTTTGTTCTTCTTGTGGTCACCCCATGGGCACAACAAGTTCTACAAAAAATAATAATTTAAATAAAGAAGCTATCGTAAAAACAAAAGCTTCATTGGCAGAAGGTGAAACGGATATCGATTATGTGCCATCAATAAGTTCGTTTGAATACGAGATTAGTGATGACGGGACCCTAGGTAGTAAGACAATTAACGTCGGAGACATATTTAATGCCCAGGAAACCAGCCAAAAAAGAAGACGCCCCTCAAAGTAATAAATTAAAATACGAGGACTTCTCCGACTTAATAGATCAAGAATTAAGGAAAAGGAGCAGGAATTGGTTTTTAACCTCTGTTAACTGGGTTGACTTTGATGATGTGTCTCAAATAATTAGGGCTCACATAAATAATAAATGGCATCAATGGGATCAATCTAGACCAATTAAACCATGGCTTAATAAAATAATAGCCAATCAAATGAAAAACATCTTGCGTAATCATTACAGTAATTACGCCAGACCTTGTTTGAATTGCCCATTTAATTCTGACGTAGAATATAATCTTTGTAGTTTTACTGAAAGCGGTACACAAGACAAAACTTGCCCACTTTACGCTAAATGGGAGTCTTCTAAAAAACACGCTTATAATGTTAAAATAACACTTCATCTGGATAGCCATATCCACGAAGTTGATCAAGGATCGGAACATTTCTTGGGATCTGACATAGCTTTAGCTTCAGAAAAATTATTCAAAGAAATGGAAAATATTCTTAATGAAAGACAATATAAAGCATTTAAAATGTTATATATAGAAAATAAAACAGACGAGGAAGTAGCTCATGAAATGGGTTTCAAGAGTACAGAGTCTGGAAGAAAAGCGGGCTATAAACAAATCAAGAACCTCAGAAAAATGTTAAAAGATAAAGCGGCAAAAATATTAAAAAACAAAGGAATAACTTTTCTAGGCGATGAATCTGACTGACGAACAAAAACAAATAATAAGGGATAATTTTAAATCAAACCCTGATCTACTTGAACTAACCAGGTTAGTTTTCCAGAACGATTCAATCGATGGAAGAAGTAGAGAAGGAAGAGCTGTAAGAGAATTTTTATCAGAAGAGAAGCTGGAATACCAAACAAGATTCAGGGAGAAAGTTGAAGATATAGAGCTAACAGACGAGCAAGAAGAATTTATTAAAGCTCAAGCTCAAAACGGTTTAAGCGCTTACCAAATAGCTGAAATTTTATTTCCTAATGTGCGTATTATTCGTTTCTGCAAACAACATCACACTATTCTTGATTTTCTAAGAGAATATGAGCCCGCTTTTGTTCATGAAACAGAAACAGCTGTAAATCGCACATATGTCCCGCCTAAGATTTTTACCACAGCATTAAATAAAGTAAATAGCTTCACTATGAAAGGTTTATCTGAGGATAAATTATCTTATGAAGATACTGAATGTATTGAGTCCTTAATGAGAAGTTTATCGGCGCCAAGATTCATACAAGTAATCAGTAATTATAATAACATGAAAGACAGAGAGTTATTTGAAGCTGAGTTTATAAGAGCCACATGGGACAAACCAGACTTAACGAGTGATGAAATTAATCTTTATATTAATGTATGTGTTGATTATATTAATTTAAAAAATATCTCGGGGCACATTGAAAAACTAAATACAATGTTTAATGAAGTCGAAGATCAACAAGATATGACTGTGCGTCTCGCAGAAGTCTTAAAGTCGAAGACCGATGAATACGATAAGTGTGAGAAAAGAATGGAATCCCTAATTAAGAAATTAAATGGTGATAGAGCTGAGCGTTTAAAAAATAAAGGCAAAGAAAACGCAACCATTATATCCTTAGTAAAGAACTTCCAAGCAGAGCATGAAAGACGCAGAATGATCGAATTAGCAGAGATGCAAAAAAAATTAGTTGAAGAAGAGACAACTAGACTTGATAATATGGATAGCTGGAAAGCAAAAATATTAGGAATATCAAAACACGACGCAACATGAAAAAAGTAGAATTATTAGTAGGAGATTATGAATACTCTCAAATAGAAGAAATATTTGAGAATGAACCAGACTTTGAACCGATAACAGAAAAAGATCAAGTTATTATTGCTACATTAAAACAAGTAATAAATAAAAACAATCTTAAAGAAGAAAATGTTGGGGGCCAAGAGACTTACCAAACAACGGTTAAAAAGATCATCGAACCAGAAAACAAATCCCTTAGTGAAGGAAACGTAGATTTTAAATTATGATTACTAAACAAGACGAAGAAAAGATTATCGAAGGAATTGCTAACGCAAATCTTAACTCTCTCAACATCAATGGATTGCTTGAGGCGGCTAAGTTTTATTCAATTACTCTTGCTAAAAATTCTGTTTCAGAAATGAGCGAAGAAAAAAAGCAAGAAGTATATGATAAAATGGTAGAGAGTGAAGCCGCTCAGAAAAAAGCAGAAGAAGCTGCCGCTGAAAACCCAGAAGACGGGCCACAAGTGGTTGAAGAAAGCTTAGAAGCTGAGCCAGCCTCCTGAACGTGTTATATGCAAAGTATGCCAGAAGTCGTTTAAAAACGATAAAGGCCTTCACTTGCATCTCTCCAGAATCCACAAGATTCCTGCGGCTGAATATTACGTAAATTTCTATCAGCGTAAAGATAAACACACTGGTGAACTTCTCCCCTTTTGTGGCAAGAGTCCAACTTTTGTTGAGAAAGGTATTTATTTTAATAGGGATTTTTCTTGCTTAGATAATTTCTATGCGTGGGCCGAATATGCCCCAAAAGAAGAAATAAAAGATTATTTAATTAATCAATTAAAATTTAGAATAAATTCTAAAGATCTTTCTTTTGCTCCTTCTTACTTAGAGCTTTTATTGCATGACCTACCTAGTTTAAATATTTATAAAAAATTCTTTGGTTCTTATTCTAAAGCATGCTCTTTGGCTGATGCCGAACCATTATTTAATAAAAGATTATTTAAAAACTTTTTTGAACCCAACAAAAACGTAGACTCAGCAAAGATCCTTATTGATACTCGAGAAAAGAAACCGCTATCTTTCGATAAGTCTGTGTCAATGAAGCTTGACTTTGGAGACTACGCCGTAGGGTCTCCGCACTACGATTATACTTATGTTGACCGAAAGAGCGAGACCGACTTCAAAAGCACGATGACCACAGGTTATGATCGCTTCAACCGTGAAATGGAAAGGGCTATGGAGTTTGATTCTTACTTGTTTATTGTAATCGAAAGCTCTATAGAAGATATAAAGCACAATAATATTTATGGCCCCCGAGAATCAAACCTGTCTTTTATTTGGCATAACATGCGTCTACTAACACACAATTTCCCAAGAAAATGTCAATTCATTTTTAGCGGAGGTAGAGAAGAGTCTGAGTGGCTGATTCCCAAACTTTTGGTTTATGGAAAAAAACTTTGGTCTGTCGATATGCAATATTTCTTAGATAATCGATGACCTGGGAAGTAGGAAAGTATGATCCGATTAAGCAAGGAGATCCAATAAATGATCAACTGCTTAAACTTAAAGGGCATCTTGACGAGCAAGATGCCAAATATAATCTACATAATTTTCTTAGAGAAAATATTACTTTTACAACTAATTTATTGTCAGGAGTAGAATTATTTCCTTTTCAGCACTTGGCGATTAAATCCATGCTCGAAACAGATTATTTTTTAGGAATTTGGAGTCGTGGTATGTCCAAGTCTTTTAGTACTGCTATATACGCTTTTCTGGATGCAATCTTTAATCAAGGAGTCCAGATAGGTATTCTTGCTGCAACATTCAGGCAGTCAAAAATGATATTTGAAAAAATAGAAGATATTGCCAGTAAGCCAGAAGCGCAATTCTTATCTCAGTGTATTACAAAAAAATCCAAGAAAAACGACCAATGGACTTTGGAAATCGGAGAGTCTAAAATAATTGCTTTACCACTTGGTGATGGTTCTAAACTTCGTGGATTCAGGTTTCATAGAATTATTATAGACGAGTTTCTTTTAATGCCCGAGCATATTTATAATGAGGTTATACTTCCATTCTTAAGTGTTGTTCAAAATCCAACCGAAAGAGAAAAGGTAAGAAAGCTTGAAGATCAATTAATCGCTCAAGGCAAAATGGAAGAGAAAGACAGATACGTCTGGCCGAACAATAAATTAATAGCTTTATCTTCTGCAAGTTATAAATTTGAATATTTATATAAGGTATATGAAACATTTGAGGATCTTATCGTTAATGGAGTGCCTCCTGGCTCAGAAGACACCTCTAGAAGGGTAATCATGCATTTGAGCTATGATGTCGCCCCTAAAGCACTGTACGATCAAAATTTGATCAATCAATCTAAACAGACTATGAGTCAGTCTCAGTTCGACAGAGAGTTTAATGCTATTTTTACTGATGACAGTTCTGGTTACTTTAAAACTTCTACTATGGCCGCCTGCACAATAAGCGAAGGGGATGCTCCTCATATGGAGATAGCTGGAGAAAGAGATTCTAAATATTTGCTTGCTTTTGACCCCAGTTGGGCAGAAAGCGAAAGTTCAGATGATTTTGCTATACAAGTTTTTAAACTAAACGACAATACTAAAACTGGAACACTTGTTCATAGCTACGCAGTCCCTGGGTTAAAAATGCAGGATCATATAAATTATTTTCATTACATACTTAGTAATTTTAATATTGTTTGTATAATTGGCGACTATGGCGGAGGTGTACAGTTTTTACAGGCTGCAAATGCTAGTGAAAAGTTTAATCAGTCAAAAATTAAAATCGAAGAAATAGGTGTTGAATTTGATGATCTGGAAAACTATCAAAAAGTTTTAATAGATGCTAAAAACGCTTACAACTTAAAAGAAAGAAAAATTTGCGTACTTAGAAAACCAAGCTCTGATTGGATAAGAAGAGCCAATGAACTTTTACAAGCAAACTTTGATCATAAAAAAATATGGTTTGGCTCAAGACCTCTGGATGAAAACTATCACAAGCAAGTAAAAAAAGACATACCTATTAATAATTTAATATTTATGCCGAACCAAAAGGAATTGCTAAAAGGGTCTGGGTCCTCAAAGATAATTGATTTTATAGATCATCAACACGATATGGTAAACTATACCAAGAATCAATGCGCATTGATACAAGTTTCAGCTTCTCCACAAGGAACTCAAACATTTGGGTTACCTCCAAGCTTAAGAAGGCAGAGTGGCCCCAATAAAACGAGAAAAGACTCTTATTCCGCTTTTGTTCTTGGTAACTGGATGATTAAAACTTATTACGATTTCATGGATGCCGAAAGTTCTCCTACGGAAAGCACTTTCATCCCTTACATGGTTTAAAGTTAAAAGTTGACTTTAGACTTTAAAAGTAGACTTTAGCCGACTTTGGTGTAATATTATTTATGCCAAGAAAATACACCAAGCGATCTGATTACTGGAATAAGTTTAGTCAAGCCGAACAAAGCCCTTCTAATCTAGAAGACGTTTTAAAAAACTCTCACGAAGAAATAATTCCAGCAAGCGCTGGGGAAGCTTACTATACAGAAGCCTCATGCGTAACTAGAAACGTAAGTCAAATCGATCAAGAAGGAGCAAATAGGTCTAGAAGAAACAGGGCCCCAATAGCCAAAAAACCTAACTCTTACAAAAATATAGAAGCCCTTAAGCTACCATACGAATACTCAAAGGGTTTTGTATCTCCTAGGCATTCTATACATATGTGTCAAAAAGCATATGCAAATGTTCCTATATTTCGTAACGCAATTGATGTTATGGCAGAGTTTTCTAACTCCGATATTTATTTAGAAGGAGGTTCTGAAAAATCCAAACAATTTATAGAAAAGTGGCTTCACAGAATAGAGTCATGGAAATTAAAAGATCAATATTTTAGAGAGTATTATAGATCTGGAAATGTTTTTATTTACAAGATAGATGGAAAGTTTACTTCTGAAGACTTGATTAAAATGAATCAAATCTATGGCGCAGAGTCTTTTGTACCAGGAAGAAGAATTCCTATTAAATATATTTTTCTTAATCCTTATGATTTTGTAGCTGATAGAACTTTAAACTTTGGAGAAAAAAATGGCGTATATAAAAAACTTTTAAGTGAGTACGATATCGAAAGATTGAAAAATCCTCAGACAGAATACGACAAAGAAGTTTTTGAAGCCTTGCCCCCAGAAGCAAAAAAGAAAATCACAGAAAATCAATACGTTAAAGACGGGATCAAGATATACCTTGATCCTAAAAAACTTGTTTTCTCTTTTTATAAAAAGCAAGATTATGAACCATTTGCTATTCCTTTTGGATTCTCAGTTCTCGACGATATCAATTGGAAAATGGAGCTTAAAAAAGTCGATCAGGCTATTACGCGAACAATTGAAAATGTTATCCTACTAGTAACGATGGGCAACACTCCAGACAAAGGTGGAGTAAATCCAAATAATTTAAAAGCTATGCAACAGCTTTTTCAAAATGAAAGCATTGGCAGGGCATTAATAGCTGATTATACAACTAAAGCAGAGTTTATTATTCCTGATTTAAATAAAGTTCTCGGATCTGCCAAGTATCAAATTGTAAATGAAGACATTAAAGAAGGCCTTCAGAACATAATCGTAGGAAAAGAGAATTATTCTAGCACCCAAGTTAAAGCGCAGATTTTTCTTGAAAGATTAAAGGAAGCCCGCAACGCATTTCTTAATGATGTATTACAACCTCAAATAAAAGAGGTCTGCAAAATCATGGGTTTTAGAACTTTTCCTCAAGCTAAGTTTGTAGAGATTGATATCAAAGATGAAGTTCAATTACAACGCGTCACTTCAAGATTAATAGAAATGGGAATTATAACCCCAGAACAAGGAATGACTGCTTTAAAGCAAGGGGTTTACCCTGACCCCAAAGATCTCAAAGTTGCACAAGAACAATTTGTTGAAGATAGAGAAAAAGGATATTATACCCCACTAACAGTTGCGCAACCAATATTACCAGATGACGCCCCTGCCCCTGCACAAAAGCCGAAAGTCCCAGGGGAAACTGGTAGACCAGCTGGAACAAACACTAATACCGATAAAATCTTTGCTCAAGATACTCACAGTAGAAAAGATATTCAAAGCGTTATATATAAAATAGAAGATCTAAGAAAATATTCAGAGTCTTCTTTAAAAAAACAATACAATAAAAAAAGATTATCCAAACAACAAAAAGAAATGCTTGATGATTTAACTCAAAGTGTTGTTATGTCTAACGAAGTAGAAAATTGGGAAAGCACTATAGAAGCATGCATAAAAGACTTTAATAATATAGAAAGCCTTGATGTAATGAATGATGTTTTAGAAGTTGGAGAAAAACATGAACTTGTTTCTTATCCTGCCGCTATACTTTATCACAGTAAAAAAATAAATAAATAAAAAATTTTTTCCGTGTAATATATATTTTATGGATCTTCCTTTTAAATATACCACTAGTTTTGCAGAAACCGTTGTTCTTTCTGAACTTGATAAAAAAGATTTAACCTCCTTTGCTTCTTTAACTTCCTTAAAAGATATTATGCCCGAAGGCATTGATCTTGAAAAAAATATTGATTTAGTAGGAGTAGCCTTTAATGCCGCAGTAGCAAATAAGTTTAATAAAAACGGAGATGGAATAGATTCTTCAACCGCTATAGCGATAAAAGATTATTTTATTCATAAGCCAGCAAACATTGAACATAACAAACAAAAAGTGGTTGGTCACATTGTGGGATCTTCTTTATCAAAGTTTGGAACAAATGAATTAATTTCACCAGAAGAAGCTTCTACTATAGACGGACCTTTTAATATTGCTTTGTCAGCGGTTGTATATAGAAGCGTAAATCCTAAGTTCGCAGAATTGGTACAGGAATCTGTTAATGAAAACAGTGCGAATTATCAAATGGTTTCTGCAAGCTGGGAAATTGGATTTAATGATTATGCTATCGCTGTGGGCGGAGATGATTTGCATGAGTGCGAAATCGTTGAAGGTGAAAAGAAAGATGACTATAAACAATTTTTAAAAGCTTATGGTGGAAGCGGAAAAACAGATAAAGGTCAAAAAGTCAGTAGATTAATCATGGGCGATATTTATCCTTTAGGCATTGGATTTACCGCCAATCCAGCCGCTGAAGTAAAAGGATTAACGATGATCGAAAAAGATAATATTGAAGCCTGTGAAAACCCTGTTTATGAAAAAATAGAAGTTTCTAATAATATTTTTACAGAAAAAATTTCCCATTACACAAAACGCGATGTAATTTTAAACAAGAATCAAAAACCAGGACAAAACATGGAACAAGAAATTCTCAAACAACTCACTGAAACTCTCGAGTCGCAAGCTTCTGAAAAGAAACTTTCTCAAGAGGCTATCGCTAATATTACCAAGGTCTTTCATGACGCAATTGTTGACAAGAGTGAACAATGGAAATCAGACAAAGAAGCCTTGGAAAGTCAAAAAGAAGATTTGGTAAAGGCTTCCGAAGAGTCCGCCAAAGAAATCGAAGACCTTAAAACTCAACTCGCTTCTGTTAACGAAGATCTTGGAAAGATCAAGACCGAAGTTGAAGCTCGTGAAGAAGCTGACCGCTTTAACGACAGAATGAGTGAACTTGACGACATGTTCGAATTAGAAGACGAAGATCGCGTAATCATCGCTTCTGAACTTAAAGGTATTAAAGAAGTTAAGGCTTATGACGAATACAAGTCAAAACTTTCTGTTACTTGGAACCATAAGACCAAAGCCTTTAAAGAAGAACAAGAAAAACTTTTCAACGAAAAACTAGAAGCAGAAGTCCAAAAACGATTGGGCGAACTTTCCGACAAGGAAACCGTAGAAGCTTCCAGTGAAGAAGTTGCAGAAGAAGCTATTGAAAATGCAGAAGCTGAAGAAGAAGCTGTCGCAAACAATAACGCTGATTCAGCACAAGAAGATTTGTCTCTTAGAGAACAATTCAAACAAGCTTTCTCGAAAGACAACGTAACAATTCAACTATAAAAATTAGAGGATAATAAAATGGCAAATAGACTACTTCCATTCAGACAATACAACGAACACTTCGTAATCAACCTCTTTCGGTTGAAACTCGCAAGTGAAACTATCGCAGAATTTAAAGCTGACAAAGACTCAAGCGGAAATCATGACGCTGGAGTTTTAGTTAAGGTATCAAGCGCAGACTGGGCGAAATCAGAGCCTGCTGGTTACGATTTAAGTTCATCAGAAGCTACAGCGCTTGACGGTTACCTTGGTGCTTCCAAGGATAATTTCCCTCATGTCGCATCTAACTCTTATCCAGCTGCTCAACCTATGTTTGAAGCTGCAGGAGAAGGAGACCTTCCTTTAGGAGTAACTCTTCGTCAAACCCTTGCATTTGATGAGAACGGTGAAAAGCTTCTTTACTATCGTCAAAAGCTTGAAGATCTTTACGGAGTTCTTCCTGGTGAAGTTGTTCCCGTTTTAACAAAGGGCGTAATTACAGTTGCTAGTTCTGCATGTGTTGACGCTCTAGAATCTGGTCCAGTTTATTGTGGCAATTCAGGAAAGTTTACTAAAGTCGAAAGCAATAACAAAAAAGTTGGAACTGTGATCGGCATAGGAGACAGAAACGATCAATTTGCTGGAGCAGACGGAAATCCCGACTACTTTGCTGGTGACGGATCCACAGGAGCTTATTATATCATCAATCTTGATCTTTAATTTTAAATAAAGAGAGGACAATAACAAAAATGAAAATCACACTCAAAAGAACTGAAGAACAAGTAGAACTTGTAAAGGCAATGGCATCCCGCAATCGTGAGGTTGCATATGAAGCCCAGCAAGCTTTGGCCGAATTTATCGGACCCGTCCTCGCTGAAGTTGTCAATCAGGCTCCTACTCTTAGTAACCTTTTCACGAACTTCCAGTTCAATGAAATGGACAGCCCAAGCATTCCGCTTGACTTGTATTATGACATTACCGCGCCTGATTATGTAAAGGTATACAGCACGACTGTTCCTGGTGGATTGCCCACTAACACCGTGACTCCTACCAGTCAGGAAATGAAGTTCAGCACGTATCGTCTCGATACCGCTGTTGACTTTGATAAGCGCTATGCAGCCAAGTCCCGCATGGATGTTGTTGGTAAAACTTTTACTCGCATCGCTCAAGAAATCATGATTCGTCAGGAGTCTACTTCTGCTAACTTGATCATGGGAGCTCTTAAAGGTGGCGCGACTAACGGAAAGAGTCATCTTCTTTCAAAGGCTGCTGGAGAAACTTTAAACCTCGCAGACTTCAACGAGCTTCTTACTCTTGCAAAGAGAATCAACACCGCATGGACGGGTTCTGCTCCAGAAGGTGGACGTATCAAGGGAATCACTGACTTGATTATGTCTCCTGAGCAAGTTGAAGGACTGAGGGCCTTGGCTTATCAACCAGTTCACACTGGCGACAAGACCGATATTGCCGCTACTGACTCAATGCGTGAATCTATTTACAACAACGCTGGAATTCCTGAATTCTACGGTGTTAGTATTATGGAAATCAATGAGCTTGGTGAAAATAGCACAGTAGCTACTCTTGCAGATGGTAACCAAAAGTTCACCAAGGTTTTCGATACCTTGGCAGGAAGCAGTAAAGATGTCCGCGATGTTATCGTCGGCCTTGACCGTTCTCGTGAATCTTTATTCCGTGCAGTTGCAGTTGACTCTGAAACTGGTGCAGAGCTTAATTTGGTTGCTGATGATCAATACAGTGTTCGTCAGTCCAAGATCGGATATTACGGATCTATGGAAGAAGGTCGCATGATTCTTGATGATCGTGTTCTTACTGGATTCGAATTCGTAAAGTCCTAAGACTAGTTTTTACTAAAACCTTTCAAAAAGTCCACCTTCTGGTGGATTTTTTGTTTAATCAAGTGTATAATAATTTAACAAGGAGAAAGGATAACATTATGCCAAGAAAAAAAGTAACGAAAAAGTCTACTTCAAAAAAAGTAGAACCCAAAAAGATAATGGAATTTGCCGATGGCAAAGATCATCTAAAGGAAGAAGCAGCTGAAACAAAAAACTTAGAGGAAGCGCTGGGGTTGACTCAACCAAGCCCTTTTGCAGAATCTGATGCCAGTGTTTTTGAAAGTAATTTAGAGAACATGAATCTAAGCGAAATGCAAGCGATTGCAGTAAAAGCTGGAGTATTTCCTTCTGGAACAAAAATGATGCTTAAAACCAAGCTTATAAAGTCTTTTAAAAAATGGGAGCAAGGCCATGGAAACGTGGTTCAAATAACCAGACCAATAGTTGACCCAGATTCCGAACAAGGAAAATCTTTGTTAAATTTAATCAAGGAACAATAAAGTGTCAGAACAAGATGAAAGTCAAAGCAATTCGGACTCTTCATCTGAAAGCGCTTTTTCTGTAGTTTCCAGGCAATTAGACAGTGATGTTTCTGCTGGAAGTAAAGCTTTTGTATTAACTCCTGCTTTTGAAAATACGGAAGATCTTTCTGTATTTAGCGTAGGAGACACTGTCGTATTTAATAAAGGCGATACTCAAAACGAAGAAACTGCAGAAATAGAGTCGATTGGGCCAAGTTCTATAACTTTAATTGAGCCCTTAACTAAAAATCATACTGCAGGCGATTTCGTAACAATTTCAGAATCTAACGCTGGAAATCTAACCGTTAATGAAACCTCTGTTGTTACTGATTCTTTAATAGTTGGGGATCCAGATCAAAGCGAAGAAGAAAATATTTTAGAAGTTGAAGATGGCCATATAGCTGCTGATGCAGATGTTACAGTGCAAGGGGATATTTTTGCAGAAGACGCATCATTTGATAATCTTGATATTCAAGGAGATATAACAATTCAAGGTGAAACTGTTAACTTAGCAAATCTAGGAAACAACAATGTTGCGCAAGATTTATCCGAAGTTATAGAAACAATAAATGAAGGTTTAAGCAGTGTAGCTGAAGCGATAACTAATAAAGAGCATACACATGGTGATGGCAGTAATGTTGATCATGATCACGGCATTAGAGCAACTCAGCCTTACGTATCACCAAACTATGCTACAGATCCAACCTCACCGTGTCCAAATACTGGATATTACATGAGGATAGATGAATGCACAAATTGTTATTTTGAAGAAAACTTAAATCAAATAGGCGCTTTAGCAAAACAATTGGTTGAATTTGAGTTTGATTATATAACTGGTGAAGCGGCGGTAAGAGGTGAACTTTATACTATATCTGGGTCACTAAGCGGTAGGCTTGGGGAAATGAATATACTCCTCAATCAATCTTTTTGTTTTACTGGTTGTGATGGAAATCCTTTTCCAAGATTAGGAAAAGAAGAAGGTGATATATTACAACAACTCTACATGAGAGACTACAATACAAAACAAGCTCAAAAGATAATGAGGGGTCTCTATGATGAAACTTCAGAAAGTAGTGTTGTGCAAAATGAAGCTGAATGGACTGAACTTTCAGAAGGCGATACAACCATTAGAAGAAGCCCTGGAAGCTCTGCTTCATCCGCTAGTAATAGAATAGCATTAAGTAAAGACTTTAAAGCCCTTTCAGAAGGCGCAGACAGAAAGATAAAAGAGCTAGTCTACAATTACAACATGTACGGTGCCCAACCAAGGCAAGTAGCTGGTGAAGATGGTGCTTATAAAATGATAATACAATCAAGAAAAGATAATTAATTCTTTTCTAATTCTTTTACTCTTTTACTTAAGTCTTTTACCGCTTCTAGCAAGAACGGAACTAACTTTGTATAGTCTACCTTTAGGTATCCGTCTTCGCCCTTTTTAACTGCGCTAGGAATAATCTTTTCAACTTCTTGGGCTATAAGACCTTGGTCTTCGCCTGATTTTTTAGATTCTTCTTTCCATTTAAAATTAACACCTCTTATACTTTCAAGAGATTTTATCGGTGATTGAATAAGGGAAATATTTGTTTTTAAATTAATATCAGAATCAACAAAAGTAGGCTCTGAACCAGCCGTAGGTTTATCGAGTTTATTATTTAGTGCGGTTTGTAAGCCACTGATATCTGCTATAGCAACGCCTCCTGAGCCTGAGCCTGAGCCTGCGCCTGCGCCAGCCGCAGCGCCAGTAAGTATTCTATTGCCTCCCCAATACAACACTGAAGAAACGGAGTAAAGCTTGTTTGTTGTGGTTGTTGGAGTAAGAGTATCGTCAAGTTTTACTGCGCCGTTAACGTGAAACTTTTCTTGTGGAGTGGTTCCAATACCTACATTGCCTGCGGAGTCTATGAGCATTCTTGTCACGAATCCAGAACCTCCAGTTCCATTAGAACCAAAAGTAGAAACGGCAGTTGTAGATTCTGTGGTGGCAAACTCTAATGTAGAAGAATAACCAGCCGCACCATCTCTACCACTTTTTATTTGTGCAAACGCAGAACCATTAGAGTCAATTGGAGTCTCAAATGCGATGGCAGAATTACTGTTTTTTAAGTGCAACAATCTAGCAGGAATCGTAGTACCAATACCTACATCGCCTGATCCAGTTATTGTCATTCTCGTTGAACTATCTCCTGTATTTTGTGAGGAAGTCCTTAAATATAATCCCAACCCTACATTACTATCTATTTGAGTATTAGAAAAATCATGAGCTTGGTCATAGAATGCAACGATGCCAGCACGAACTCCGCTTGATAGTGATCCATTAACATTACTTGATCCTGTTTTTGTAAATGCTAACCCACCAAAAATATAATCTTTTGAATAATTATTATATGAATTTTCTATCACCATAAAAGGTGGGTCGTTAGATAAAGTACTGTCAGAGTTTGATGATCCTCTGATAACTAAATTGTTAGCAGGACTCGTCGTTCCAATCCCGACATTGCCGTTGGGGTCGATAACCATATCATCGAAAAAACTATTAAAGTCATCAGTATATCGCCCTATAAACAAATTTTGATTATTATTGTAAATCCCACGCATTTTTTTTCCAGCAATTGCATTTGTATCTTCAATCACTATATGATGAGAGTCTCCTGCTACGTGTAGTTTTTTACCAGGTCTCGGCGTTCCAATACCTACATTGCCTGTGGAGCTGATGCGCATTTTTTCAGCGATAGAACCAGTAGAATCACCAGTAGCAAATTGTAAGTATCCAGCGCAATTTCCGTTAGTTGCGTTTTCTTTGCGACCTGCAATAGAAGCCACACCGTAGTTAGGGTTGGTCCCAACATTCGAAGTAAAGACAATAGGTAAGCCTGTATCAGCCGCCAATGCTGATGTTGATTGAATCATTACACCATCGCGTGCATTTGTTGCCTCACTTGGTGCCGCAATGTGCAAAATCTCTTCAGGAATCGTAGTACCAATACCGACTTTGCCGCCGTTATAAACTATATCACCAGAAGAATCTCCGTCTACCCATTTTCCTCCCTCACCTTCGGTTAAAATCTTAGAACCATTGAAATATAGGCTATCGCCCAATCTGTAAAGTTTTCCACTGGAAGGACTAGGAGCACTCCCAGTATCGTTAAACATTGGGTCTTTTAAATTTAAAGGTCCAGTGATGTTTGTAGTGCTTACAAAATTAGTTGTAAGATTAGGGTCATTAGGATCTCCAAAAGTATTGGGGCCTTGGAATAAAGTTGTTGTTAAGCTTGAGGTAGTGAACAAGCCTCCCTCGACAGTCGTATTTTCTTTTAACGATACTCCGTCATCAGTGATCTTTATTTGATCTTTGCCTCCTTGTTTTATAACGACTGGAGGCTGAGTTGTTAAAGGTTGTCCATTTCCATCTAAAATTACGTCTCCAATCCCTACGTTAATGCCACCTTCTTCATTTTCAGAAACAGGCGGAGAACTTCCTATTGTCGGTAAAATAGCTTTTCTAAGCTGAGAGATAGTGGTTTTTACAGTTATCCTTGGATTTAAATCGTTAGGGTCTTCTGATTCTCTTTTGACATCATTTTCATTAAGCGATAAAGCTAAATAACTGTTATCTGTAACAGTGTTATCTTCAGTAGAGTCAAGGTTTCTAATTTTTATTGTTTGCATAGCTTTTCTGTCTATTTAGATATACACTTAAAATTAAGCGCCGCTGATATCCATTAGATCTTTCATAGATAAAGAGCCACCTTTCTTTTTCGCAGCCTCTGATAAACTAACCCCAGTGTTTTGTTCCATGCCTAATTCCTCCATATCTTCTTTGGTTGCTCCGACTATAGTTGAAGCACCTTTGTCTCCTGAGAATTTTTTCTTCATATCTTCTCTTGCTTCAGAAGAGTTTGCAAAGTCAAGAAGAGCTTCTGGATCTTTTTTTATTTTCTCAGGAATATCTTCATTCATTTCAAAAATGTTCTTAAATATTCTTGTATAAACAATAAGATTTAATTGAAAATTAGTAAGACACATAATTGGCTTACCAAAAAAATCATTAGAAGTTTCGCAAAATGCAAAATAAATTCTATAAAAATCTTGCAAAACTAAATGCTGTACAGATTTTTCACTAAATCTTTCGTGAAAATTATTATAATGAGAAACTAAAGATGAAACTTCAGAAGCTTCTGCGTATTCATATTCTTCGCTAGTATAAAGAGATTCTTTAAAAGAGTTATCTTTGTAAAAACTGTTGACTATATAAAAATCATTTGCTCTATTTAGCGCATAAGATTCACAACTGTTAGCTGTTAAGCTGCTTTTTTTATTTTTTAAAGAATTTAATTGCTCTTCAGCTTGTTTTATTTGTTTATTGATTTGTTCAAGCGCACTGTTTAAAACAATATTCTTTTTATTTCTTATTAAATTTTCTACATAAAAAGATTGAGATTCGATTTCAGAATCATCTTTATCCGTCCATATTTCTTCTGATTTTAAGTCTTCAAGTATTTCTTTTTCAGAAGGAAGACCTCTTTTTTTGGCCATTGAAAAATAAGCTTCATAAACATCATCAAAGTCTACCAAATCAGAATTAGATTGGTGCTTTATGAATACTCTTTCTTCGCCTATAAAATATACAGAAAAACCGTCAGATATTTCTTTTAAAAGTTTTCTATAGCCTTTGAGTTCCACTCATCAGGCTAATTCAGCGTCAAGCTCTTGTTCTAAATTTTCAAAATCTTCTTTAGCAGGATTTTGACTAAAATACCAAAAACTAACAAAAGTCATCAGTTTTTCTTTTGCCAAGCCAAAAATTTCGTCTTCTGATTCTTCTAGCTCATAATAGGAATCTTCTTTTTCTTCTGTAGATTCACCAGTAAACAAAGATCTTTCTTCTTCATTTTGTTTAACAAAACATAGGTTAAGCATGTACCACAAGATAGCTCTATTTTGAGCTTTGGTATCAGCGGTATGATTAAAAAGGTTTTGGTAATTAGTTTCTAGATTAACTATCTCCCTTCGAGTATTAGCGAATGTCTCGGTAAGTTCAGACTCTTTCTTCTTTTCGTTTTCTGTTTTCTTTTTTTTCTGAGACAATTTTGCAAGAGCGTTTTGAATTTCGCCAAGCTCTTTATAAAGACGAATAAGCTTTTGCGAATCACCTTCTGTTAATAAACCCCCAGTGTCACTGTATTTTTTAGCTAGCATCGCTTTTGTTAAAATGCCTTTTTTGATGCATTTGCTCATCTCAATGCTAAACTCCATGTCAGCATCTTCTATTTGACGCCTGGAAGGCTGATAAATAATAATGTCACTGGGCACAGACTTCTTGACCACCTTTGTGGTAGTAATTGTCTCCATCTCTCCAGTTTCTTTATTCTTACGTTTAGAAGTCTTTTCTTCTTCTACGTCTTGATCTGTATTTACAGTGAATTGATATATAATTTTTTTATTCATTTGTCCTTGTTCCTTCTATTATAATAAATTTAAAACTTAAAACTTATAGTAAAATTTTCAAAATTGTTTTCAGATTCCCTTATACTTTCATTACCCATATCAAGAATTTTCTTTCTTAAATACTGCATTTTATTATAATCAAAATAGTTGGCCTGATCAATTAAACTATGATAATCTTCGGGAAGAGCTTTTTTTAATTTTTTAAAATTTATAGTATGTTCGTTCTGTAAATCTTCAACAAGAGTCAAAAAAGATTTAAAAAGCAATTTAGTATTTTTACTGTATATTGCGTTAATCGCTTTATGTGGATCCATATTTCATATATTAATAGAAGTCTTTGTTTTTTTCAATAAACTATTATCGTTGGTGTATATAACTATATGTCCTCTTTTTTATCATCTGCGCAAAAACAACAATTTGAATCAGTCATGCAAAGGATGCATGAAACTTTTTCGCGCACAATATTCGCTTACAAAGACGCCAAAAAGATTATTGTTAGTATGGATCCAAATTTCAACTTTCTTTATAATAATGTCAAAGGCGTAAAAACAACCTTGCATAGAACTCAATTTAAAACTTTAAATGCTAGAGTTTTATATATGGATAAACAAAACGAAGTATCATTCGATTCTGAAGTTGACAGCACGGTAAAACTCCATCATGACATAGGTGAAGTAAGAATTAAACTTGATTCTGAAGGTTACGATTATTTCAAAGACGCAAAAAGAGTAGAAATAGACGGAAGATTAATGTTCAAAGTAACAGATGTAAAAAAACACGGTTTATTCAGGCCTAAATTTTTCACCTACTATTTAAGACCGACTGATTAATGAGCGTTACTTTAAAAATAGATCATAGAGTTTTAGGAAGACAAGTAGTCAGCTCTTTGGCCTCACTTAACAATGCAACTCAAATTAGAAAAAGTATTTTCATAGGAAATCAAAGCATTGATCAAGTATTTGAAAAAATGAAAAAAGAAATGATAAAAGACTTTTTAATGCATCCTGTGACAAGAGAAATCTCAGCAGGCCCGAACTCCTCTAATATTAGTGGAACATTAGGGGGTTACGGAAACCTTTTTTCTTTTATTGGTTTTAATAAAGGCGATGATCCTATATCTCCAATAGTCAATTTATTGACTAAAAGCCATATGATAGTATCTAGATTTAACACCAGGGGTTTTTTGAGAATAACTATAGAGCTTCCTTCTACAAAAGAAATTTTTTCTGCTACCCCAATGCCTTGGGCGACTGGACTAAGTTGGGCTCAGAGAATTGAAATGGGAATCTCTGGATACCCGAAGTATTTAGCTAGAAAAGATAAAGGAAGATCAGGTGGAGGAATACAAGCCGAAGAAACTTTATTTAGTGGAAGATTTCAAAACGTAAAATATATTTCTAATTTTATAGCTTTATGGGAAAAAAAATTCCAAAAAATATTTAAATAATGATTCCTCAATTCCAACATGAAGCTAATACTAGTTTTGCTCTATGGCTAGACTACTATATGTCAACAAAAGCCCAAGCTTTTTCTAATAAAGAAGTTGGCATGTATTATACACCAGACGAAAGACTGCTTAAATACCCAGAAGACCCGCTTGGTTTTATAACTTACAGTAGCGAATATAAACAATGGGTTTATGATCACGATATTCAAAACGCTCAAGTGCCAAACGGGGTTCATATTGATACTGGAAATGGATATGAGTTTTGTGCTAGAGGGCAAAGTGGATTAATGATTGATTTTGATAACGGAAGAATTTTACTTGATGGCGATAAATTTCCAAATAATTATCAAACTTTACAGGTCAAAACTGATGTATCAGTAAAAGATGTAAATATTTATCTAGCAGATGATACGGAAGAAAATCTTGTTGTTCAGGGAAAATACAATATTAATAGTAGAACTACTCCTAACTATGGCCAGGGCGTAGGAATTGAACCGTATGAACATGTTGCTCCTGCAGCGTTTGTTTCTATGGAAAGTTCGAGAAATACTCCTTATGCTCTTGGAGGAGAAGATCTTACCAGATTAAATTATAGAGTGGTTTTATTCGCAGAAGACCTTTATCAACTTGACGGGTTCATGTCTGTATGTACTGATGCTAAAGAATTAGCCATAAGAAATCTAGGGTATGATAATCACCCTTTTGACAATTATGGAGATTTAAAAGAAGGCTCTTATAGTTATAGTGAAGCAGTCACAAACTGTCAACATCCTGGTCCTTTGATGTTCATAGAAGATGTTCAAGCATCTAAAATTAGCGATAAATCTAACAGAACAAACAATCCAGATTTATATTTAGGGTTTGTTGATTTCCAAGTCAGTCAAGCAAGATTTCCAAGAAGTTAAAAAAATATTTCCCAATATACAAAACATAATGTAATTTTATACAAACATTTACCTACAAATTAGGAGACAACAAAATGGCAGTACATAGAAATAGAGTAATTTATCAATCAGAAGCATTGTTTATCAGTCCAGACGCAACAGGATATCATTTTACTGGTGCAGAAGGAACTATCACAACAAATCAACACGGAGACGTGACAGCTAACTTTGGCTTAATGACCCCACCACTTAACGTCGGCCAAGCCATGCAAGGTGCAGCTGGGGGAGCGACCACGCCAGTAGCAAATGTTGAAACCAACAATAAAGGACAAGCAATCGGATGGCAATGTGGTGATTCTTGGCCAGCCTGGAATCCAAGCGATGAGCAAGGCAATGTAGCTGACCCAGCTCTTGCAAAAGACCATGGGTCTATTATTAAGCAGCTTAAAAGAGTTCAGTCAGCAAACTATGGTTTCACAATTAATCGTCAGGACATTAATCAATTCGGTCACGCATCAAGACTTGATAGTGTAGTAGTTGAATCACCTACAGTAAACCTTGACTTTTCATACTATCTTCTTGATGGCTTTAATGAAAGACAAATGGAATTTGTAACTAATGGTGTGGTAAATACCCTTAGTGGAATGTTAACTCCTGAACTTTATCAAGCAGGAAATAACTTTTTTATCCTTACAGCTCCAGAAGCTCGTGATGCGGTAATAGGAGACGCTAAAGTTAATGCAGCTGGTGAAGAAAACACTAAAAGTGTAATTTCTTTAGGTAACGGTTATATCACAGACTATTCAGTAGATATTTCTGTTGGATCTATTCCAACTGCAAGTGTTACAGTTGAAGGAATGAATATCCGTAGTGATTTTGGAACCACTGGTAACGATGTTCCCGCAATGAATATGCGTGATGGAAGTAGAGTAAGTAATGCATGGGGACCAGATAATGACCGCACTACATGTTACGCTCCAGGCTGTACTGGTCTTTACTCTTTACCAGCATCCAGAAGTGGATACACTGGATGCGAAGATGATATTGCTGCTCTTCGCCCAGGTGATGTAGTGATTGATCTTCAAGGAAAATCTTTAATCTCGAAAGCTACTTCTGGAGATGGAAGTACTCCTCTCATAGGAAGTGCTCATATTCAATCTGCAAATATTTCATTGCCTTTGGCAAGAACTTCGCTGCAACGTTTAGGTTCAGTATTTGGATTTTCGAAAGCTATCGATCTTCCTCTTTCTGTAACTGTTAGTGTTAATGCACTTCTTTCAGACATAAAAAGAGGAAACATGGTTGACCTACTTTGCGACTGCGAAGAATTTGATATTTCTATTTTGTTGTTCAAGCCAGACTGCAATGGTTGCGTAACCAAGCAAACTGACTTGGCTATGAAATATATGATGAAAGGTGCTCGGCTTGAGTCAGAGAACTTTAGTAGTACTATTGGAGACAACAAATCTGTTGATCTTACTTTTACTACTCAGATTGGAAGTTCAGATGACATGGTAAGAGGTCTTTATATTTCTGGAGCGGAAGCAGGGAATACTGCTACGAATAAAGGAATTGCAGGATTGCCTCCAGCCTGGACAGGTGTAGGCGGTCAAACTACTGGCGCAGCCGACGGATTCTTGTTTGGTTATCGCGAGTAATTCTATTAAATTAAAATAATTTAATCAAAATACACCACAGTCCTCGGGCTGTGGTGTATTTATATATATGCCAGGAACAAGGAATGTTATAAGGTACAATTCAGTGGGTGTTTTTCTAACTGAATCTCCTGCGTATGAACCAAAAGATGAGACTATAAAGTTTCTAAATAGAGTGCAGTCTGCATCTTTATCTTTAGACATTCAGAGACAAAATGTACAACACATTGGCAGTGATAATTTTCTAGATAGGAAAATAGTCTCTGCAGCTTCGGTAAATTTAAGTTTAGAATATTTATTAACCGACGGATACGAAGAAGATGTACTAGGCTTTAACTTAAACGGATCTCCAATAATATACACTGAAGAATTTGGGGTCATAGACAGGCCAGTGAGTGATAGAAAATACGGTAGCTTGCACAATAATATTCAAGAAGACAAGACAGCTTTCTTGGTAGTAGGAGAAGAACATTTTGATTTAACTGGCTATGCTAATAGAGAACATGGATACTCTGGGTTAGATGTCATTGGAATAGGTAATTGTTTTGTTACGAATTATTCAATTTCCGCAAGCGTCGGAGATTTTGCAAAAGCATCTGTTGATATTGTGGCTTCTGATGTTACTTATGATTGTATTGGCTTAGGCAAAGAAGGGCAGGGAGAAAAATTTCAACAAATATCAGACAATATTCAGGCTGTATTATTAGAATCTGAACAAGAAATAGAAAATTTAGCAATCCTTGAAAATGGAGGGAAAATATTTCTTGAAGCTTCGGATTCGTTTGAGGTGAGAAATCTAGGAGGGGTTGACCCACCTTCTATGGATTTAAAAAATTATGCGGCCCAAAGAACAGATTCAGGTTTCATATTTGATCCAAAAGTTTATAAGGCTGCAACCCTAGCTATTCCGCCAGGTGGAATTTCTGTAAATGTTAAAAACATAAACGTAGGAGGGCCAGTCTTAAGCGATGATAATTTAGCAGAATGCTCTAAAGGTTACGCTCATATACAAAGTTTTGACATAAGCATACCTTTTGAAAGGGAAGACCTGGAAGGATTTCAATCAATGCATGTTTTTGGAAGAAAGATAAAATACCCACAAATAGGCACGATTTCATTTTCTATAATTTCTAGCGCTTTTGAAAAAGGTAAATTTTCAGAAATATTCTGCGATGATGAAATTTATCAAATAGAAATAGATTTAAATAATCAATGTAAGCTAAGCTGCTTGCCTGTTTGGGCCAAAGATACGAATATGAAATTTACGATATCTAATGCAAAGTTAGACAGCTATACTTTAAATGAATCGATAGGTTCATATGCAACATTTGATTGCAGTTTTTCTTTTGATATAAGCAAGAATAGGGGAATTTTTATAGATGGAACATTTGAAAATAGCAGGCTTGAAAAATGCGGGCCAGACATGTTGTCCTCTCCTAGAAATATGGAAGTTTCAAATGTTAGTCCCTTAGGGGAAAAGGATACACCAACTAACATAGGTATAGTTGAATAAAAATGAGCACAAAGCTTCAAATAAAATGGAACTTACCTGCAGACCTAGCTAACGTTGCGGCCAGTATTTTGTATAGGGCTGAAGATCCAAATCAAAATAAAAGTTGCCAGGATGTAATCAATACAGGCTCTGTATTGTTAAAAGACTCAACGGCACCTTTTCAAAATAATTATATAGACGAAATAAAAGATAAAGGAATTTATAGGTACTCAGCTTTTGTCGAGTCTCATAGCGGTGAAATATCAGAATGCGCAACTTTTGTTTATCAATATAATGACAATGTTGATGTCACCATAATAACAGACAAAAACCAAGCAACGGTTCAAAATTTTGGGGTAGCCCAAGAAAATGGGAACGATTTAGAATATACCCAAACAGTCGTAAAAGGATCAAATTTAAATTTAAGAGATTTAGTTATACCTAATTTATCAGAAGGATATGCTATCAAAGAAGTTTACGTATTTGCTGGAAATAATAATACAAAGCTAGATGGAGCACCTACCATAACAATAACAGAAGATACCGAAGTATCAGTCGTTTGCCACAAACAAAAATATACAATAACGATAAAAAGGGATGGTGATTATTTTAGAAGCACTAAAAATGGAGAAAAAGTTTATAAAAATTTAAAAGCTGGAAAGCTAAAAGGTATAAGTTCCTCTATGCAAAAAGACAAAAAAGACTGTTATGAGTTTGATAAATATACAGCAGAAGGAAATGCAGATCCTTACGGTCAAGAAAAATATGACCCAAACAAATCTAGCACGAAAATATTAGTAGATCAAGATTATGTGCTAAGCGCTAGTTACAAAGAAAAAATATCAGAATTAAAACTTTCAAGCAATATTCCAGAAATAGGAGAAGTAAGCGGGGAAGGAGAATATTCGTGCTTTGATGACATTGCTTTGGTTGCGAAACCTATCTCAGAAAAAACAAAATTTAAAGGCTGGACAATAACTCGAGGCTCCAATAGAA
>CENJ01039738.1_pt1 | contig 25739 bp, 25 predicted proteins | sample 356161 | NCBI WGS metagenome assembly CENJ01 (sample SAMEA2619531, study PRJEB7988) | marine metagenome | biome: marine biome (ENVO:00000447); feature: surface water layer (ENVO:00002042); material: "saline water (ENVO:00002010), including plankton (ENVO:xxxxxxxx)" | depth 5 m | reverse complement strand
TCCAATATTTTTGTCACAGCAGATAGCACAAGTATGATTGTCGAGATAATCACCAGAGGTTACTTTGTGAATGTAATAGAATTCAGGGGCCCTATTCAGAGAGAGCATCACCACAATATTATTGAGGGTTTTGAAAAGTTAGGCTTGTTACAAATAATTTCTTTAAATGAGCTACATAAGTCAGAGAACAGAGAGTTTGGTGAGGTAAAAAAATTTGTTGAAAAAGAACAAAAAGAGCTTAAAGAAAAAATATACCAACTTCTATGAAATCAATCGTCTGGCTTAGAAATGATTTAAGGCTTCTTGATAACCCAGCCCTTTGGCATGCGTGCAATGCCTCTGAAGAAGTGGTCGCGTTATATCTGATTACTGAAGATCAATGGAAAAGTCATGGTGATGCAATCTGTAAAATTAATTTTTGGCTCAAAAATTTAAGTTCTTTACAAAATTCTCTCGCTGAATTAAATATTCCTCTAAAAATATTAGAGGCCGAAGTTTATAAAAATTGCCCAGAAGTAATTTCTAAATATTGCAAAGAGAAAAATATTTCAAATGTTTACTTAAACCTTGAGTATCCAATAAATGAGTTAAATAGAGATAGAGAGGTTTACAAAACTCTTAAAGAAAATGGAATAGGAGTTCATACATATCATGATCAGGTTATCCATGAACCCGGAAGTTTGAAGACTGGGGCAGGGAATAACTTTTCAGTTTACAGTCCGTTTAAGAGAAAATGGTTCGAACTGTTAAAAGATGAGATGCTTGATCTTTTTCCAATTCCGAAGCAGAAAAATAAAACAGATGAGAAAAGTTCAGACCTATCTGCTCTTATTGATAAATATGACAATCCAATCTGCTCTAACTGGGAAATTGGTGAGATAAAAGTTCAGCAAAATATAAGTAAATTTCTCAAATCTAAAGGAAGCAGTTATAAAGATGATAGAAATTTTCCTGGAATGGACGGCTGCTCAAAAATCTCTCCATATCTAAATGCTGGAATTATTTCAGCAAAGTGGTGTCTTGTTGAGGCTGCAAAAAATAATAATGGAGATTTAGCTGAAGGAGACAAAGGTATTGTGCATTGGGTTTCAGAAATTCTTTGGCGTGAGTTTTACAGACATATTATTTATAACTTTCCAAAAGTGTCAAAGAATAAACCCTTCTTAGATTATACAGATAAGATGGTTTGGTCTGATAATCGTGTATTTTTTGAAGCATGGAAAAAAGGTAGAACTGGAATTCCAATTGTCGATGCAGGAATAAGAGAGATGTTAAGTACTGGGTGGATGCATAATAGGACAAGAATGATTGTCGCAATGTTTTTAAGTAAAAACCTTCTAATTGATTGGAGATGGGGCGAAGAGTTCTTTATGAATAATTTAATTGATGGAGATATTGCATCGAATAATGGTGGTTGGCAGTGGAGTGCTTCTACTGGTACTGATGCTGCACCTTATTTTCGAATCATGAATCCGATGACGCAGTCTGAAAGGTTTGATCCTGAGGGCAAATACATTAGAACCTGGATACCTGAATTGAAAAATTGTCCAACTAAAGATATCCATTTGCCTTCAAATCCTGAGTCTTATAATTACGTAACTCCAATTGTTGATTTAAAAGAATCACGCCAAAATGCAATTAAAGCATTTGAAAAATTGAAAAATTAAAGAGATTTTTTAAGAGCTTGAGCAAAATCGGGATATTTAAATATATACCCTTCATCCAAGAGTAATTTAGGATAAACACTGTTTCCTTTTGTTAATAATTCACAACATTCACCAAATAATGTTTTATAAAAAAACTCAGGTAAGTTAAATATTGCAGGTCGTTTTAAAATTTCTGAAAAAGCCTTATTCATTTCAACATTATTTATGAATTTAGGGGATGTAACGTTTACTGATTTATTGATCTGTTTTGTAATTAAGAAATCAATGATATTGATGACATCATCGATATGTACCCATGAGATTCGTTGTTGGCCTTTTCCAATCTCTCCCCCTAAGCAAAAACTATAAAGATATTTTAACGGCAAAATAAAATTTGATTGAGGTCCAATAACGACCCCAAGTCGCAATACTGTATTTGTTGGTATGGTTGAGATCTTCAATGCTGATTCCCATTCCCATACTAATTTTTGTGAAAAATTATCATCAAATGAAACATCCGAATCCTCAGAAAAAATTTTTTCTTCACTGAATGAATAAAATGAAGTTGCTGATGCTTGAAGGTAATGACTTATAGAGAGATCATTTGCTTTTTGAATTAATTCAACTGAATGTTTATATCTACTGTCAGAAAGGATCTTCTTTCTACGCGATGTCCATCTATTTGGAAAGATTTTCTCTCCTGCTAAATTCAATAGGATGTCACAGCTTTCTAATTCATCGATATGAAATGACTTACAAGGGTTTCTTGTAAGAATTTTTATTGAATACTTATCTTTGAACTTTTTATAAAAGGCTCTGCCTATATACCCCGTGCCACCAGAAATTATTAACTTTCTCATTTAAATATGTGCTCTAAATCCATATAGAGTAAAATATATATATGAACATTGACAAATTTTACATAAACGGCAAATTTATGACTCCCCATGGAGAAGAAAAAATTGATATTGTAAATCCTGCAAATGAAGAAATAATTGGTTTTGTTATTTCTGGATCTGAAGATGATGTTAATAATGCAGTAGATTCTGCAAATGCTGCCTTTACATTAGCTTCAAACTTAACCATTCAACAAAGAAAAAAAATTCTTGAAGAAATTATTGAGGGTATGCAAGAAAGAAGATCTGACTTTGGTCAAGTTATTTCTGATGAAATGGGTGCGCCTATGTCTTTAGCTTTAAAAGCTCAATTTGGTTCAGGGACAATACACTTTAAAAACACTCTTTCAGTTATCGAGCAATTCTCTTTTAATGAGGTCCATGACAACATTACAATTAACAAGTTGCCTATTGGTCCTGTTGGGATGATCACACCTTGGAACTGGCCTCTTAATCAAATGTGTACGAAGGTTGCCTCAGCAATTGCCGCAGGTACTTCGTTTGTTTTAAAGCCAAGTGAAATTACTCCAGGAGCTGCGCAAATTCTAGCTGAAATAATTGATACCACATCACTTCCAAAAGGGGTTTTTAATTTAATCCATGGGTATGGCCATACGGTTGGAAAATTAATGAGTAGTCACTCTGGGCTTGAAATGATATCTTTCACCGGTTCTACTAGAGCTGGCATAGATATTCAAAAGAATGCAGCAGACAACGTAAAACGAGTTTCACTGGAGCTAGGAGGAAAATCACCAAATATTATCTTAGATGATGTTGATCTCGAGCAAGCTGTGAATATGGGGATGAAGCAATGCTTTTTTAATACCGGACAATCTTGTTCAGCGCCAACAAGAATGTTGGTACCTCAAAATTTAATGGAGCAAGCAACAGAAATTGCTGTGGCAGCAGCAACTGAAATGATTACTGGAGATCCAAAAGAAGAGGATACTTTCTTGGGACCTATTTCTAATGAAAAGCAATTTAAAAAAGTTCAAGAGTTAATTCAGATTGGTATAGATGAGGGTGCAGAGTTATCATGCGGTGGAGTTGGAAGACCAGATGGAATGAAAAAAGGTTTTTATGTGAAACCCACTGTTTTTTCAAATGTGGTAAATTCAATGCAGATAGCAAAAGAAGAAATTTTTGGACCTGTAATTTGTTTAATCGGATACAGCAATATAGAGGAGGCAATTGATATAGCCAATGATACTCCTTATGGCCTGTCAAGCATGATATCCTGTGGCGATTTAAATAAAGGTCAACAAATTGCAAAGCGTATTAGGTCAGGCCAAGTTATTCTCAATAGAATTTCAAGAGGTGACTACCCAGCACCGTTTGGTGGTTTTAAAATGTCTGGGAATGGTCGTGAGCATGGCCTATTTGGTATTGATGAATACCTTGAAGTTCAAGCAGTTATAACTTAGTCAAGAAAGTCTTTTTCTTCTTCCCACAAAAGATCTAAAAGTGGTTGAAGGCTTACAAAAGCCGATAAGTCGTTTGCAACATAATCTCTTGTATTGCAGGCAACATCGTGTGGAATCTTAATTGGCTTCCCAACAGATTCAGCTATAAGTTGTGATTTGCAGGCATCCTCCATATTTAAAAAATACCATATAGTTGTATCAATCATGCTTCCAGTTGTTAAAATTCCATGGTTTTGTAAAATTAGGAAATCTTTATCAGCTAAGGCCTTTGAAATATTAATGCCTTCTTGTGGGCCATTTGCGACGCCATCATAATCAGCAAAAATTGCTGTTCTTTCATAAAATGCACATGAATCTTGAGTAATTGGATCAAGGGTTTTACCTAGAGTAGAGAAGGTTTTTCCATACATTGGATGCGCATGTGCTACTGCATTTATGTCGTCTCGATTTTTGTAAATATTTGAGTGAATTGATTGTGCAGCATCACCTGTTCTTTCTTTTCCATAAATTAGCTCACCATCCTGATGCATCAAGACTAAGTCTGAGACTTTCATTTGTCCAAAATGATAGCCTAAAGGATTTATCCAGAAACACTCTTTATGCTCTGGATCCCTAAATGAAATATGTCCAGCAACTCCAAGGTCAAATCCCTTTCTGGAAAAAATTCTATAAGCTGCTGCAAGTTTTTCAACCCCATGTCTTCTTTGTTCTTCAAGAGTACAAGTAGCAATATTTACAGAGTTGGATAGGCCTTTTCCTTTAAACGGCAGCTTCCCTTTTGCAAGATCAATTTTAAAGGCTGGTTTATTATCAATTTTATCGGCAATTTCCATAGTGCTTTTATGTTAAAATATAATCTTAATTAATCATGAAAAAGAGTCAATCTTTCAGAGTTGAAATAGATAGTCTGGGCGAAGTAAAAGTCCCAAAAGACGCATTATGGGGACCACAAACCCAAAGAGCTGTAGAAAATTTTCCAATAAGCGGGATTAAATTTAAATTTCCTTTTGGAAGATCTTTCCTTAAAGCCCTAGGAGCAATTAAGTTTTCAGCTGCAGAGGCAAATCAATATCTCGGACTATTACCAGCTAAAAAAGCTTCTGCAATAAAACGTGGGGCACAGCTTGTTATTGATGGAGATGTTGATGAGCACTTTCCAATTGATGTTTTCCAAACTGGTTCTGGTACAAGTACTAATATGAATGCAAACGAAGTCATTGCTAGTATTGCATCAAAAAAATTAAAAAATAAAGTGAGTCCTAATGATGAAGTTAATTTAAGTCAAAGCAGTAACGATACTATCCCTACAGCTATATGCTTAAGCTCTCTTTTTGATCTGAATGATATTCTGCTTCCAAACTTAGCTAATCTAATAAACGAGATTAACAATAAAGCCAAAAAACTAAAAGGAAAAACAAAGACAGGTCGAACACATTTAATGGATGCAATGCCTATCGATTTTTCTCAAGAAATTTTTGCATGGGCAGCACAATTAAAAAATTGTAAAGCTCAAATTGAGAATTCTCTTTTGCTAATGCAGCAGCTACCCCAAGGAGGTACTGCTATTGGCTCCGGAGTAAATTCTCATAAAGATTTTTCTAAAACTTTCTGTGAGTCTTTGAGTAGAAAAATAGGCATAAAAGTTCAACCGTCAAAAAACTTCTTTGAGATTATGAGCTCACAGGATAATGCAGCACATCTTTCAAGTTCGCTTAAAAATTTAGCGTTAGCACTGATTAAAATATCTAACGACCTAAGGTTAATGAATAGCGGGCCTTTAACGGGGCTTTCAGATATTGAGCTTGAAGCGTTACAACCTGGGAGTAGTATTATGCCTGGTAAAGTAAATCCTGTTATACCAGAAGCAGTCATTATGGCAGGAACAGATGTCATAGGAAACGATGTATCTGTATCCTTAGCTGTGCAGAGTGGAAATTTTCAACTCAATGTTATGCTTCCATTGATTGCATACAATGTTTTGAAAAGTATAAATCTGTTAGGAAATTGTTTGCCTCCTTTAGAAAAATGCATTAAAAATTTTAAAGTCAATGAAAAAGGCATTTCAGAAAACTTGCATAGGAATCCAATTCTTGTGACTGCACTGAATTCTATAATAGGCTATAAAAAGGCAGCAGAAATTGCTAAAAAAGCTTATAAAGAGAAAAAATCTATTATTGATGTTGCAGAGGAGATGACTAACATTGAACGGAAGGAACTTGAGAGTTTACTAGATCCAAAAAATTTAACAAAACCATTTTTTTGATATGAGTCTTAAAGAAAATAAATGTGAAGCTTGCAGGATTGGAGCACCTTTAGTCACTGCTGCTGAAAAAGAGGAATTTTTTAAAGAGATTGATGGGTGGTCAATTATTAAGCTTGAAAACGTTGAACGATTAGTAAAAGTTTTTAAATTTTCCGATTATCAGGAGGCAGCAACTTTTTCTAATGCAGTTGCAATGCTAGCTGAAGAGGAGGATCATCATCCAAAAATTGTATTGGAGTGGGGTGCTGTTGAGGTGTCTTGGTGGAGTCATAAGATTGGTGGATTGCATCGGAATGATTTTATCTGTGCTGCAAAGACAGATGCGCTTTAAATGAATGCAGCGCTTGTGGTCTATTCCGGAGGCCTTGATTCTTACACTCTTTTACACAAAGCACTAAAAACATTTGATTCTGTACATGCTGTAACTTTCAATTATGGACAGAAACACAAAAAAGAAATAGATTTTGCAGCATCTAATTGTGCTTCTCTAGGAGTGCCCCATAAGATAATAAATCTTGACCTTGATAATATTTTGTCTGATTCGGCCCTAGTTGGCGATTCAGCAATTCCAGAGGGAAATTATAATAAAGATCTCATGAAGATGACGGTAGTACCCAATCGAAATATGATCATGATTTCAATTGCAGCATCGCTCGCAATAAAAGAGAAGATCTCGTATCTTTGGTATGCTGCGCATAGTGGTGATCATGAAATATACCCAGACTGCAGGCCAGACTTCATTAATAAGCTTAAGGAGGTTTTAAAGGTTTGTGATTATCATGAGATTCAATTTGAGGCACCTTTTCAACATCTTTCAAAGGCAAATATAATAGCCGAGGGCCAAAAAATGAACTTAAATTATGCATTGAGTTGGACCTGCTATGAAGGAAAAGAAAAACCTTGTTTAAAATGTAGCGCATGCTTGGAAAGACTGGCAGCTTTTAAGAAAAATGGTTTACAGGACCCTCTGATAGATGTACAGGATTAAAGAAATTTATTTTACCCAACAAGGTGAGGGCGCCAATACAGGGAAAGACTTTGTTTTTATAAGGTTTTCCGGCTGCAATTTGTGGAGTGGAAAAGAATCAAATCGGGCTTCAGCTATATGTAAATTTTGTGACACAGATTTTTATGGTACTGATGGTGTTAATGGTGGCGTCTATCAGGCAGATAAGTTGATTGAAAAAGTTAAATCTTTATGGCTTTCAAAGGAACAAAAAATATCCGTTGTGCTTACAGGTGGTGAGCCCCTTCTACAAGCTGACCAGAATTTAATTGATACGCTCAAATCAAATAATATCTTCATTGCAATTGAGACAAATGGAACACTTCTGCCACCCCAGGGTATAGATTGGATTTGCATGAGCCCCAAAGCAAATACTGATATTAAGTTAAGGAGGGGAAATGAACTAAAAATAGTATTCCCTCAAGAAGACATAGATCCTTTGGATTTTTCACACTATGAATATGATTATTTTTTTATCCAACCCATGGATTCAAACAACCTAGATCAAAATATTAATCAATCGGTTTCTTTTTGTCGAAAGCACCCTAGTTGGGAACTGAGTTTGCAAACTCATAAAATTCTTGGAATAAGATAAAACCAATTAAACATCCTGATAACCAGGAACCAAAAGCATGTGGCTTATAGTAATCTTTAGAAAGAATAATTTTTACTATCAACAGCGCGGCACTTATGCTTATGAGGAGGAAAATTGTGGGTATTTCAAGATATAAAGAAAGACTAAAAATCAGAACTATATCTCCAAGACCTAAGCCTTCCCTCTTTCTAAAAAACTTGTATAACCAATAAATTATGATTAATCCAAGAAAAATTATTCCAGCATTTAAAAGCATTATTGGATCAAGATTTTCCTTCGAAAGTGAAACTATCAGTAAAATTAGAGCATTTAACCAGATAGGAATTTCTTGATATTTCTCATCTAAAAATACCAGAATCACTAAAAAAGGAATCAACAGAATTGATGACAGAGAGAACTCAAAAAAAACAAATATACAACCTGTTAAGAACGTAGAAGACTCAATATAAAGATAGTTTTGTAAAATTTTTTTTTTGCAGCAAGTGCTAGTGCCTCTCTGTAAGAGGAATGAAAGTATTGGAAAAAGATTAAACCATTTTAGTTTCTTACCACAATGATCACATTTTGATCTAGCTAATAAAGAACGATTCTTCAATTTATAATTATCAAAACTTGATTTAAGCCAGCTCGATAGAATGGCAAGCATATAACCTGTAAATAATGCATTCAGCATTAACAAATTTTCCTCCTTGGAAACGAAAATTGATTTGTTATATACTATATTATGGAAAAGGTACTTACAGAAGCACTAACTTTCGATGATGTTTTGGTTGCACCAATGCATTCTGACATCTTGCCAAAAGATGTTTTATTAAACTCAAAATTTACGAAAAATATCAACCTGAATCTGCCGTTTTGTTCTGCTGCGATGGATACTGTGACCGAAGCAAAAATGGCAATTGCTCTTGCATCGCTTGGTGGTATTGGCATTATTCATAAAAATAATTCCCCTAGTGAGCAAGCTGAACTTGTGAAGCAGGTGAAGAAGTTTGAAAGCGGGATTGTTCGGGACCCAATCACTATAAAATCTACAAATACAATTAAAGAATTAATTCAACTTACTTCCGAATTGAGCATTTCGGGAATGCCTGTTGTTGATGATGAGGAACTTAAAGGGATCGTTACCGGCAGAGATTTTCGATACGCCAAAGATATGGAGCAATATGTATCAGAAATAATGACCCCTAGAGATAAATTAATCACAGTCAGTGAAGGAGAAAGTCAAGATAATGTCAAATCATTGATGTACAAACACAGAATTGAAAAAGTTCTAGTAGTCAATAAAGAGGAGAAGTTAGTGGGACTCATAACAATGAAGGATATAGAGAAATCTATTGACTATCCACTCGCATCAAGAGATGTTGAGGGCAGATTGATGGTAGGGGCAGCGATTGGTGTAGGTAAAGAACTTGATATGCGGCTTGAATTGCTTGTAAATGCAGGTGTTGATGTTTTTGTGATCGATAGTGCCCATGGTGATTCAAAAGGAGTCATTGATTGTTTGCAACATGTGAAGAAATCCTTTCCTAAAATTGATGTCATTGCGGGAAATGTTGCGACTGAGGAGGGTGCCAAAGCTTTAATTAAAGCTGGTGCTGATGCCATTAAGGTTGGCGTTGGTCCTGGATCGATATGCACAACAAGAATAATTGCAGGTGTTGGTGTCCCTCAATTGTCAGCCGTGCTTAATGTTGTGAAGGTTGCCGGTGATATTCCAGTAATTTCTGATGGAGGTATAAGGTATTCTGGAGATATTGTTAAGGCGCTTGGTGCTGGTGCCGATATTGTGATGTTGGGGAGTGTTTTTGCAGGCACAGAAGAGGCTCCTGGGGAAGTTGAACTCTATCAAGGGAGAAGTTTTAAAACATATCGAGGCATGGGATCTATTGCAGCAATGTCTAAAAGAACGGATGCAAATCGTTACATGCATGGAGATGAAGTAGATACGGACAAACTTGTTCCTGAAGGCATTGAAGGAAGAGTTCCATTTAGGGGCTGGTTGAAAGATGTGGTTTTTCAACTTGAGGGCGGCCTTCGTCAGGGAATGGGATATACAGGATCAAAAACCCTTGAAGAACTAAAAAACAAAGTTAAGTTCATGAAGATTACTAGATCAGGAGTCATGGAAAGTCATGTTCACGATGTAAGTATCACCAAAGAGGCTCCAAATTATCGGTCAGATTAATGAAAAAGGTTCTTGTTGTAGACTATGGATCGCAATATACCCAATTAATTGCTCGCCGGCTTAGAGAATTAAGTATATATTCTGAAGTAACTCCTTGGGATGAAATATCCAATGATGATGAGGTTTCTGGATTTATTCTTAGTGGCGGGCCAGAAACATCAAATATCAAAGGCAATCCAACTATTAACCAATTAATTTTCGATTCAAAAAAACCAATTTTAGGCATTTGTTATGGCATGCAAGTGTTGGCACATCAGGAAGGAGGGAAGATAATCAATGATGGTAAAAAAGAATTTGGTAATGCTAAATTAACTACAAAAGATTGGTCTTCTTTGTTTAACAATCTTCCTAATCAGATAGATGTCTGGATGTCACATGGCGATAAAGTAGTGGCTCTTCCTGAGGGTTATGAGGTGATTGCATCATCTGATAATTCGCCCATTGCTGCATATCAGAATTTAGAAAAAAATTATTTTGGGTTGCAATTTCATCCTGAGGTGACTCACACCAACCATGGTCTTGCGATGATAGAAAATTTTATACAAGTCTGTGAAATCCAAAAGAATTGGAGTTCTGAAGATATTCTTGAACAAATTGAACAAAGAGTTACAGGCGATGTTCAAGAGGGTAAGGTTCTCTTAGCACTCAGTGGTGGTGTTGATTCAACAGTACTGGCATCGGTATTGCATAAGCATCTTGGTAAAAGGTTAGTATGCGTTATGGTAGACCATGGACTGTTAAGAAAAGATGAGGCACAAAATGTCACAAGCAACCTTAAAGAAAAAATCAATCTTGATATAAATTTAGTACATGCAAGTGATATCTTTCTTAGAAAACTCAAAGGAGTCACAGATCCGGAAACAAAAAGGAAAATAATTGGCAACACTTTTATAGAAGTTTTTGAACAGGAAGCAAAGAAATTTGAAGACATTAAGTGGTTGGCGCAAGGAACAATTTATCCAGATGTAATTGAATCTGCTGGAAATTCAAAAACAAAAGCTAAAGTAATTAAATCCCACCACAATGTTGGTGGGCTTCCAGAACGTATGCAGTTGAAATTACTTGAGCCATTTAGGATGCTTTTTAAAGATGAGGTGAGAAGAATAGGCAGGACAATAAATTTGCCTGAAGAGATTATTGGTAGACATCCCTTTCCTGGTCCTGGTTTAGGTATAAGGGTCATTGGTGAGGTGACAAGCGATAGATTACATAAGCTAAGAGAGGCAGATCATATTTTTTTAACAGAACTTAAATCAAGTGGCTTTTATAATAAAGCGAGCCAAGCCTACGCCTTTTATTTGCCAATAAAATCAGTTGGAGTAGTTGGTGATAACAGAATTTATGCGGATGTTATTGGGCTTAGATCTGTAGATACCTCAGATTTTATGACGGCAAAAGTGACAAATCTTCCTAATGATTTTGTGCAGCATGTTTCAACAAGAATAGTGAATGAGGTGCAAGGAGTAAGCAGGGTTGTGTATGATATAACCTCAAAACCACCTGCAACTATTGAGTGGGAGTGAGATTGAAAATTATGACTGATCCTTTAAACCTTAAGAAATACATCAGAAATATCAAAGATTTTCCAATAGATGGTATTGAGTTCAGAGATATTACAAGTCTAATTGAATCTCCTGACGCTTTTGTAAGAACTTGTGATGAACTAATAAAGATTACCAAAGAGTTTAACCCCTCTGCTGTGGCAAGCATAGAAAGCAGAGGATTTATATTTGCTGGTTCAATATCTTATAAGCTTGTTTTGCCCTTTGTCTTAGCAAGAAAGCCAGGTAAGTTACCTAATGCCACATTCAAAAAGAATTTTGATCTAGAATATGGCAGCACATCAATTGAAATTCAGAAGAATACGGTGCTCAAAGCCTCCGACCGTGTTGTCATAGTTGATGACTTGGTTGCAACTGGAGGTACGGCTATAGCTTGTGCTGAATTATTAACAGAAAACTTTAATATTAAGAAATCAAATATTTTAATTTTAAGCGTTATAGATCTGCCTGACTTAGGCGGTAGTAAATTAATTCAGGATCAGGGCTACCAAATTGAGACTCTTGTCAGTTATTAATAGTTAAAATGGCTTTTAAAGGTGGGAAAGTATCAGGGTTTGGAGAATGGACTGTAGATGTTAAGAACAGAAACATTAGGGTTACCATTGAGCCTGCTTTATTTTCATATAATTCAAAACTTTATGTTGACAACGAGCTTGTAGATCATAAAGAACGCTTAAAACCAAAGAGTAAATATCATGTTTTTCTCTCAAAGAGCGATCTATCTGAAGATCTCAAATCTATAAGAGTTTTTTTTACAACAGACGACTTCCCAAAAGTTTCGATAGTCGTCAATGGTGAAGTTGTCCTTAAAGATGAGCTTGGAATATTTGACTTGCATAGTGACTTAGTAAGTAAAAGGTGGTTTTCATCAGCAATATTTATAGGAGTTATATATGGTTTTTTTACAGAGGGTACTAATCTTGAAGTTAGTTCAGTATACTCTGTAATAATTTATTCTGTCATGTATATCGGATTGGACCGACTTATATCATCAATTGAAAAAATTAACCGATCTCGTCCGAAATAGTTAACTACTGAAAGGCTTTACCCCATGTCATTGGAATTTGTTGCTGTGGATTAAAGACCCTATTTGGCCCAAGCGCTGGACGGGCATTTTCTGCAGCTGCAATTTCTTCTTTGGTTACAAATTCACTTGGAGTGAGTTTAAATACATCCAATCCCCTTGTTATCTCTGTTCCATAAATAAACCCTTCATAAAAATAGGTGGACCAGTAGCCACCTGTTGTAAGGGTATCTTCAAAAATAGGACCTCTATCAAAGTAAGCGATTTCAGTAGGATTCAATGAGTCAGTGAAGTCCATAATTGACATACCTCCTTGATACCAAGCCTGAACAAATATATCTCTTCCTGGAATTGGTATGATAGAACCATTATGGGCAACACAATTTTCAGACTCTGATTGTGGTGCAGGCATTTTATAATGACTTTTAAAAATTAATTTACCATCCTCAATATCGTAGATAGCATCAGCACCCCAGGTAAGAGGATCCCAAGCTCGACATCTTGCTCGGCCTCCGCCACCCCATTCGTCTGTAAACACAACTTTGGTACCATCGTTATTAAAAGTTGCTGAGTGCCAATAGGCAAAGCCTGGATCTGTTACCGCATCTATTCTTACAGGATTATAAGGATCTGAAATATCAAATAAAATACCATTTCCTGAACATGCACCAGCAGCAATACCTGCTGACGGGAAGACTGTGATATCGTGACATTGATTTGTTGGTCGCGTGTCTTGTGTTCCGTCACCATGATCACCGCCCCTCCATAAGCCACCAATAATCCCTTTATCGTTATCTGCAAATACTCTTGGACTGCTTACAATTCTGGAGTTCGCAGGATTTCCAATTGGAATTTCAATGACATCAATGCTGAAATAGGCGGTTCGCACGTCACCTGGGATACTACCTATACAACCATTCAATTCGTCTTCTTCTCGAACTGTACCGGTTCCAGAATTATAAACTACAATTTTGTTGTCAGCAGTTGGCCCAGCTACTACTGAATGGGTATGAGAGCCTCTGCATGTCTGCACAGCTCCAACCTGCCTTGGTTTTCTAATATCAGAGATATCAAAGATTCTTATTCCTCGAAATCTTTCTGGACTAGGATCAGGTCCAACTCCATCAAGGCCGCAGTCTACTCTGCCTCTTGTTTCCTCAACGGACATTATCAGAATATCTTCAACAACCGAGACATCTCCTTGGCCACCTGGACAGACTACTGAAGTAATAAGGTTTGGCACGCCGTTTTCTTGGAGCTCGTAAATATTAAAACCATGATAACTTCCAGCTATTAATAAATTATCTTTAAATGCCATATCAGTATTTGAAAAAGATAACATTGGGGACCTCAGTTTTCTGGATGATTCCTCGATTGTAAGTTCCTCTTCATCATCCTTAGCTTCTGGATCTTCAGAACCCCTCATCTCTGGGTTTTTTGGGTCAAAAAATCCTGACGGTTTTTTTAAACTGGCAACGAGTTCTAAATTGAGTATTGCCTCCTCTGCAGTATATAAACCTGCTGATAAACCAGCTCTTGGGTCATCGGATAAATCGGTAAGTAATAAATTCATCCGCTCTATTTCAACACCTTGATCATTAACAAGATCGGAAACAAATTGGTTTAAAACAGGATCATAGGCAGAACCACGGTAACCTCTTAACTCTTCAACCATCTCTACTGCACCATCGTGGTGATTTATCATCAATTGTAAAAATTGCCTATCAAAATCTACACCTAGAGAATCTTGAAGCTCTTTTAGTTGATATTCTGTTGCCATCCCTCTCATCATTTTCATCATGCCTGTGGTCTGTTCATCTCTTTCACCTAACCAAGCTTGCATAAAATCAATTTCATCTTTTTGGGAGGCATCAATTCTGCCGGCAAGATCATTAATATTTTTAGAATTCGTCCGAGATTCAACAAAAGACGACATTAATATAGCCTGTTCATGATGCATAATCATCCCTTGAAGAAAATTAACATCTGCTTTTGTATAGGAAGAATCTGCAATCTGAATTGCTTGTTCTTCACCAATGATTTCACTGTTTTGTCCTGGAGCACCAGGTTTGATGATTTGAACTTCTTCTTGCGCAATAATTTGATGCGCGGATAGAAGAATTAAAGAAATAATAAAGGGTTTAATATTCATAATTTTTTATGTATTGGTACATTTGTTAAAAACAATAATAAGAATTAATATTTATAGTAGCATGAAAAAATACTCGAATCTTAAAGACTTTTATCCATACTATTTAAGCGAACACTCAGATAAAAATACTAAGTTAATGCATTTTATTGGTACTGCTTTATCAATACTTTTTTTTATAAATTTTCTTCTAACCTTTAATCCTTTGAATCTTTTGTTTGGTGTGTTGAGTGGATATGGTTTTGCCTGGATAGGACATTTTTTTATCGAAAAAAATAAACCTGCTACATTCACTCACCCAATTTTAAGCTTGTTGAGTGATTATGTTATGTTTTGGGAAATTATTCGTGGCAAGCACAAAATCTTTTAATTTTTAAGATTAAGATTTAATTCTAAAAAGACAGGACAGTGGTCAGACGGTTTTTCCATGGCTCTAAGTTCATGGTCTATATCAGAACTAACATACTTTTGTTGCAATTTATGTGTTAACAAAAAATGGTCTATTCTTAAGCCTCTTTTCGGATCTTGATCAAATCCTCTGGATCGATAATCAAACCATGAGCATTTAGTTGATTCTGGATTAACTTCACGCCATTTATCCCTAAGTCCGACATCTAGGAGACTCTGATACCATTCAATTTCTTCAGGTAAGAATGCTGTATGCCCCTCTCTTAACCACCTCTTGATACCATCCTCATTCATCCCAATGTCATTCCTTTCAGGAGCAATATTAAAATCTCCTGTAAGAATAATCTCGTTTTTTAAACTTTTTAAGTGTTTGGTTATTCTTTTATAGTACCTGTCTTTATAAGGGAATTTTTCAGGATGTTTTCTATTTTCCCCTTGTGGGAAATACGAGTTACATACTGACACTAAACCTATGTTGGTTTCGTAGTCGCACTGAATGAATCTTTTTTGAGCTTCGTCATCTCCGCCGTTTAAGCCATATATTGTTGATACTGGCTTTTGTTTTGAGAAAATAGCCACTCCATGAAATCCTTTTTGACCATAGTTAAAATACTGAAGATTTAGATTTTTAGGTATATCATCTGGAAAATCCTCATCACTGACTTTTATTTCCTGAATAGCAATAACATCAGGATCATATTTTTTACAAATAGCTTCAAGCTGATGTGGTCTTGCTCTCAGGCCATTGATATTAAAGCAAACTATCTTCATGTTATGAATTTAATAAGTCCATTACTATCGATAGCGATTGGTCTATTTCTGCATCAATAACAAATTCTTCAGTACTATTTGATTCCATGTATTCGTCATAGCTACTGAATGTTTCTAAATTTCCAAGCTCTCTTCTATAGTTAACAAGCTCAAGAGTATTTTGCTCATTAATTTCTTTAATGTTAATTCTTTTCTGAAGGTTCAAAGACAAATTAACATTAGCTTTTGTATCATTTTTAATCTCAAGAAGTTTTTTATAGTAACTTGAAGCATTCAATCTATTTTCGTGCTGTTTAAAAACATTTTGATTCCAATTATCTTGGAATTTAAAATAAACGGCTTTGGAAATACTTGAGGGTGCAAGAGCATTATCATATTCCCCTTCACCATAATCTTCCTCATCTGTTAAGCTAGGAAATTCAAGTAATGGATCAACTCCAAAAATCTGAGTTGGTTCCCCAGAAATACGATAGTACAAGGAATCTGTTAGTTTAATTTGCCCATCTAATGTTCTTAAAAACCTCTGGACACTACCTTTACCAAAGGTTTTTTGCCCTGCGATAATACCTCTGTTGTAATCTTGAATTGCACCAGCAAAAATTTCAGATGCAGATGCGGAAAAACGATTGACTAAAACTACCAAGGGCTTTCCCCATGATCTGCTGCTTTGCCAAGTCGTATAATTTGTAATTCTATTCTGCGAATCTTTTATTTGCACAGTGGGCCCAGCGTTTATGAACAGTCTTGTGAGACTATCTGCTTCATGTAAAAAACCTCCTCCATTATTTCTTAGATCAAATACAAGGCCATCCACACCTGAAAGATTAAATTCTCGTAAAATCTTTTTTACATCGTTAGTTGCACTTTTACAGGCAAAGGCATTTAGTCTTAAACACTGAGTATCACTGTAAAAGGAAGGTAGCCTTATATATCCAATTTGAAATTCGTCTAAATCAACTATTTCACTTGATGCATCATTATCTTCAAGAGAAATTTTGCCTCTCTCAAGAGTGACTATTTTTCTTCCTGAGTTGTTCTCAATTTCAAGTTGGACAAATGTTCCTTCATCTCCTCTAATATTGTCGACAATATCGTCCAATCGCCAGCCAACAACATTTTGTAATTTACCATTCTCACCTTCACCAATACTTAAAATCTTATCGCCTACTTTAATTTCATTTGAATTAACTGCAGGTCCACCAGGCATTAACTCCTCAATTTTTGCAGTTTCATTTTCATAACCGATAATTGCACCAATTCCGTCAAAAGTTAAATTCATTCTAAGATTCCAATTCTCTAAATCTCGTTCGGAAAAATACGCCGAATGTGGGTCAAGAATACTTAAAAAATTATTTGCAAGAAGGTTAAATTTATCTTGAGCCCGCACCTTTCTAATATAAGAAATTCTATCTTTATAGGACTGTTTAACTTTTAAAATTGCTTCTTGCAGTCCTATATTGTTGCTGAGCATTTGAGTTATAAGCTCATTTTTTACAATTTTTCTATTGATAGTTTTTTTTTCTTGTATGCTTTTTGCTCTTGGCCTACCACTAAGAGATAATTCTTCATCGAGCTGAAAGTCAAAACTATTTTGATTTAAAAACGCGGTTCTTTGTGTAAGTGATTCATGATACCTTTTATAAAAAATATTTACGCCTGTGCTTAATGTTTTATAAAGTGATTGTTCGTTAATGCTTGCAAGAATCTCATCCACATCCTTGGATATAAAATGTATATTTTGCGGATCGATGTTTTCTATAAAGCTTTGTGTAAGTTCAATTTTTGTGAGAGAAGCATAATTATCTTTGATAATAACCATCTCCTCAAAAGTTGTAATTATCGATTGAAATTCTTCTTCGAATTCTTTATTTTGAGAGTTTTTGTCAGAGCAACTGACTAAAAAAAGAATCAAAAAACTAAAATACGCTCTTAATACCATATCTCTCTTTTTCTTTTTCTATGATTTCATCTTTATTTTTCCAGACTAATTCAAGAAACGATCTAAGTTCTTCCCTTGAATTATTGTCATTGATATAGTCTTTCCCTCTCAGGTTTTCTGGTATTTTATAGTGTTTAATTGTTACGCTTGCTTCATTCATATCTCCACACAGAAAACTCCAAAAGCTCCTTTTGTTAGATTTATAAACGAGAGTAATATCCGTAAGGTACTCAATATATGGCATCACTCCAAGGGTATAACCCATTCCACCAATTTTTGGAGGCATAAGGTTTTTAAACTTACTTTTAGATTTTGCATATTTTTCTTGGTCTATTCTGGTACCTTCAATGAACCCACAAACATTTGTGGGCATGAGTTCGAATATTTTGCAGGCATTGAGGGTGGCGTTTCTATCTGTTTCTGCTAATTTTGGATTTTTAATAATTTCATCTTTGGAGCGTCGCTTAACATATGGCATCGCCAAGGCAATATTCGCTGCCCAAGTTATGGGCAACCACCAAAGTTCTGATTTCATGAATATTCTTGGAGTTGTAGTCTTATGATTTGTAAAATAACAAAATAAAAAGATATCAGCCCAGCTTAAGTGATTTAACGTTGTAAATTGCCAAATATTATCTTTAAGATTCTCCTCTCCAAACACTTCGTAAGTTGGTGAATGCATGAGATCTTGAATGCGACTATTAAAATATAAGAAGTAGTCCGCCAAAAATTCATTTACCTTTAAAATAAATATTTGGAATGGTTTGTAAGGAATATATCTAAAAAGACCAATGATAATGGTTGTTATTGTGATTTGTAGACCATTGAGAACTACAAGTATAAAAGTAATGCTTCCAGTGAATATTCTTATCATTTTACTTTTTGCCACAACTGTTCAAGTTCTTCGATATCCATTCTGGCTAGGTTTAAATTATTTTTATTTGCCAAGTCTTCCATAGATCTAAATCTGTTTTCAAATTTTGAATTTGCTTTTTGTAAGAGTATTTCAGATTCTAAATCATAATGTCTAGCTAGATTTATTAGAGTAAAAAAAATATCCCCAATTTCCTCTCCAATATCCCTAATTTTTTTTTCATTTATTGCTTTTTTAACTTCAGCTATTTCTTCATCTAATTTATCTAGGACTTGTGTTACGCTATCCCAATCAAATCCTACTTTCTTTGCTTTTTTCTGAAGTTTTTTGCTTTTGAGAAATGGTGGAAATTTTTTTGGAATCTCTTCCATCACAGATCCTTGGGGTTGATTTGGCTTTTCTTGTGCTTTAATGTTTTCCCAAATCATCAGACTCTCCTCGGAAGTTACGGTCTTCTTCTCTGCAAAAATGTGCGGATGTCTTCTAATAAGTTTTTTATTTAATGTAGAAGTAACATCAGATAAGTTGAAAACTTTTTTTTCATTTGCCATTTCTGCGTGAAAAATTATCTGATATAGAAGATCACCAAGCTCTTCTTTTAGTGAATCAAAATCATTTCTTTCAATTGCATCGACTACTTCGTATGCTTCTTCAATGACGCAATGCGAAATAGATTCATGTGTCTGCACTCTATCCCAAGGGCATCCATCCTTCGGATTTCTTAAAACTGAAAAGGTTTGAAGTAGCGTCTTCAAATTTTCATTTAATTTTTTCATATATTTTCTCTAAGTCACCATTTATAACTAAATCAGCTTCATTGTCGAAAGGAGTAGCCTCTTTATTTAATATTACTACTTTTGAATTACTTTTCCGTGAAATTTTAGGTATGGAATTTGCTGGAGAGACCATTAGTGACGTTCCCATACATATCAATACATCACATCTGCTGGCTGCCAAAAAAGATTTACGTAATATTTCTTCATCGAGTTTTTGTCCGAAGGAAATGGTAGAAACTTTTACAAGACCTGCCTTACAGTTTGGACATAAACAACTACCAGTAGATTGAACATGATTTTTAAAAAAAAAATCAGGATCATAGACTGTTTTACAGTTCAGGCAATGTGCGGACCCTACACTTCCATGGAGTTCAAAAATTTGCGATGACAAACGTTTTGAGTAATGAAAGCCATCAATATTTTGTGTGATGTGAGTATTCTTTTTACTTTCTAGAAGAAACTTATCTATAAAGTCATGCATTTTGGTACGTTTTTTTCTTTTTATTGAATTAATTATTGCAATATTATTGTTCCAAGATTTATTCTGAGATTCTTCATTTTTTAAAAATTCAGAGAATTTGACGGGTTTATTTTTTTCCCAAAAACCCTCTTTATCTGATCGAAAATCTGGAAGGCCTGCTGCAGTACTAAGCCCAGCGCCTGATAAAAAAGTTATAATATTATCTGAGTTGATAAACTCTTTTAGTTGTTTTATTTTTGCTAACAATGGTTTTCAGTAAAATATTAATTGTCTCTTATGATGACAAAACTATCGAAACAGTCGATAGAATTTGTGAAATATTATCAAAAAATAATATTCAACATCTTATAAAAGGTGATAGGGAGGGCGCTAAAAATTTCGCTCCTGATTTAGTGCTAGTTGTAGGAGGAGATGGCTCTATGCTTTCTGCGGCAAAAGAGTTTGCTGATAACGACATACATTTTTTAGGAATAAACCTTGGAAAAGTTGGTTTTATGGCCGACCTTGAAAGTGACAATTTAGAATCGAAATTAGTAAGAGTTTTAAATGGTGAAAATAGAATAGAGGAGAAAGAAATTCTTAATTGCTCTTATAACGACAAGGGTTACTCCGCATTTAATGAACTTGTTCTTCATACTGAAAAAAGCTACAAGCTTCTGGAGTTTGAAGTGGCAGTTGATAATGTGTTTGTTTACCGAAAACGAGCAGATGGATTGATAATTTCAACATCTAATGGATCTACTGCATACTCTTTATCAGCTGGAGGTCCAATTTTATACCCAGAATTAAATGCTTTTGTAATAACCTCTTTAAATCCATTATCACTGTCTGCACGACCCTTGATTGTAAGCAGCAATTCAGAAGTAAGAGTTACATTAAGCAAACAAGAGTCCCAGCTTAAGTCACTATTAATTTTCGATGGAAATCAGGAAGTAAGTATTCAGAATGATAACAATGAGTTTGTTGTTAAAAAAAGTGAAAAAAAATTTAGATTGGTACATCCTCAAGATCATGACTTCTTCAATGTTTGCAGGAATAAATTGAGTTGGAGTCTTTCTAGAGACGAAACATAGAATCAGGAAGTTTTTTATGTATAATCTGCCCGATGAAAATTAAAAAAGCTATATTTCCGGTTGCGGGTTTTGGAACAAGGTTCTTGCCAGCCACAAAGGCAACACCTAAGGAAATGCTGCCAGTAATAGATAAGCCAATTATTCAATATGCTGTCGAGGAGGCACAACAAGCAGGCATAACAGAGTTTATATTTGTAACGCATCATGCAAAAAGAGCTATTGAAGATCATTTTGATGAAAATATCGAACTCTTAGAAAAGCTAAAATCTGATCAAAAAGATCACCTTGTAAAGCAGATCCAAAATATTGGAGGCTCTACAAGCAGATTTACTTTTGTAAGACAAGACGAGCCTAAAGGGTTAGGTCATGCAATAAGTTGTGCTGAACACATGATCAATGAGAATGAATTTTTTGCTGTAATCCTAGCAGACGACCTTATTGATCCTTTGCCTGGTAACATTTTAAAGGACATGATTAGCATATCCATTCAATCATCAAAACAAGTTTTAGCTTTAGAGAAGGTCTTAAAACAAGATGTTTCAAAATTTGGCATAGTCTCTACAACAAAAAATCATGCAAATATTTATACCCTTGATGGAATAGTAGAAAAACCTGAAGAAAATTTAGCTCCCTCTGATTTAGCTGTTGTGGGAAGGTATATTTTTAATCACAGTATTTTTGATTTAATCGACTCAAAAAACCCTGGAGTAAATGGTGAAATACAAATTACGGATGCGATAGCAAAGGACATAGATAATTTTTTAGGCTATCAATTTAAAGAAAAAAGATTCGATTGTGGCAGCAAGATTGGATATCTTAAGGCAAATATTGAATTTGGGCTTTCAGACCCAAAACTAAGCGTTGAATTAAAAAAATATCTTAAAGGGTTACAAAATTTATAAGGTAATAAGACAAGTACTTTTCCTGCTCCCTCCAGAGTTTGCACAAAAAGTCTCACATTTTTTTTTAAAAATAATCCCTTTGCCTCAATATGGTAGGAAGAGAGCTAAGATTAATGTAAAAGGAATTTCAGTTTTTAATCGAATTGGTTTAGCTGCCGGCCTAGACAAAAATGCTGAACTTATAAATCCTATGCAAAAAATGGGATTTGGTCTTGTTGAGATAGGAACAGTCACTCCAAAACCTCAGCTTGGAAATCCAAAACCCAGACTATTTAGAATTACTCAGAAACAATCACTTTTAAATAGTTTGGGATTCAATAACAAAGGGATGCAATATGTATCAAAGAAACTTAAAAAACGAACTCCAGATATTTTTTTAGGAGCAAATATTGGTCCCAATAAAACTACCCCACAAAAAGACTTTTTAAGTGATTATCAGAAATGTGTTAAATGTCTTGGGGATGATGTTGACTATCTGGCAATAAATATTTCTTCACCTAATACTCCTGGATTGAGATCTTTCCATGATGTAGAAAACTTCAGAAGACTTATTGCAGCTGTTTTGAAGGAGAGAAGTCTTTTGAGAAAAATACCCAAAATCTTTATTAAATTTTCTCCAGATGAAGAAATTTCTAAATATGAAGAGCTAATTAATGAAATAAATGCATCTTCAGTTGAAGGAGTTATTATTTCAAATACGTCTAATGATTTCGAATTAAAAACCACTGCTAAAGTTAGTAATTTACCAGGTGGAATATCAGGTAAGCTTTTGGAAAATAAAGCAAATGAAATATTAAAAATTTTCAAAAAAAACTTAGATCCTTCAAAAATTATTGTTGCGGTGGGTGGTGTTTTTGATGTAGATTCTTATAACAAAAAAATTGAACTTGGGGCGGATTTGGTACAAATCTATACTGGTTTTATATATCAGGGCCCAAACTTAATTAAAGAGATAATAAGAAATGGCAAGTAAAAATTTAGTAATTGTTGAGTCACCATCTAAAGCAAAAACTATAGGTAAATACCTCGGCAACGAATTTGTTGTGAAATCAAGTGTTGGCCATGTGAGACGTCTGCCAAGAGGAGCTAAAGCAATTGACAAATATAAATGGACGGTTAGTTATGAAATTGATCCAAAAAAGGAAAAGGTTGTTAAAGATTTAAAAAAGTCTGCAAAGAACATAGAACAAATATTTCTTGCAACTGACTTGGATAGAGAAGGTGAAGCCATTGCATGGCACTTAAAGGAAATTTTAGGAAAAAAATATTCCTACAAAAGAGTGAGGTTCAGTGAAATAACAAAAAACGCTATTAATAAAGCTTTTGAAGCTCCAGGCGATATTGATGATGGTCTTGTAGATGCACAGAAAACTAGAAGAATACTAGATAGAATTGTTGGCTACGACCTTTCAAATGTCCTTTGGCAAAAAATTGGTAGCTATGGGAAATTATCTGCTGGTAGAGTTCAGTCTGTTGCAGTTAAATTAGTTGTTGAGAAAGAAAAAGCCATAAAGTCCTTTTCCCCAGAGGAGTATTGGGAAATTGAAATAGAAATAGAACACGATGATAGGAAAATCCCACTAAAACTTAATACTAAGAAAAGTGATCTAAGTCTCTGTAATGAAAAAGAGGCAACTGAATTTTGCCAAAAAATACAAGATAAAAAGATAGAAATTATTTCCAATGATATCACTAAGAGAAAGATCCCAGTAAAACCACCTTTTATTACTTCCACCCTTCAGCAAACATCGAGCTCTTTCTTAGGTTTCAGTTTGTCAAAAACAATGAAGCTTGCCCAAGATTTGTACACTGGAGGGTATATTTCTTACATGAGAACTGACTCCCCAAACATCAGTGAATCAGCTAAAGGTAGTTGTAAACAGTTTTTGCTTGAAAATTTTGGAGAAACATACTCAACACCAAGAAACTTTGCGGCAAAAAAAGGAAACACACAGGAGGCGCATGAGGCTATAAGGCCTACCGATATTCACCTATTAAGTTCAGATCTAAGCTTAAGCCAAGATCATAAAAAACTTTACAAACTTATTTGGGAAAGATTTGTATCCTCCCAGATGCCACAACCAGAAATAAATGTAAATAGTATCAGTGCCAAGATAAATGAATTTGTTTTTGATACTTCAGTAAGCTCAGTAAGCTTTGATGGATTTTATAAAATAATGCCTCCCGGGAAAAACAGTGGATATGTAGATTATGACTTGTCAGAATTACACATTGGAAAACTCCAAGAATTATCAAGTTCAAATATGTCTCAACATTTTACTAAACCTCCATCAAGATATTCAGAGGCAAGCCTAGTTAAAGAACTTGAAAAGAAAGGAATTGGGAGACCATCAACTTACCAAGAGATAATTACAAATATTCAAGAAAGAGGCTATGTAAATAGTGAAAGTAAAAGATTATATGCAACAAAAATAGCAAATCTAGTCTCGGATAGACTGGAAAATTCTTTTGGAAAAATAATGGATTATGGATTTACTGCAGATATGGAAAAAAGTCTTGATGAAATTGCTGAAGGAAATAAAGATTGGAAACAAATTCTTAACAACTTCTATGAAGATTTTGAAAGTCAGAAAGAAATTGCTCTTGATTCAATGCAAAGAAATACGCCTATAGATACAAATATTATTTGTGAGTGTGGAAATAAAAGAAATTTTCAATTACGAACAAACCAAAATGGGCAGTTTCTTGGTTGCTCTGGGTACAACATTGAAGATAGTGAACAACAGTGCAAGATTACAAAATCTCTTTTTTCGGTTGACCTTTTTACTGAAGACGACAGCAAAGAGGCAGAAAGCATCTTTAAGAAGTCTAACTGTGAGATATGTGGCTCCTCGATGGATAGCTACATAATTGATGAAAATAATAAAATAGATATTTGCTCTAATTCACCAATATGTCCAGGAACAAAACATCATGTTGGAGAGTTCATTAAGCCGAGAAATACTGATGAAGAGTTAATAGATTGTCATAAGTGTAGCAGCAAGATGGAAATGAAACTGGGAAGATTTGGAAAGTATTATTCATGTCAAAATGATGAGTGTCCTGCCACTAGACAATTGCTTAAAAATGGAGATTTAAAACCTGTTTTTATGGATCCAGTTAAAATAGAGGAACTAAAGTGCCAAAAATGTAATGATTACTATTTGCTTAGAGATAGCATGAAGGGGCTTTTTCTTGCTGCCTCACAATTTCCAAAAAACAGGGAGACTAGAGCACCACTTATAACTGAAATTAAAAATTTTGTGGATCAGATGCCTGAGAAATACAGTTCTTTTAAGTCTGCACCCGATACAGATCCTGAAGGAGATAGTCTTGTCATTAGATACAACAAAAAGAGCAACAATCATTACCTTTCTTCAGAAAAAGGAAGTAAGAAAAAGAAATGGTATTATGTTCATGAAGATTCAATCTGGAAAGAAAAGCTAAGAGATTGAACTATTCTCTTTAATATTTCTCAAAAGATCATAATATAGAAATATGTCTAAATATCTCGAATTAGTTGAAATCTCTGAAGGTGTTGTCGTTTTAAGAAGGTCTGATTCTAAAGATGCCCCGCTAGTAAAAATTGAATTCTCGCCGGATGTAAAGACTCTACTAAATGGCATGGAATTTGATGTTGCAAAAGAGATGATTAAATCAGGTATTGAGACATTAAATCTAGATGTTAATTCGGAGAACATCGACGAAGAGATGCTTGATGGGCTTATAAACTCGAAAGAATCAAATAGAATTATTCACTAATTC
>CENJ01160018.1_pt1 | contig 25749 bp, 24 predicted proteins | sample 356161 | NCBI WGS metagenome assembly CENJ01 (sample SAMEA2619531, study PRJEB7988) | marine metagenome | biome: marine biome (ENVO:00000447); feature: surface water layer (ENVO:00002042); material: "saline water (ENVO:00002010), including plankton (ENVO:xxxxxxxx)" | depth 5 m | reverse complement strand
TTTTTTATGAGTAAAACATTAATATTTACTGCAACTTATAATGAAAAGGAAAATATTAAAAATTTAATACAAAATTTAAATAACCTAAGCTTAGATATAGATATTCTTGTAATCGATGATAACAGCCCAGACAAAACTTGGGAAATTTTAAAAAAGTTAGAGAAAGAAATTCAAAATTTAAAAGTAATTGTAAGAGAAAACAAATCAGGTTTGGACACTGCGCATAAACTTGCTTTCGATTATGCAAAAAGTAATAATTATGAAAAATTTATCTCGATGGATGCAGATCTTTCTCATGATCCAAATGAGATACCCAAAATGATGGATATTTTAAAGACATCTTCATTTGTAATTGGATCGAGGTATGTAAAAGGTGGAAAATGTGAAATGTCAGGACATAGATTGGCTCTTAGTATAATAGGAAATAAATTTATTAAAAAGGTTCTTAAAATAAATTGTAATGAATTCACAACATCCTACAGAGGCTTCAATCTTTCAAAGTTAGGAGATTTTGATTTGAATATGATAAATTCTAAAGGATACAGTTTTTTTATGGAAACAATTTATAGGCTGAATAAACATCAAGTAAATATTAATGAAATTCCTATTCATTTCAAAAATAGACGACATGGATATTCGAAAATACCTGGTATTGAAATTTTCAGGACACTAAAAAATTTATTTATTTTATATTTAGAAAATCGACAAAAAAAATGAAACTTCAAAATATAATAAATTCTTGCCTTGTAGTAATAATTTTATCTCTTATCACATCTATAATTTATGCAAGTTTTAATATTAAAAATTTTGATAAGAATATCTTAAACGAGAGTGATCAATCAATTCATTTGATGATAAAAAATGATGCATTTAGATATTTTTCTCATGGGAACGAAATTAAAGATCAATTAAAAGAAAACACAAATTACTTTGAAACAGGCAGAAATAATTTTACTAAATATCTTTTCCCTAGAATAATTGCCTTATATTATTTGATTTTTGATTACGATTTATTTGAAAATTCTGAGAACAAGGTTGTAAAAATAGGCGTTCATAAAAATTTTTTAGTCTTACAAATTCTTTTGTACTACCTAAGTGTTTTATTTCTTTACTTTCAACTAAGACATAAAATTGATCATAAATGTTTGTTTTTTTCTTTATTTTTTCTTTGTCTTGAACCTACAATTTTCCAATATCATGGTTCATTTTGGTCGGAGTCTATATTTTTTTCACTTCAAATTTTAATAATGGCATTAATTTTAAATAACAATTTATCAAATATTCGTTTTTTTGTTCTTGGAATAATCTTATCACTTTTAGCTTTACAAAGAACTAATGGTTTTTACTACTTAATACCAATAGTTTTATATTTTTGTTTTTATAAAGATTTAAGATTTCTAAAGAAAATTTTTTTTCTATTACTGGGTTTCTCAATATTTATATCTTTTGTCGGTTATCATAATTACAAAAAATCTGGAGAATTTTTAATCATACCTCTCGAAACGAAGTCAGTCTTACACGCATATCTAATACCTAATATTTTAAGTGCAGAAGATAAAGAATTTGAAAAAGAACAATTTTTTAAAATGATTGAAAAAGAAAATATTACTGTCGATTTAAACGAATTAGAAAATATCAATTATGCAAGATACTCTTTTATATTTTGTGAAAATGCTAACAAAGAAAAGGGGAATCTAGGATATTTGAAAATATGCGAATACTTTCATGATAGGTCAAAAAAATTAATATATTCACACCCAATAGAATTTTTAAAATATGTAGCAAAACGATCATTAAGTTTTAGTTTGTTAAATCCTTTTCACATATATTCTGATCACAAATTTTTATCAGGCGAAAAGTATTATGAGAGCGATTTACGTAAAAAATTTTTACCTTATAGAATTATTTATAGTTTACTAATTTATTTTATCTGTTTTTTAGGTCTAATTGAGTTGTACAAAAGGAAAGATTATAAATTAATGATTTATTTGCTAATTTCTTCTATCTATTTTTTTGGTATTTTGTCTTGGCATGGAAATAATAGATATTTCACACCTGTTTTAATCTATATGTCATTATTTTTTGGATATGGTTTTAGTAATTTTTTAAATACTTTTTATAAAAAAAATTGATAATAATAAATAACAATAAAGAGCACTTTACACTATTTCTATATCGGGCAAAGGAAAAATCAATTTACCACCCTTATTTAAATAATTTTTTTCTTTTTGAATAATAAAATTTTTAAAATGCCAAGGTAAAACAAGCATATAATCTGGTTTATATTTTTTAATTTCTTTTTCACTAGTAATTTTTATCAAACTACCCGGTGTAAATTTATTGTTTTTATCTTTATTGACATCAACAATAAATTTAATGTTATTAGAATTTAAATTACAATATTGTAAAATTACATTTCCTTTTGTGGAAGCACCGTAGCCTATTACTTTTTTTTTCATATCAATTAAATTTGATAATAAATTTTGAAGAAGCACCTTGTGTTGTTTCACACTTTTAAAGAACTTCAAATGAGTAGATGGAGAATTATATTTAAACTTCTCCTCCTTAGACAGCAACCAATTAACTATTCTTGAGTATTCTGGATATTTTGATTTTTTTTTAGATACAGAAATTGCAAAACTCCCTCCGTTAATGTCATTGAATTCTAGATCAATTATTTTAAAACCAACATAATCGAAAATATATTTAATGGTTTTTAGAGAGTAATATTCTAGATGTTCATGACAAATTGTATCATATGAAATATTCTTAAGCATTAATGGCATATAGCTCTGTTCTAAATGCCAAATACCATTATCATCCAAACATTCGTAAATGTCTTGAGCAAATTTTATTGGTGAAGGTAAATCATAAAACATAGAAATAGAGGTAATTATTTTGGCTTTTCTTTTTTTGATGTGGTTAGAAACTGTTTGCGCATTAAAAAAATTAGCTATTGTAAATATATCTTTGCGATAAAATTTTTTTAATTTTTTGATAGTTGGATCGACGCCAATCAATTTATTTGATTTTTTAAAATTTGATAGAAATGTTCCATCGTTACTGCCAATATCTATAATAATGTCATTGCTCGCTAAATTAGAAATTTTTTTTAACTTCTCTGATTTTATTTTTAAGTGTTTAATCATGTGAGGATTCAAAGATGAAAGATAGCCATAATTTTCTCCATACATCACATTTACATCAAAAGAATTTTCTAATTGTAAAAGATCACATTTATTACATATGATCATGCTCAATTCTCCTTTTGGAACTTTTTCAGACTTATATTTTGGAAATATGCCAGTTAAATATTGATTTCCTAAACTATACAACCTTCTTAATGACTTACTAGAACATGATCTGCATTTATTGATTTTCATAATTTTTAATTAATCATTATTCTTTAGTTTATAAACTCTTCCAACATTAGCATGATTTTTATCATATTGTAGATACTGTTCATCATCGATATAATTTATATTTAAACTATTTAAACAATTCAAAAGATAGCGCATTATGTTAACTTGAGAGTTTGGTTTTTTAATTGATTTACATCTTTCTGGTGTTTTATGAGCATAAAATACATCATTTATTTTTTGAACATCATCACTCTTTTCATTTCCAAAAAACCATCCGTGATCCCCGAAAATGAATATTATTTTTTCTCTATCTGAATTAATTAAACTTAGATCATTTTCCCAATTTAGTAATGAATTTAAAACACAATTATAATTATAAGAATAATATCTTATTTTTTGATTAATATTTTTTGCATCTATTTCGTTTATTAAATTACAGTTTTTATCTAAATTATATGGGACGTGTGGTTTAAGTATATGTATCAAAAAAAAATTTGAGTTTTTTTTTGACTCTTCTTTTAAATAATTTCTTTTTTGAATAAATTCATAGGCATTAATAAAGTTTGTAACTAAAATATTTTCTTTTAAAATATTATTTGATCTTAATATTGTGACAAATTTTGTAACTAAACTATTCTTAAGAACTTTCATATAATTTAAGAAATACTTTATTTCAAAAAGTTTATTTTTTGATGAATAATTATACAAACATGCTTTACCCAGTGTTACTGGACAAGATCCCCATCTATTTCCAATGTAATAGAAATTAAATTTCATCTTATTTAAAATTTTATAGAATTGATTATCTGGATTATTCATCATTCTTGGAAAAAAATTTTTTCTATTAAAAAATTTTTTAGAATTTTCATTTAATGGATAATCACCAATCAATGCAGCATTTATTGATAAAAATGTATAAGGATAATTAGAAAAAAATTTCGAGTTATAATTAAAATTTTGATTTTCTAGTTTTTTAATTATCTCTTGCTTTGTATTAATTATGTTCAATTGTTCTGCTCTTTCCAAACTTATCATTGCATCCGGTATAATGAAATAAACATCTATCAACTTATCTTTCTGAATAGGTTTAATTTTTTTTATATCAATTGAATTACTTGAAATAATTTCTATTTCATTTTTTTTTTCAAGAATATGATCTGTGGTAAGAATTGAATAATATTTAAGAATATTGAATCCAGATAAAATTAAGTTTAGAGATAAAAAAATAATTAAAAAAGAATTAATTTTTTTATTATTTTTGTTTATTTGAATAAGGGAGATTATGTAAATTATTAAATAGACAAGTAATAATAAAATAAAATCTAATTTTGTATATAGTTCGTTAATTTTTTTAAAAAAAAAACTATCTAAAATATCAATAAAAAAAAATTGTAAAAAATAAATTAATAAATTACATATAAAAAATTCTTGAAATTTTATCTTTTTAAAAAATAAACATAAAAATATTGTTATTAAAGAAATTCCAAAACAAATTGTTAATTGAAAAATAAATAAATAAGTAATTTCTATAGAAGAGTATTGACGTAAATTTGTTTCATTTATATGGAGCAAGATAGGTAAAATTATTAGACTAATGATTAAAAAAACATTTCTCTTATTTAAATTTGAAGTTATTTTATACATTCAATTTTATTTATTTTTTTTATAATGAATTAAAAATCTTTTACCTTTTTTTATTTCATGAATTTTTATTGTTTCGAATGACTCTTTTTTTAACAAATTAATGATATTATCTAAGGTATAATCTTCATAAGTATCTTTTTTTAATCCCAAAATTTCCAAAAATTTTTCATCATTCTTATCAACAAATTCAAATAATCCTTCATCTGCCACCGATAATATGTATGAAATAATTTTATCAATTGGGATATTTTCTGAGACCCTCAAATGATGAACTAATGCCAAAGACAAACATGCATGCATACCTTTTATTTGAAATTTTTTTTTTTTGATAATCTCTTTAGCTAGGTTCTTTACAAAAAAAACACAATTTTCATTTTTTTCTTTAGATTTAATATAGCTATTATTTATACACTCATGATCAAAATCATATCCCAACAAATTGGATTTTTGTGATGATAAAAATAAAAAAGTTCCATCATTACAGCCAAGATCTACGATATTTTTAAAATTATTTTCATTCAAAAATTTTTTTATAACTTCCATTTTTTTTTCAAATTCTTGTGTTTCATAAGGTAAAAAATCGTTATAGCTTGACCAACGCTTCTCTTTTTTTTTGGAGATTTCCAAATTTTTAATAATTTTTTTTAAAGATTCTAAAATATATATATATTTTTCTTTAGAGAAACTATTGCTTGAATTTATTTTCTTACCTTTTTTTTTAAATAAATTTCTTGTTACGCTTGGTAAAAAAACATGAAAAAAAATAGATGGCAAAAATTTTTGATGGTATTTTAATATTTTATTTAAATCTTCTGAATAAATTCCATAAAAATTAGATTCATACCAATTATTGTAATCAATTCCTAATTTTGATTTTAATATAAGTGGATTTAGAAATTCTTGATAGAATTGTATTTGACCTAACCAATAATCACCTTTTGTATATTCTTTAAAAGATAGTAAATCAATAAACACAGGTTTATTATTACTAAAGATAATATTTTTAGCAGATGCATCTTTTAAACAGTGATTATGTTTAAGTAAAAAAATCTCTAGATCTAGATGAAATATAGCAGCATCTTTTAATTGATCAAATGGCCATTCATAGGGATCAGAAAAAAAATCAATTTTTTCAATGTTTAAGATTCTATCATTTTTTTTTATATTTTGTAATTTATCAAAAAAATTATTTTCAACTTCTTTAAAACTTATAACTTTCTTTTCGTCTAATAGACGAATAAAAAAATCTTTTTTAAAGATATTGAAGTAATTACTTGAGGAATTTTGAGAAATACACCTGTATAATTTTTCACTGAAGTTAAAAACAAATCCGTCGGGATCTTTGAAGGACTCTAGATCCATATCTTATTTTTTTTTCTTAAATTTTTTTGTAAAAAAATCTTTGATCTTATTTCTTAAATTCGAAAAAAAAATTGATACTGTAGCTATTGCCCCCAAAATTGCTTGTATAATAATTCCACCAGTACCTGGATCTATATATGCATGAGCATTAACGCAAATAAATGAATATATAATTGTAAGGAAAATTATTTTCATTTTATTTACCATGTTATAAGTTTTATTTTAAAAATAAATAAATGCAAGTTTTACTGAATAATAGTCTTTTTTTTCATCAAAAATATGGAGGCGTAAGCAGATATTCAACGTGTATTATTGAGGAATTATTAAAAAAAAAAATTAATATTGATGTCATTGCACCAATTTATAAAAATAATTATCTTAAAAATATTAAGAATTTAAAGTTAAAAGGGATTTACTTGCCAAGGTACCCTAATTTACAATTTTTAAGAAATATAAACTTAAATTTAATCAATAATTACAAAAAAAAATTTAGAGGAAATATTATTCATGATCTTTATTATCCTGAAAAATTAAATAATCATAATAAAAAAAAAATATTAACTATTCACGACACAATCCACGAAAAATTCAGTGATCTATATAGTGATGATCATATGAAATTTAGAAAGGAAATTATTAAAAACATTGACATTTTCATATGTGTTTCAAATAATACTAAAGAAAACTTAAAAGAATATTATAAAGTAGCAGATGATAAAATTTTTGTAATAAGCCATGGTTATAATCACCTTAACAACATTGATACAAACAACTCACTTATTCAAAATATATCAAATAAGCCATATATTTTATATGTCGGTGGGAGATTAAAATATAAAAATTTTAAATTATTAATTGAGGCTTATTCTAAGAATAAAAGAATTCAGAATGAATTTAATATAATCTGTTATGGGGGTGAAAAAATTTCAGAAGATGAAAGAAATAATTTTAGAAAATTTGGTATTGAAAAAAATATAATTAAAATCGATGGAAATGATAATATATTGAAGCAGTTATATCTAAATGCAAAACTTTTAGTTTCTACAAGTATGTATGAAGGATTTGGAATGACTATATTAGAAGCTGTAAGCTTGAAGTGCCCTGTCCTCGCAAACAATATAAAAGTATTTAAAGAAATTTACAAAGATTCAATTAATTATTATGAGTTTAATACTTTAGATAGTTTAATATATCAACTCGAGGAAATTTTAATCAATCAAAAATATAGTATTAATGAGGAAACTTTGAATAATTTGTTGTCAGAAAATAATTGGAAAAATTCTGCAAATAAAACTATTCAGATTTATAATCTTTTAAACTAGTTGCTTAACAAATCTCTTATTTTTGCTATCTTTTTTTTTTTATTACCAAGATTTACCACTTTGCAATTAATTATTTCTTTAATCTTTTTATTCCCACTTAAATAATTAAGTTTATTATTAAGATCTCTACTTTCTCTAAAATTTGAGTCCACATTTGATTTGGATTTATCTATCCTCAAATTCTTAAAATATTTTTTTTTTTTATATTTTTTTGAGATAAAAAAAGCATTATTTTTTAGAAAATTAGAACCCACAAAATAAAATCCTTTTTTATCCATTAAATTTAATGCAGCCTTAAAAGACATACCAAAACATAAATTTGAATAATGATATAATGATCTATTAAAATTTGGAATATTTGGAACAGAAACTTCCAATTCAAATCCAAATGTTGGGTTATATTCTAACACAACTATTTTGCTAAAAAATTTTGGCAATTTATCTAAAACCCAATAATCAATACCATCAATATCAATACTGAATAAATCTAAATCAACCATCATTTTATCTTTTTTTAGTGTATCAAGAACATTATTAGAATTGATTTCCTTATTAACAATTTTTAAGTCACCCTTCCAAATTTTAATTCTTTTTTTTATCTTGTTTTCTAGATCAGGAATAGAGTCTACTACCATCCCTTTAGGAGAAGTTCTCTCAAAAATAAATCTTGTATTACTTTCCGAGTAATCTCCAATTCCAATTTCTATAAATTTTGGTCTTTTTATTCCTAACGAAAAAATTAAATAATCTAAAATTCCATCTTCTCCATTTTGTGAGTATATTTTAAACTCCGCATCAGACAAACTTTCAATATTTTTATAGTAAGCTCTTGATTTAATAAAATGAGAACTCCCTAGCATATATAACCTTTTTTCTAAGTAGTTTTTAAATATAAGCTCTTTAAATCTTTTTATTATAGTCATTAACTTTTGTTAATCTTATTAATAAATGCAATTGATCCCTGTGGATGATCTGATCTGTGTGAGTTATAACCTGAGATATTTTCCATTAAATATTTTTGTGATTGATCTGATAAAATATTACAGTCAAAATATTTTTTTTCTACTAAGTTTTTTAAAACATCTTCAAAAGTGTTATATCCAAACACCATGGGTTTTCTTTTATTTTTTAGATTCCAATCTGTGATAATTTTTCGAGATTCATCTGAGGCATTGTAATCCTCCAAAACATATGTTCCACCATATTTTAAAACTGGAAAAAAATTTTTAAAATTATTAGCACTTCCTTCATAAGTGTGAAAGGAGTCATCAATTATTATATCAAAGGAATGATGTGTATTTACATAATTTAATACTTGATCAGAATTCATAATATCTATTTTTTGGTAAAACATTCGCTTACTTTTATAAAAAACTTTATTGGCATCTTTTATATCAATCCCATACAATGTAGAATTAGGAAAATAATAAAAGAAACTTGCGCTAGAATGACCGTTAGCGACACCAATTTCTAAAATTTTTAGGTTTTTTTTTTTAATATGATCAAAGTATTTTTCATAGAATGGAGCATAATTTGCTCCTAGAGCATAATCATAACTATGTATATTTTTTCGTTTAATCCATTGAAAATAATTTTCAAATTCCAATTTATTTTTTTTTTTTAAATAATCATAAGTTTTTTTTCCGTCTAAATAGCCCTTATCTGTGCCAAAAGTTAAAAAAATATCATTTAGACTTAAATTTTCATCTAATTTAAAGTTATCTAAATCAATTTTATTTTTATTCAAAAGAAAATTAAATATTTTGTTTATAGTATTAAATATTCCATATTTTTTTATTCTAAAAAAAAAACGTTTTACTAAATATGAATTAATCATTTTTTTACTTTAGCTGGTACACCTATAAGAGTATTATCATTTGATTTTACTGACTTGATAATAGTACTATTTGCTCCTATGATATTATTATCTTTAATAGAAACTCCTGGAATCATATTTGAACTGACCCCAAAAAAATTATTTGTACCAATTTGACAATTACCCATAATTGATGACGAGGGTGAAAAAAAATTATTGTCCCCAATAATACAGTCATGAGAAGCCGTTGAATTTTGACTAAAATTATTAAAATTACCTATCTTACAATCTCCTGCTATAACTGTATTGGGACCAAACAAATTTCCTTTTTTATAAACACAGTTTTTTGAAATGGAAGCATTAGGATGAATACAAGTTTCAAAATTTAAATTCTTATACTCTGAAATAATATTTTTTCTTATATTCATTTGGCCTATTGCCAAAATAAAATATATATCATTGGTAATCTCGATTTCATCAAACTTATAAATTTTAAGTTTCGTTAAAGGTTCATGTCCTAAATGAATTTTGTCATCATCAACTATTCCCTTTATTTCATTTTTCAATCCTTGTTGTTTTATTTGGTCTAAATACCAAACAAAAACTTCTTTGAAATGTCCTCCAGCCCCTATGAATAAAATTTTTTTCATTTGTGTTGAAATTAAACAAATATTTTGATGCTGATCATAATTTAGTATAAATAATAATTTGATTAAATCAACTTTACTATTAAATTCTCATTTGATAGAAATTGATAAATTGTATTTTCACCGGAATAAATAATGAATTTTAACATTGATAAAAAAGCTTTTATAAAAAACGGTTACTGTGTAGTAAAAAATTTACTTAATGAAAATGAGGTACAGTATTACGATGATAAAATCAAAAAATTAGCTAAAGGAAAACATTTCAATTTAGGTGGGATTTATAATGCTAAAGAGATATCTGATATTGTTGTTAATAAAAAACTTTTAGCAGCTATCAAAGAACTTATTGGTCCTGAAATATTTTTTTTACATGACTCAACAATTATGCATAAAACAGAGCCAAAATATGTTGAAAATTGGCATAGAGATAATCCATGCAGAAGATTTGGTATCGGTCCAGATTGGAATAAATCAATGCCTTATGATGTACTAAGAGTTGGTATATATTTACAGCCGTATGAGGAAACAAAATCATGCATAAATTTAATACCTGGCTCTCATAAGAGAAAGTATACTTTTCAAGAGTTTTTGAGATTTTTTCATAGAAAAATGTTTTCAAAATTGAGTAGTGAGTCGAAATTTAATATTCTCAAAAATTTTTACACACCTTTGATTGGAAAAAATATCAGAACAGATCGCGGAGATTGTGTAATATTTCATGCTAATTTATGGCATACTGCTACTCCTACTCAAGGAATTAAAAGGGCAATACATTTTTCTTTTGGAAGAAATAACCTGCACTCAAAAAATTTTGTTAATTACTATTTAAAACATAGAACAGATATAACTAAAGATGGAACTTCAATAGATGAAGATTTTATTAAACTTCTGCAAAAAGAAAAAATATATTTTCCAATTCCAAAAGAAAAAATAGATATTCCTGGTGTTTTTAGAGAACCAAAAAAAATCAGTAATTAACAAAAATTACAAAGAAATTCCTTTTAATATATTAGTGTGATCTTCTCTAGCTATCTCAAATTTACTGTTATTAATTTTTTTCATATTCATATCAATGATTGTTGTTGATCTAAACCCAATATCTAAACCTAAATTTTTCAATATCCTTAAAGTTAAATTATTGTAAGATCCACAAGGGTGAGCCATAGAATTTATTTTATTTTTAGTAATTTCTTCTAATATTTTTTTATTTTTTTTATACTCATAAATCTGTTTACTTTTTTTTTCTTTTCTCATGAGAGTTGGATGGGAATGAGAATGGAGGCCTATATTGTGACTTAAGTTTGATAAATTTTTAATATCTTTTTTATTCAAATATATTTGTTTAATTTTTTGTTTGAAATTAAATTTTTTTTCTTTAAATAATTTAAACATTGTGTTTTTATATTGACTATTACTAAGAAGATATTCTCTTAACATTCTAAACTTAATGTCAGAATAACTGTAAAATGGAAACTTTAATTTCCATTTTTCAATAATTTTTGATTTAGTTTCAAAAAATTTGTCTAATCTTTTATAATTTAAGGCTCGATAAAATTCGCTATAAAAATCCTCAACCCTTGAGTAATTTAAATGTCTAAATGCTCTAAAAACCTCCAAAAACATTGGTTTATCCGTCAAGTTTGTGGAGTTTACAAAAAAAAATGCCTTAATTTTGAAATGTTCTAAAACCGGCAGGGCAATATCATATTGACATTTCAATCCGTCATCAAATGTAAAACAAAGATGATTTTTTTTTAATTTATCATTTTTATATTTGTTTATAAAATCCTCCGGACTTAATATATTTTTAGGTCCAAAATATTTTATCATTTTAAAGAGTAGATTGGCGCTGATTGAGCCTTGACCTTTATAATGTTTATTTTTGTCATGGAAATGATGAAACATAATCCCATGAAAAAAATTATTCTTAATATATTTTTTCATTTACTTATAAACAGCTTTCTTTAATTTCCAATTTTCTGCAAATCTGTAATCATTCCCTTTTTTTTCCCAAAGATGTTCTGGTCTAAATTTATCAACTATTTCAAAAAATTGTTCCTCATTTAAATTAGTATATTCAAGATAATCATTAAAATATTTTTTAGGAAATTCTCCATCATATTTTTTGACCAATCCCACAGCTTCATCTCTTGTAATATATTTGTGTCTGCACTCTTGAGCTGCTTCATCTGTTGCTCTTCCAACTCCAAATTTTACATAAGCACACCAATAATGTAACCCATCGACTTTGTCATCTAAACTTACATACTTCGAAAATGTTCCTTCAGTCCGCTCTTCTGAAGTTTTAAATTTTGTAACTTTTGATGCTAGGTAGAAATTTTCTTGTGGTTGAATATTTTCAAAATGACCTAGAAATAGGACTCTAATACCCTCTTTTTTAACCAAATCTTCCTCAAGAGGTAAAAAAAATTCTAGATCTTGAATAGGAATGTTTTGCTTTTTAACTAACTCATCAACCTCAAGTCCTGAAATTAAAACCTTTTCACCTTTTTTTTTGGTAAAGTATTTTGGAGTATACTCGATCATTTCATCTAACTCTTTTTCACCACCCCATTCTGCAAATGACTCGCCAATAAAAATTAAAGGTATCTTAAAAATTTTAGCAATATGTGATGCATAATGTCTTTGACCAAAAACAAAAGGTTGAAATGGATGGAGGAGATTTTCGAAAGCAAGTCTAGAAAGTTTCCCATAAGTAGAGCCACTTGGAGAAAATAAAATATTATTAACGTTGCCAAAAGAGGGCCAATTGTGAAAGTTTTTCATTCCTATATCGGTATACATAATTGGTGAAAAAGTGACAGTTAGAGGATTCATATTATATTTTTTTTTCAGAATCTCAGCTTGAAAAACTGAGTCTTTACCTCCAGATCCTGGCACAATACAATCATAAGACCCATTTTTTGATCTGTACTTTTCTAGTATTTTATTAAGTTGAGCCTCTTTTTTTTTCCAATCAATATTCTCATTATTATTTAAAGTAAATTTTTTTTCTACTTCCTTACAAGCAGAGCATATGCCGTTTTCAAATCTAAGGAATTCTTTAGCAGAATGTAAAAAGTCATCTTTTTTAATATCACTAGGACATGGTTTTTGATTAGAAGCAACACACTTCCTACAGAATTTAACTTCATCAGGTTGTAGCTTTATTTTAAACATTTGCAATTTCTTCTAGTAATTTTTTAATTAATTGTAAACCATTAGATGAACTTTTTTCGGGATGAAATTGAAACCCTACCACATTTTCATTTTTGATAGATGATTGTAATTCAAAATCTCCTAAATCAATTTTTGATGTTACAAAATCATTATTATTAGAAAAACAAGAATATCCATTATTAAAGAAAAAGTTTTTTTTATCTATCTCTTTTTGAAAAGATGAAATTTCATACCATCCTAATAAAGGAAGTCTACAGTTTTTACTTACAATTTTCTTAACCTTGCCATCAAAAAAGTTTAGTCCTCTTGCATTAGAATTTTCATCACTTGACTCAAAAAATAATTGCATACCTAAACATATTCCAATAATAAAAATTTTCTCTTTTCTTAGGTTGTTTAACAAAATATCAAATTTTTTTTTTTTTAAATTTTCAACACCAGCTCCAAAACTTCCATTACCAGGTAAAATCATTATTTGTGTATCTAATATAAAATCATCTGAATGATTCAAGATATAAGTATCGCCAAATAAAGAGAAAAAATCTTTTACACTTTTAATATTATTAATTCCAAGATTGATTATACCAATTTTCATAAAAGATTTACATTGTGATTTTTTGTGTGCAAGTAATTTTTAAGATTTTTAATATCTAAATTATTGTTATGCAGAGCTGCTGCAACATTTATTCCAGAAAAATTATATTTTGATAAAAGCTCATGTACATTTTCCATTGAATTTATACCTCCACCATAAACCAATGGAAAATTAAATTTATACTTTTGTATCTCTTTTACTAATTCTTTATCATACCCATTACACGATCCATCACTATCGATTGAAGTAATCATAACCTCTCCGACTCCTAATTCATTAACAATATTTAACCATTTATCTATTTTATAATTAGATTTATCTCGCCCATGATTAGTCATACAAAAAAATTGGTTATCTATTTTTCTTACTTCTATAGAGATAGTTAAAAATTGATTGCCAAAAATTTTATTTATCTCCTTAATAAAATTAATATCCGAAATGACCTTTGTGTTTATTGAAACTCTATCCGCACCACATTTTAATAACATCTTTATATCATCAATATTTCTAATTCCACCGCCGACTGTTATTGGTATAAAAATATTTTGAGATATTTCTTTTACTACATCAAACAAATTGTTTCTGCTATATAAGGATGCAACAATATCTTGAATAAAAATCTGATCTGCTCCGTTTGAAAAATATTTTTTTGCAAATTCTATTGGATCACCTATTTTTGCGAGTCCTTCAAATTGCATACCCTTGATTAAGAATTGATTTTTAATTTCTAATTTTGGTATTATTCTAATTTTCTCAATACTATTCATGTCTAATTATCACTTGAAAAAAAATCATCATAAGTTTCTTTAATTTTATTGTAGTTTCCTAGTTCTTGAATACATCCGCTCTTCATTAGAAAAATATTGTCACAATATTTTACAGTATTTTTCCTGTGAGAAATAATTATAACAGTTCTGTTTTTCTTATTAAGATTTATCTCATGAATTATTTTATTTTCATTTTCAATATCTAAATTGCTTGTAGCTTCATCCATTATCAAAATACTAGGATTGTGATATAGAGCTCTTGCAATACCAATTCTTTGTTTTTGACCACCGGAAATTCTGACTCCTCTATCACCTACAATAGTATTAATTCCCTCAGGTAAACTAGATATAAAATCTTTATTTTGTGATAAATTTATTGCTGTATTCATTTTATGATTATCAATTTTGAGTTCATCAATACCAAAAGCAATATTGTTCTTTATAGGAGCGTCTAGAAGATAAGTATCTTGAGGAACATACCCTATCTCTTCTCTCCAGGCTTTCAAATTTTCAAAAATACTAAGATTGTCTATCATCACAGAGCCTTTGTCTGGCTCAATTAATCCAAGTATAATATTTATCAATGTCGTTTTTCCAGACCCTGATGGACCAATTATGCCGATCGTTTGACCTAATTCTATTGACAAATCTATATTGCTCAGAGTCTTTGATTTTTTTTCTAGATAATTAAAATTTATATTTTTCAAAACTAGTTTATTTTTATTGTCAATATCTATTGATTTTCTATTTTCGAAACTTTCATCTAATGTTTCATTATCAATAATAAATTTTTCAGTAATTTTTATTTCATCAATTAAAGTTTTTACTGCTGGAGATTGGAATTTTATAGAAGTTAATGATAATGTAATTACATTTAAAGATGGTATCATCCTAACTGCAGCAACACCAAAAAGTGAAATAATAGGGACAATATTTTCAAAACTTAGACCTCTTGATATATAATAAAAACAAATAGCAACAATAAAAAATATTGCAATAACTTCTAAAGCGAGTCTTGGGATTGATTGAACTACACCTTGAAAGAAACTCATAAGTCCAATTTTAGAAACAATCTTCTTAAAGTTTAAAGATTGATAATTCTCTCTTTTTAAAATCTTTATTTCTTTAATAGATCCTAAGTTTTGTGATAACACTTGTAATTCTCGAGCTTGTAGCTTTTGAATTTCAGAGCCCCAATTTTTAAATTTGTTCTTTAACTTTGAATAAAAAATAAAAGAAAATGAGCCAAGAGTTAAAATGATCGTTAAAGTAGTGTTAAAATCAACATTTAGCAGTAAAATAATTATGACTAAAATTATTAAAAACTCTAAAAAGAGATTTAAAAAACTCTCAACACTTCTAAGTGCATTTAAAATTACATCATTAAGATTTCGAATTAATACTGAAGGGTTTCTGTTTATATGGAAAAGATATGGTGCATAAAGATATCCATCGAATAATCTTGCTGTTAGGTTGATTTTTAAATTGAGAATTAATTTAGACTTAAAGTAATGTATAAAAGCTATAAATAAGTTTTTAGATAAAAATATTAATATTAGTGATACCGATGAAATCAGTATAAAATTTTTTTCTCCAATATCTTCAATAAAATTACTAGAAATTAATCCATAGCTATTTCTAACTAGAATTTCAGTATCTAGAATTATCATACAAAAAATTGGAATTGAACTAATTCCAACTAATTCAAAAAAGGAACCAAATATCATTGCAACAAAAATGAAATAAAATTTAATCTTATTCTTTTTATCGAGGAGATAGTTTATGTTTTTAAAAAAATTAAGTGCACTCATATTAAATCAATACATATTTTCCTGACAGTGACTGATAACTTTATTAACTCCAATTTTATCACCGTCTGTAATGATATAATCATTTAAGAAATTATCATAATATTTCTTAGAATTTCTCAGTTTCTCATCTAACTCTTTTTTTGAAAAATTCAAATCTGAATCTAGATCGATTAAAGTAGTTCCATATTGTTTATAATATCTTTCAGTATCAATTAACCAATCAATATTAGTCTTCAAAGAAATAATATTTTTTTTTAAAAGAAACGCATCCATAATTGCAGTTGAGTCAAAAAACAAAACTAAATAAGCATTATAAATATTTTCTTGTGTCTTAAATTGAACAGTCTCATAATCTGGAAATCTTTTTTTTGTTTCATCCAAATCATATTGTGGATGGATACAAATTATTACTTTTTTGTTATAAAAATCTTGAAGCTTTTTAAGTAAATTATTTAATTTTTTATAATGTAGATCCAATAATTTGTTATCAATTTTACCTCTAGCAATTATATCCTCCTTATGATTAAAATTTGCGTCAATTAATACGATTAAATCCTCAGTTTTTTTTAATTTTGATAATTTAAAATTATCAAAACTTCTATTGTTTACAGGGATAACCTTATTATAAATTCTAGTAATTTTTTTTTGTTTTTTAAAAAAATTAATCATTTTATGATTAGACTCAAAACGTATTTCAAATTTTTTTAAAATCCCTAAGATCATAAATAAAGTAATAATTTTTGATGGAAGTTTTTTACCAATAAATACTTTTAATTTTGATTTTAAAGATGAAATTTTAAATTCTACTTCGTTGTTTGCAATATTTGATACTATTATCTGTTCAATTTTTTTAGAGCTTAATAGAAAATGTAAGTTTAATTCTGGAAATGTTTTACCAATACTGTTTATTAATAAAAATTCTTTATCCATAAAAAAAGTTTTTAATTCATTAATATTTTTTGGATTTACAAAAATAAAATTTTTAGGAAGATTATTAATAACTTGCTCTTTATCTTGATCAAAAAATGATAGTGTATCCCAAGATAAGAAAGTATTGTCAAATAAAGTTAATTTACAATTACTTATATTAATTATATAAAATTCATCAAAGGTATCTAATATCTTTGCAATTAATAATTCATTTGTATGTAAATAATGCTTAAGATAATTAGCATCTATTATTAATCCAAAACTTTTTTTTTTCATTGCTATAAATTCAAATTATTGTCCATCCACCATCAACGAGAAAAATTGAGCCTGTAATATATGATGATGCATCAGATGACAAAAAAAGAGCTGAAGCAGCAACGTCTTGGGGTGTGCAAAATCTTTTTAAAGGAACTTTTTTTAAATAGTTTTTTATAAAAATTTTATTATGTTTTTTTTCTCTAATTCCTCCCGGACAAATAGCATTTATTCGAATTCGATATTTACCATAATAAGATGCCATCTGTTTTGTAAGTTGATTAATCCCTCCTTTAATAACTGAATAGGTCATGCTTTCTTTCATTTTTGTATTTTCATAAATATTCATATCTTGAGCATTCACCCCGTATATGGAGCTTAATTGAATAATTGATCCTTTTACTTTTTTAGATTTCATTTGATCTGCTGCATGTTTTGCTAACCAAACGTAAGAATATAGGTGAAGTTCAATATTTTTTTTAAAACTTTTCTTGGTTATTACCTCAAATGAATTATTAATCCAATCTTTTGTTCTTGGATAGCTTGCATTTACAAAAATGTCAGGTGTACCAAACTCATTGACAATTTTATCAAAATTTGACTTTAAATTTTCGTAATCTGAGCAATTAAAATATTTTTGTATTAACAAATTCATTTTATTTTTTTTTCTTAACTTGTGTTTGTGATCAAGTGAAATTACTTTGCACCCTGAATATTGAAGAGCATTACAAATTTCTTTACCTATTAAACCATTGCCACCAACAACAAAGGCTATTTTTTTTTTGTTATTAAATAAATTTTTGTAATTATTCATAAATTAATTTTCTAAAAGTTCTAAAGTTTTTTTGTATTCACTCCATTGACCTGTGTCTAACCATGAGTTGTCATCAATTGGAAAAACTCCAACCTTAAACTTTTTATTACGGACAATTGATATTAGATCTGGAAAATCAAATTTTTTATTTTTTGGAACAAATTTCAGGATTTTAGGGTTAACACAATAAATACCAGAAATTGCCAAAAAGCTAAATTTTGGTTTCTCTTTTATATTTTTTAATCTCCCATCCGGGCTTAAATTGCAGACACCATAAGGTATGACTTTTTCTTTTGCAGAAGCAACTATTGTAATCATATTTTTTTTTTGTTCATGAAAGTTATATAAGTCTTTAAAATCAATATTAATAATTGTATCGCAATTAGCTACAAAAAAACTTTTCTTAATTTTATTTTGTAAAAATTTTAATGATCCCGCTGTCCCAAGTGGAATTTTTTCTTTAATAAAAAAAATTTTTCTTTTTGAATTAAGTTCTTTAAAATATGCTTTAATAATTTCCGCTTTATGATTTATCGTGATAAAGAAATTTTTAATACCTTGTTGAGAGAAATTATCCATAATGTGCTCTAGAACTGGTTTATTATTTACAGGAATAAGGGGTTTTGGCAGAACTTTTGTGAAAGGTAGCATTCTTGTACCTTCACCTCCTGCCATTATTACGGCATTAATGTCTAAATTTTTATCATACTTAATTTTTATTTCATTATTTTTTCCAAAAACTTTGCTCCAGTAAGTTACATCTACAACCTTTTTTTTGTCATTTATTATTGGAATAATATCTAAATTTCTTTTTAAAAAGAGCTCCTTCAATTTAATTGTTGAAAGGTTTTTTTCCAAAATAAACTTGGCATTAGAATTAAAAAATAGTTTGATCTTATCATCTAGATTAAAATTTTTAAGAAGTGCTGACCTTATATCACCATCACTTAGAGTCCCAAGCAATTGATTTTTTTTATCAACAACTACTAAGCATTTGTGCATATTCATGCTAATTAATTTCATAGCTTCTTTTAAAGTTTTGTTTTTTGTAATGAAAAAGTTTTTATTCATTTAATTTTTCTCTGTTTGAGAATTGATTTTCCTATCTCAAGATCAGTTTTATCATCAATTTCTAAAGATTTCCATTTTGGAACCTCAAAACCAATAGTATTGGAATGACAAAAAGACCTTTTTTTAAATAAAACATTAGTTTTTGAAATATAGATTGTACCCTCTAGGAAATAAATTGGTTCAACATCTTGTCTTCTAAGATGATTTGAAATTTTTTTTTCTAATGGCTGTAACCTCTTATTCTTTTTTTTAAATAAAAAAGACGGGTTTATTTCATCAACTCTACAAATGCTTACCAAAGAGTCTGCTTTATTTTTAATTATCAGATTAATTGATTTATCTATATCTAATGTTGTTCTTAAAGGAGATGTTGGCTCTAACAAAACAATATAATCAAAAAAAACTTTTTGTTTTTTGAAAAAATTAATTGCATGTTCAATCGCATCAATAGATTTTGACTTATCACTTGCAAATTTTTTAGGTCTTAAAAATGGAACCTCAATCTTATTTTTTCTTGCTAAAGAGGCAATTTTTTTAGAATCTGTACTTAAAATTAATTTACTTATTTTTTTTGATTTTTTTGCTGCATCAAATGTCCATTTTATAAGTGGTTTGTTACCAAATTTGACTATGTTTTTATCTTTAATACCTTTTGATCCACCTCTTGCTAGAATTATTCCTAAAATTTTTTTCATATCTTTAGTTTAATTTCCATTTTTTTAAATTTTTGCCAATTCAAATGATTGCTCTAAATTTTTTAAACTTGAAAATAATCTTTTCCCTAAATATTTTCCATTATAGTCATTTTTATTTATATTTATTACAACAATACCTTGTTTAGCTGCCACATATATTTTTTTTGCAGTTTTCCTAAAAATTAACCCATATTGAAAAGGATGAAATTTAATTTTTGAATTTAAAAAATTAGCTTCAGTAAATCTAACTACATTTTTTTCTATTTGTGTTGCGGCCCCCTCAAATGGTGTAGAAAAAGCATTTATAAAATCTACAATATCTCGAGCATTCCAGTTCCAGTTGATCCATGCATTTTTTTTTGTATTTAATCTTGGCCAATAAAACGATTCTTTATCATTTGAAATCGCTTTTAATTGAAATGATGAACCTTTTAATAATCTAGTTAAAAATTTAATTATAAACCTCCTTTGTATAAGTAACGAATAATTTTGCATTTGTGATAAAGAACTCCTTATTTTTTTTGGAAATGAAAATGATTTTGTCATCAATGAAAAACCCATGTCTATTTTCTTATCAACAAGATGAATTGTTGAACCTGAGATATATCTTTTGGTCAATATATTCCATGTTAAACCACCAGCTCCTCTAAATGATGGAAGATTTGAATAATGAAAATTAATTAATTTATTGTCAAATCTTTTTATTTGATCTTTATCAAATATCCATCGATGAGAGTGAGAAATTCCAAATGAATTTTTTTTAATTAATTGAGTCCATTTTTTATCATTTTTATTAATTATGATAAATTCAATTTTATTTTTATTTAAAAAATTTTTAAGTTTCATTTTTTTGGATAGGATGAAATTATTTGCTTGTTGCCTACTAGTAACAACTATAATTTTTTTTCTATTTTTTTTCAGGAAAAGACAAATATCAGTTATTAGCTCACCTCCTCCAAAAATGATAAAGTCAGAAATTTTTTTATAACAAATGCTTCTCACTTAATATTTCTCATTTCAATTCCATGGTTTCGCATATAAGTTCTAGCTTGCATCGGGCAATTATCACCGAAATGAAAAATGCTGGAACAAGCTGCTGCAGCTACATCTGTATTTTTATACAAATCTACTAAATGACTAAAATTACCTGCTCCACCACAGGCAATAATTGGTAAATCCAATTTTTTTGAAATAAGATCCAATAGATCTAAATCGTATCCTTTCATCATTCCATCTCTGTCAATGGAATTTATCATTATTTCACCAACACCTAGATCTTGAAGACTTAGAGAAAATTCTAATGGAGATATTTTGGTTTTTTTTGTACCACAATGTGTCCAAACATAATTTTTTCCATCATCATCTAATTTATAATCTATTCCACCAATAATAGCTTGCGATCCAAAATATTTAACTGCTTCTAAAATAAAGTCACTGTTTTCATAAGCTGAGGAAGTAATTAGAACTTTATCAGCACCACTAGCTAAAATTTCTCTTATTTGTTCAATTGTTTTTATTCCTCCTCCGACTGTTAATGGCATTAACGCATCTTTTGCAGCCTTTGAAATTATATCAATTAAAGCCTTTCTTGACTCTAAGCTAGCTTTTATATCTAAAAACATTAATTCATCCGCATATTGAGAAGTATAAATTTTAACAGCAGTAGACGGATTACCAGTATCAATAAAATTTTGAAATTGTTTTCCCTTAACCATACGACCGTTATTTAACAATAATACTGGTATTACTCTCTTTTTAAGCATAATCTTTTAAAGTTATAAAATTTTTAATTAATTTAAGACCTGATGGTAAGCTCTTCTCTGGATGAAACTGTGTGCCAATTACATTATCTTTACCAACGCATGCAGTAAAATTTTGATCACCATAATTAAATTCAGCTAAAATATTACTTTCATCAGAAACAAAGCATGCATACGAATGCACGAAATAAAAATCTACTTTTGATTTTAATCCATCAAATATCTGATGTTTTTTTTTAAATAATAAATTATTCCACCCTACATGTGGAAGTTTTAAATTATTACTAATTTTCATTTTTTTTACACATCCATCGATTATTTTCAAACCATCCGTTACACCATCTTCCTCGCCTTTGTTAAATAATAACTGCATGCCTAGGCATATCCCTAAAATATACTTCCCAGAAGTTACATGATTTTTAATCTCTTTTTCCCAACCCTTTTTTTTTAAAAAATTCATCCCAATACTAAATGATCCAACACCTGGCAAAACTATTTTCGAATAAGATTTAGTAAAATTTGGATTATCGAAAATCTCTACGTCATCTGTTTCTTTTTTAAAAGCATTGTAAACAGAAGACAGGTTGCCTAATCCATAGTCAATTATTCCTATCATTTTTTTTATTATCTTCTCTATACCATTGATCAAAATCCCAAGTTTTTGAGGCAATTTCATTGCTGTTATAATTTGGTTTATGTGGAGGGATTGTAGTTCTATCAACAATTTCGTTGAATTCATTTTCAGTTAGCCCAACATATTCTAAGAAAATATCTAAAGATGGCGGTTTCCTACCATCAAATTTTTCATTTATTTCTTTTGCTTCTGCGGGTGTCATTCGTTTGTGTCTTACATTTAAAGCATTTATTTGAGATACTCTGCTATAACCTCTTTTTAAAAATTTAATGTAATCTCTTGTTCCCTGCATAAAACATTCGATTTTTTCACCGTGTTTGTTTATTTCTGAAGGAACGCCTTCTAATTCATCAACTTTCCATCCTAACTCTTTTTTTATTAACTCTGTGTTCTTGTGATGATCCCAAGGAATAAAGCTTCCTAAAGAAACAGGCTGATATTTTAATTTTTCTAACTCTTTAGAGTCTGGAAAGGTATAAGGAATTAAATCTCTTTTATCTACTGGATCTTCTGGAGTATCAATCATACCATGCATGTCCTCAGCTGTAATACCTAGTGTTCTTAACATGTTAAATCGATCTTCATTTTCATAATCTAATCCATCAACAGTATAATCATAATATGTATTAAACTCTGCTTGAGGTTCTCCATAAAATATTAATGGAACTTTGTGCATTAAGGCAACCCTAATTGGATAAGAATATATTCCTGTATGACAATGCCAGCAAAAATCTGTTTTTCTTTTAAATGCTTCGAGCATTACTTTTTTGACTATTTTCCAATTTGGAGTGAAATCTATAAAATCTACACCAAGTTTTTTTAAAATCATATTGACATTGTCTTGGATCGTTTTTCGTATGAAACCATGATTAAATCTTACAAGTAAAGGTTTGATTTTGTATTCTTTGATAAGATAATATAATTGAAATACACTGTCTTTTCCTCCAGAAAAAGGAATTATGCAATCATAGGCATACTTTCCTCTATGTTGTTCTATAATCTTATCAAGAAGTAATTTTCTCTCATTCCAGTCAATTTTGTCTGTTTTATGTTTTACACCTTCACAAATATTGCATGAACCATCTTTATCAAATTCAATAGTCTCATACGTCTCCGGCAATTGACACTTAGTACATTTTTTTAATTTTTGTTTTGTTTCAGTCATATCAAAATTTATGATTAGCCAAATAAGCACTACTTGGCAAATTAATTATCCTTGCCTCCAAATCCTCTGTAACGGTTAAATTCATTTTTGGGCAAGACTTAAGATGATTTAATTTATGTAGCGGTCTCCATACTGGTCTAGCTGAAAAACCTTTATCGTTCATCATCTTTATGAGATTATCTCTTTTTTTTAAAGAACTTTTCTTTAATAATAAAGTTTGAAGCCAGTAATTACTTTTTGAAAATTTTGGCTCTTTAAATATTTCAAAATTTTTACTCCCTGAAAAATTTTTTAAATAAACAAGAAATAGCTTTCTTTTTTGTCTTATATAATTTTCTAATTTTTTTAGTTGACTACATCCTAGAGCTGCATTTATACCAGCCAATCTATAATTAAATCCGGTATCAGAATATTCATATCTCCATTTGTGAGGGATTTTTGCAGTAGTTGTTAAAAACTTTAATTTTTTTGCTATACTTTTATTATTGGTTAATATTGCTCCACCACTTCCTGTGGTAATAATCTTATTTCCATTAAAACTCAATACTCCGATATTGCCAAAAGTTCCTAAATGTTTCTTTTTATAAAAACTGCCCAAACCTTCAGCTGCATCTTCTATGATTGGAATTTTGAATTTGGATAATATTTTTTTTATAACATCTACTTTTGATGGATGGCCAAATAAATGAAGTAAAATAAAGCATGAAATTCTTCGATTAGTTTTTTTGTTATAAGCACTACCCTTTTTAAATATAACTGATTTTTTAAGATAATTTTCAAGTTTTTTTGGATCTACACCCATGGTTTCTTTATCAACTTCCACAAAATGTGGAATTGCACCACAGTAACTAGCTGCATTTGCTGAAGCAATAAAGTTGAGGGAGGGCATAAGCACCTCATCATTATATCCAACTCCAAGAACTTTTAATGAAACATGTAATGCTGAAGTACCATTCACTATTGCAACAACATATTTTGATTTAGTAAATTTTCTCAATTTATCTTCAAATTCGTTTACATAATTTCCTACAGTTGATACAAAATTTCTTTTCAGACATTCTTTAACACTAATCCAGTCATTTTTATCTATATTTGGTTCATGTAAATAAACCTCACTTTTTTTATGTGAATTAAATCCACCTATTGACTTTATAACATTATTTAATAATTCTTTTTCCATTATATAAATATTAATTTTTTTTAATCATATATATGTCAACCTGTAAGTCTTTTGAATGTAGAATGTTTAATTTCACCTTTTAAAGGGAACTTACCAGTATCTAAACATTTGTTAATTTTACTAAAAACAAAATCAACAGAATTTAAATATCTTGCAATTATTTTTTGATTATAGGCATAACTCGTGGCTACTTGTGCACCTGCAAGAAATCCTTTCTTTAACATTTCCTGAGTGAAAAAAGTCATTATTTCTTGATTATTATGATAATCAAATCTTAAATATGGAATACAGTCCTGACCACTTATGCCTATTTTAATATTATTTTTTTTTGCAATTTCTTTCCAACCTTTTTTAATAATCTTTCCATAATTTGATATTTTCTTATTTATTTTTAATTGCTTTAATTTTTTTAAAGTTGTATTTGCTGCAATAAAACCTAGCCTATCTGTCCACATAGTTGAACTAATGAATGTTTCTTGAGCCACTTGCATAATTTTTTTTCTACCTATTATTGCTGAAATTGGGTACCCATTTCCGATAGACTTTCCAAAAATTGCTAGATCTGGATTTACTTTTAATTTCAAGTGTAATCCACCGTAATTATCTTTAAAACCAGATGTTATTTCATCAAAAATAAGTAAGGCATTGTTTTTTTTTGCAATGGATTTTACTTGTCTTAAAAAATTACGAGATGGTTTTACACCTCTCATTGGTTCCATAATTATTATACCAATATTGT
>CENJ01167350.1_pt1 | contig 25816 bp, 19 predicted proteins | sample 356161 | NCBI WGS metagenome assembly CENJ01 (sample SAMEA2619531, study PRJEB7988) | marine metagenome | biome: marine biome (ENVO:00000447); feature: surface water layer (ENVO:00002042); material: "saline water (ENVO:00002010), including plankton (ENVO:xxxxxxxx)" | depth 5 m | reverse complement strand
TTAGAAGATGGAAGTTATTCATATGATTTAACTACTATTGCTGATTCTAACAATGTAATGAGTTCAGATGATGTTCAGTTTGAGATTAATACAAATGATTCTAATGCAACAATAAATATCAATAGTGATAAAAATTTAACAGTAGATCCAAATGCAGATTATAATGGACCAATTAATGTGGTAGTCAGAGCAAAGACCGATACAAATATAACAAGTATAACAGAGGATATTACTTTTGTCTTGAATGTGCAAAGTGTAAATGATGCACCAGAGTTTTCACTGGAAACCATTACAATGAACGAGGATGGTGTGTATAGTATAGATTTGAACACAATTTCAAGTGATATTGATAATGATAATTTAACATTTATACTTGATAGTAATAATTTACCAGCTCATGGAGATGCTTTAATTGATTCAGATGAGATTTTATATTATGAGCCAGATTCAAATTATTATGGTAATGATTCTTTTCAAATTATAATAAGTGACGGAACAGTTACAGAGACAAAAACAATAAGTGTTACTATCAATCCAGTGAATGATCCACCAAAAATAAATAGTTTATCACTTACAGGAAATTTCCAAATAAATAATGATATTTCGGCTGTATTAGATTATGAAGATGTAGATGATTCAGATTTGACAATTATATATGAATGGTCTGTGAAGCTTTCAGGTAATGATAATTTTGAAGTAGATAATAATTATACAGGTCAAAATTTCACAATACCAAATAATATTGATTATGAGGACTCAACAATTAAGTTGAGGGTTACAATAACCGATTCAAGTAATGAGCAAGATGAAGAGACAGTAGAAGCGACTATTGGTTCTATAAATTTGGTCACAACAACTTCTATAAATAATGACATTGATGAGGATAATATTTACACATTTGAATTACAAGATATAATATTTGATACAGATTTAGATGTTCAGTTTAGTGTAGATGACGGTGAAATTGTCATAGATACAAATACAAAAATATTAACATATACACCTGAATCAAATTTTCATGGAACAAAGACATTTTCAGTAATAAGTTCTATTTCAACAAGTGTAAAGACACAAACAATTAATTTTGAAGTAAATGTAAATGCAGTAGATGATTTAGCAACAGGAGATATAGCATTAAGTGGATTTTTCTTACCAAATACAGAGGTCACAGTCACAAATACAATAACAGATGTTGATACAGAACTCGATAACAGTGAACAATTTACATTACAATATAATTATATGGTTAGTGCAAATGATATAGTGGAATACGAGGTAACTGTAAGTGGTTTTAAATTTTATATTGATGGAGAGCAACAAAAAGAATTGCATTTCATAAGAGGTAATACGTATAGATTTACACATAGTGGTTATTCTACATCTTTACATCCATTTCAAATAAAAGATACAGATGATAATACATATTTAGACGAAAATGATGAAATTACAATTGATGAGACAACACCTACATCTTTAGAATATTATTGTGAAAATCATTCTAATATGGGAGCAAATATAACTGTTGATCCAATCGAAGTATCTGATCAACCAACATATATATTACCAGATAATAATAATTATGATAAGATTAGTGTCACGATAGAAGCTATATATGATGATTCAACTAAAAATGTATTATTTGGACCAGTAGAAAAAATTATAAATGAATTCAGTTTAATAACAAGTAATAGTATAAGTGATACAAATATATTAGAAGATGGAACTTATTCATACGATTTAGCTACTATTGCTGATTCAAATGCCGTAATGAATTCAAGTAATGTTCAGTTTGAGATTAATACGGATGATTCCAATGCAACAATAAATATAGATAGTAATGTATTAACGGTAGATCCAAATGACAATTATAATGGAGTCATTAATCTTGTAGTCAGAGCCAAGACCGATACAAATATAACAACTATAACGGAGGATATTAGTTTTAATTTGACAGTTCAACCAGTAGATGATTTAGCAACAGGAAGCATAACAATAAGTGGGGACTTTTTACCAAATACATATATTAATACAAGTTTTGAAATAAGTGATATTGATGATGATACAAATGATTACACAATAGGATACAAATGGTTTGTTGATGATATTGAAGATACTAACCAGACAGCAGAGCAATATTTGATAGAAAATAGTTCGTCAGTAGAGGGAAAGGAAATTTATGCAAAGTTAGTGTTAAATCATAGTGATACAACAAAAATTATAGAAATACAATCAAATACAATAAGTGTAAATTCTGTGATATTATTAAATGAAAATAGTGTAAATGATAGTAATTTAGAGGATAATGAATATGAATACGATTTAAAGCAATTAATTGATGATCAAGCGGACAAATTTAATGTAATATTTGAGATTAGTAGTCATAATACAAGTGATGGAAGTGCTTCAATAAGTGGAGATAGAATAATGACCTTTACACCCAGTCAAAATTTTGAGAGTTCAACTGAAATAAGAATTAAAGCAAGCACAGCAAGTAATTATAAAGAGGAAGAGATAATTTTTAATGTAAATTTTATTTCACAGGATGATCCATTGCAGATAAATGAATCTAATGTGACAATCACAATAAATGAAGATGAAAATGAAGCAATAACAATTGGAGATTATTTAAATTTTTATACAGTTGATGAAAATGATACAATAACATATAGTATTGATACAAATTTGGGATTATCATTAGGAAATGTGTCATTAGATACAAATTTTGGAACAAATGGACAAATGACATATATACCAGGTAAAGATTTGTATGGAACAGATACAATTCACGTAATTGCGAGTGATGGAAATGGGAACGATACGAGAGGAGTAATAACAATAAATATAATTAATGTGAATGATCCTGGACAAGTTAAATATGAACCAGGAGATCCAAATTTAATAGTGCAAGCAGTAGAAGGTGAGGGGTCAACAATACAGACACAATTGAATGATTATATAGATAATCCAGATAATAAGGAGACTGAGTTTAAAGTTACGAATGAATCAGAGATACAAGGAACAATTGAGATAGAAGAGTCAGGAAATTTAATATACACACCAATTGAAAATTTTAGTGGAAAACAGCAAATAAATATTCGTGTAAAGATTTATGAATAAATAAAAAAAATTCAATTTAAATATTTATTTTTAAATAAAATAAATAATGTCAATAACTTATAGTATAGAGAGTCCAGATACTGACATCCAATCTTTTGGGGAAAAGATAGGAATGTCTAGTAATGGAAATATTGTAGTGACACATCATGGAGATTTTATTTATATATATAATATAGATGATAGATCAAATATTATTCTTGAAAAAGAAATTAAACCAACTGAGTTTTCAAATATATCAACGATAAACGAGATAGCTGTAAATGAAGATGGAAATCTAATAATTATAGCATATCTGGAATCAAGTTCAGGAAGTCAAAAATTAATACAAATTACAAACAAGAGTGAAGAATCTTATCTCGGAGTGAATAGTGGAACAAATTGGCAGATTATAGGAACAAATATATATTATCTTAATTATGAAGGATTATTATACAGATATAATGACACTGAACAGTTAGTAGGTCCAGAAAATTCAAATATAACAGATTATAGTATAATAAGTGAAGATATATTTGTTTATGTGAAGGATGGAGATATTTTTAATAAAGATGGTATTCTGATTGATTCAAATGATGATGATAATGATACAACATCTATAACAAGAGTTGCAATTAAGGAAAAGAAAGATGATTCAAATGGTTATTATATAGTATATTCAACAGATTCAACTGTATATATAAAAGATAATGATTTGAATAATTATAATTCAATTGCAATAAATAATATAAGGGATATAGATATAAGTAATGGAGGGAACAAGGTAATGATTATATTTGAAGAAACATCAGATGCTTTTAAAGTGACAAAATATGAATACGATTCTAATAACGTGTGGAATGAGATATATAGATATAGTGGAGGAGAGAATTATATAAGAATATCAGATGATGGTTATACGACAATATGGTCTTCTTCTTCTGACAACAATAAAATAGAATTTACAAAAGGTTATTTCTTTCAGAATTTAACAATAACGGTTGATGTACAAGGACAAGATGATCCATTAGGAATAACAGATTCAAATGTAGAAGTAGAGATAAATGAGGATGAGTCTTTACAAATATATATTGATTCTTATTTAGACTTTTATTTAGTAGATACAGATGATACAATAAGATATGGAATTGATACAAATTATGGTTTAGATTTGGGAAGTGTTGTTCTTGATGGTAATTTTCAGACAAATGGGCAATTAACTTATACACCTTATGAAAATGTATCGGGGACGGATAAGATAAAGATTTTAGGAATAGATAGTAGTGGTAACGAGACAGTTGGAATATTATCAATAACAATCAATCCAGTAGATGACTCTGCAACTGGTGGAATATCATTAAGTGGAGATTTCTTACCAAATACATTAGTCACAGTTACAAATACAATAGAAGATATTGATGATGATGAAGGAAGTTACTCTTTTTCATATACATATCTTTTAGATGATAATGTAATAGAAGATAATTCTTTGGAATCAACCTTTTTATTACCTGATAATAATAATAGTAATAAAATTACGGTAAGATTAAATGTAATATATTTAGATGATACAAGTAAAAATACTACATTTGAAGCAGATGCTATTATAAATGAATTTAGTTTAATAACAAGCAATAGTATAACTGATACAAATATATTAGAGGATGGAACTTATTCATACGATTTAACTGCTATTGCTAATTCAAATGCTGTAATGACTTCAGATAATGTTGAGTTTGAGATTCATACAGATGTTCAGAATGGGACTGCAAATATAGATAGTAATAAGACATTAACATTAGTACCAAATGAAAATTATAATGGACCAATCAGTTTTGTAATAAAAGCGCGAACGGATACAAATATAACGAGTATAACGGAGGATATTACTTTTGATTTAACAGTGCAAAATGTAAATGATTCACCTTATTTTTACAATACAATTTATATAAATAAGGCAACTCACAATACGGAGGTTGAAATAAATTTACAGCAGATGGTAAAAGATGATGATGAAGATACATTAACATTTAGTATAGATTCTAACAATGAACCGCAATATGGAACAGTTGAGTTTGATGGATATATTATGAAATATACAGCAAATGAGAATTATAGTGAGACAAGCGATTCATACAAGATAATTGCAAGTGATAACAATGGAGGTATTGGAGTTGGAACAGTTGAAGTGTCTATAGATATACCAGATGCACCTCCCGTATTTGATGGAGATTCAAATTATGTATTTCAACAAGGGGAGGAAATTAATTTTATTCTACCATTTACTGATGATGGATTTTTTGAGATAACAATAGATGATTCAACACCATTACCTAGTTTTTTACAGTTAAATAATAAGACAATTGAGACAAAGGAGGATACAACTAATGATGATGTTGGACAGTATAGTTTTACAGTGATAGCAAATGATGGAAATAATTCACCAGTATCACAGCAGATAACATTAACAATAAATGATGTGAATGATGTTCCTATATTTGAGGGTGATTTTAGTGAGAAAACAATATTTCCAAATAGTTTATATGAAAAGACAGTGCGAATATATGATGTAGATGGACAGAATATAACAGTAACAGTGGATGGACCAACTTGGTTGTCATATCAGATTACAAGTAATAAAACTGATACTTCTGATATGTCTGATATCAATGTGCAATTATCAGGAACACCAACAAGAGATGATGGTGGGACAACAACAATTACGATAACAGCAGAAGATGAGAATGATAGTAGTGTAAGGACAATTGCAACTTATGATTTAATAGTTTATGTAGAGGAGAATAATCCACCGGTATTTTCAGGGGATTCAAATTATGTGTTTGCACAAGGGGAAGACATTAGTTTTATATTACCATTTACGGATGATGGATTTTTTGAGGTAACAATAGATGATTCAACACCATTACCTAGTTTCTTACGATTAAATAATAAGACAATTGAGACGAAAGAGGATACAACTAATGATGATGTTGGACAGTATAGTTTTACAGTGATAGCAAGTGATGAGTATAATACGGTTTCACAGCAGATAACATTAACAATAGAGGATGTAAATGATTCTCCTATATTTGAAGGAGATTTCAGTAATGAAACAATACTTCCAAATACGACATATGAAAAGACAGTAAGAATTTATGATATAGATGGGCAAAATATAGCAGTGACGGTGGATGGACCAAGTTGGTTAATATATGAGATTACAAGTAATCAAAGTGATATTTCTGATATGTCTGATGTCAATGTGAAATTATCGGGAACAGCTACTGATGATGATGGTGGAAAGACAACAATTACGATAACAGCAGAAGATGAAAATGATAGTAGTGTAAAAACTGTTGCAACTTATGATTTGACGGTGTTAGTTGAACCAAATGCTCCACCGGTATTTATGGGAGATAGTAACACAAACTTTACTTTCGATCAAGGAGAAGATATTGAGATATCAGTATCATTTGATGATGCTGATGGAGATAATGTTGCGGTAAGTTTTGAGAATTTACCAGATTTTTTACAGTATGATGCAATAAATAGCAAGATATACGGAACGACAACAAATGATAATGTTGGTGTTTATGATGATATAACAATAACAGGAAATGATGGAAATGGAGGAGTAGCGACAAAAATAATACATATTACAATAAATGATGTGAATGATACACCAGAATTTAGTGGAGATATAATTGAGGGTGGTCAAATATTAATATTTCCTGGAGACGAAATAAATAAAGATATTGTAGTAAAAGATATAGATGGAGATAATATAATTTTAGAATATGAGGGATTACCAGATTGGATAAATGTGAATACGATAAGTAATAATAATAATGATACGAATGATATGTCAGATGTAACTATAGAATTAAGAGGAGAAGCAACATCATCAAATGCAGGTTCTTCATCGGTAAAAATAACAGCAATTGATGGAAAGGACAATTCAATCAAGAATGAGTTTTCATTTCAGTTAATGGTAATAGGAATAACAGGAGTTGATAATTCAAATTTGGTAGGAATTATATGTTTCTTAGAGGGTGCAAAAATATTAACTGACGAGGGATATAAAAGAATTGAGACATTAGAAAAGGGTAGTATGATAAAGACTTGTAATAATGGATATATACCGATAAAATATATAGGATATAGTAAGTTTAATAATCCTTGTCATGGCGGAAGAATAAAACAGAGATTATATGAATATGAGGATAAAAATTTGGTATTAACAGGTTGTCATTCTGTTTTAAAGAGGAATTTAACAAAAGAACAAGAATATAAGATAAAAGATCATTATGATAATATTTTCTTAACAGATGGTTATTATAGATTACCGGCTTTTTTAGATGAGAGCAATAAGCCATATCGAAAAGGAGGAATTCAAAAAATATATCACATTGCATTAGAATCTTGTAATATTAATATGAATTATGGAATTTATGCAAATGATATATTAGTAGAAAGTTGTGCAATATACGATTTTGATTATTATTGTGTGACAAAAATATAAAAATTGAAAAAAAATATAAAAATAGAAGAGAGACAAAGTAGAGATGGAGATTGTATCAGAAAATAATTTCAATATTTATTTTAGGAATCACAAGAACGAGGAGTTGAATATATCAGTAAAGATAGATAGAGTCAGAGATAAAGGAGTAAATTATTATCAAGTAAGTTATTTGTATAATGAAATGTATGTAATAGATATGGAAGATTTCAGTGATTTTAAGAATAGAAGAGTAAATAAATTATTGGTAATTCAGAATTCATTAACCGAAAAAATTGTAGAATATTTAAAAATGAGTGATGATAGTTTAAGTAAATTTACGGGGACGGTAACTCCATTAGAATATAAAAAACAATTATTAATATTATTTATGAAATTATCAGAATAAGTATTTAAAAAGTCAAAAATAATTTAGGATGTTACGAGGATTACTAATGATGATATTAATAGGAGGTGTTGTAGGATATGGAAATTTAATTTTAAAATCTCTGGAAATGATAAGGGATCATAGTTATAAATATGGTGTTGATGATAGTCATAATCATAAACATAGTAGTGAGGTTTTACATTTTGTGTCAGAGATAAATATGAATTGTTATGATAGAAAGCGAATGAACATTTTAATATTGAGTGCATTATATCATGATGTAATTGATGGAAAATACATGAAATTCGACAAGACGAAAAAGATGAATATATTGTATGATTATGTGGAGAAGTTAGATTTAGGAAGAGATAGGATTGATATATTTGAGAATGTGTGGTTTATTATAAATAATATGTCATATTCAAAGACGGTTATAGTTGATGAAAACAATGAGCCAAGATATAATGAGTTTGAGTTTATAAAAAAATATGAGAACAAAGATATTTATGATTTAGTAAGAAATGCAGATTTAATATCATCTTATAATTTAAAACGGGCTTTTGACTACAGTATTTATAAAGATAATATAGATGTAAATGAAATAACATATGAGAAAATAAATGATATATATAAAGAGGTTGAAGATTTATATAAGAGAAGAATGCATAAGTTAAGAAAAAATAAAATATTAACATTGAATAATGCAAAATGTGATAAGTTATCAAGAGAATTGGATATGCGAGCATTTTTAAAATTGACGACTTATGTGGCAAGTGATAAATATTCGAAAATACAAGAGCATTTTGATATGTATCCAAAGATAGATATAGAGAATATTATCAAACATTTCAAAGAAAAAACAATTTAAAAAAAAAAATTAATGAAAATAAATGAGTGATAGTAATTATGATGAAATAATGGAATCATATAGATTATTAGAGAATAATTCGTCAGTATCAGACTCCGGAAAAAATATACATAATAAGATAATAGATATAAAATGGAAAAAAGTTGGAATATATATATTAACTTATTTCATAAGTGGAATGATAATAGTTGGAATATTAAATCCAAAAATGATAAGAAAAGATGATAAATTCAATTTCAAGAAATTTTTATTTGTAAGTTCTATGCTTACATTAGGAATAATTGGAATAAATTTTTTAGTAAAATATATAATGTATAAAATACAGTAAAATTTAAATAAATGGTATTTAAATTAGAATTCAAGATTAAAATATGCGGAATGATTTTTACGGTTATAGAATAGAATATTTTTAAAAGCTTTTTCTTTTTGTTTATCTGTGTATTTTTGTTTAGATATGATTTGATTTTTAAATTGTCTTTCTTCAATTTGTTTCCAAATTTTTAAAGGAAGAAGAGATAATAGAGATAAGTCGTGAAGAAGAAAGAAATCTTCATAATTCTTAATGTTAAGAGAGGATGAATTAAAATTGAATATAAAAAAATTTTGACATTTTTCAATAGTAGGATGACGATATATGCATGAATGCATTTTCTCTCTGGTGATAAAGAGGGTGCTAATTTCATCTTGAATACGGTCACAAAAGCAAAGTTTATTATCAATAATTAGCATATTTTTGAGAATTCTGTTAAAATTAATAACATTATTTAGTCCAAAGCGGATAGAATCACGAATAATATAATCTAATTTATCTGTATCAAAACTGGAATATGGATTATAGACAAGAGTATCATACCACATATCATTAGGTGGAGATAATATTCGATTATTAATCCATAATACTTCATCTTTTGTAATATCAATATTATATGTTTCAACTATATGAGAGAAAATATGTGTGCTACGTTCTTCATGTGTTTTTGCGATAGAAGTAATATTTAATTTTTCAAGGAGATGATCAAATAGATGAGAAAATGGACCGTGTCCTAAGTCGTGAATAAGAGCTTGAATACATATGAGTTCTTTTTTTCTCTCATCAAGATTATTTTGCGGACATTTATGACAAAGTTCATTTATAATTATTTTTGTGACGTGATAAGTTCCAATACTATGTTCAAAACGTGAAGAATTTGCATTTGGAAAAACTTTGTAAGCAAAACCTGTTTGTTTAATGTAATGTAATCTTTGAAATGGAAATGTATCGACGATGCTTAAAGCAAGATCGGACAATTCAATTTCACCCCATATAGAACATCTAAAATTTTTCATTAGCTATTATTTTAAATGTATATTTTTTTTAATAATCAAATTTTAAAAAAGTTTAAAAAAATAATATATAAAATAAATGTTAGAGTTTATAATTTTCAAAAATTTTATTGACACTGTAATCTATTTGTATAGACAAACAGAAACGGATAATTTTTATGTATCAGTTTATATGTTTTTGAAAAGAATGTTATTATTATCAAGAGATGTTATAAAGATAAAATTTTTTCCAGAGAAGAGAAATGTTGAATTAGTAGGAAATAATAAAATCTGTATAAATTATACATTTTCTGGAAAAAATTACAAATTAATATCAAGAATTAAGAGAGGTCCCAAAAAAGAAACGGTTGAGTTTTTTAATGAAAATGAAGAGAATATAACAGATAAAATATTTCCTTTTTATGGTCCAAATAATGATTGGCATCAAATTAAGTATTGTCCTAATGATTTTTCTTTGGAGGAATTAAATGTAAAAATTCACGAAGAAAATTATAATTTTAAAAAAATGGATATAATTAATTTTTAATTTTTTTTTTATTTAATAAATGAACAATTTAACATTAAATAGAGGTGATAAAATAAATATCTATAGAAAACACAACGATGTATTTATAAAAGCTTACGAGTTAGATCAAAAACTAAGATTAAAAAATTCTACAAATTTAGATGCATTTGCATTCGATATTGTATCATTAAATAGAGACGAAGAATGTAAAATTACAGATGAGAATACGGGTGTAGAATTAAGATTATATCGTGAAAATGTTAATACACGAGATTTATTCAATATAATTTTAAATTCAATGATAAGTATCAATAAAATGCAGAAAAATACTCATAATATAACAATAGCAAAAAGATTTACAATTTTATCTCAACCAATTCGACAAATTGGAATTGTAAAATTAAGAGGAAATGATTATATAGTTGAATATATTCACGGAGTATCAAATATTCAAAATTTAAATGTGATTTCAAGTGATAATACAGTTACAAATTTAGATTATGATAACATAACAAATAGAATAAAGAAAAAAGGAAATGAAAAAAGTTCTCATGAATTTGAATTTTTTTCATCAAATGGTGTAGATGTTAGTTCTATAAAATATAAGGATGAATTATTTACAAATGTTGTAAGAGATAATAGAAATAATAAATATTTATCAAATGTTATTGCTGATAAAGAATTTTTTGAAACAAATGAATATATGAAAACGTTTATTTCAGATGATAATGATACTATTATTTTAGTATTTAATTCGAAAAAAGATGTATCTTCAGACATCATAAATAGTTGGCGGGGTAGAAAAAGACTAGTAGCAATTGTTCAAAAAACAAATAATGGTGGTTTGAGATTATATGGAGAAAATAGTAATAAAGAGAGAGTTCAACAAGCAATCAGTGAAAGGATAAATAAATCAAAAAATGAAAAGAGAAATATGAAAGCAAAATACATTAAAGAAATAAATGAAAAAAAATTAAATACAAAAAAAATCAAAAGTGAATCAAAAACTTCTTCTTATTATCGAGAAGTCAATTTATTAGGTGAAACAGCTTACAATGATAATAATAGTAATTCCTTATTTAGTTCTTCAAATATAGTCCGAACAAAAAGTAAAACTCCTACTATCAAATCTGTAAAAACACAACCTGTTATTAGAGAAGTAAATTTGTTAGGTGAAAATAGCTACAATAATTCGGAGTCATTATTCATTACTCCTGGATATAAAAAATCCTATCATTCTATGTCAACACCAACACCTAATACTACTACTACACCAACACCAACACCAACACCAACTATACCAATATCTACACCTACACCTGCATCTACATCGACCGTGGCATCTACAACAACATCTACTCCTACAACAACAACACCTACTCCTACAACAACAACACCTACTCCTACAACAACAACACCTGAATCAACTAATCCAGAAGTTGAAATTTTAACTGAAACTGAAATTAAAGAAATAGAATCAGAAATAGGAAATCAAGTAGATATTGATGAGGCTACAAAAGTTGTGGCAACTGAGTTATTGAAATATATAGTAATATAAATAATCTAAATCAATAAAATATTTTAATTTTTAAAATAATTAAAATAAGTCCTATAAGAAATGAGCTGTAAAAAACTTGAAGAAGTCTTAAAATATTCTGCCAAATTAGAAAATACAAATATTTTAAAAACAACAAGTATCGCGTTAAGTGATAATGAATACATAAATTCAATTTTATGGGGCGGACAAAAATGGGATTTAGAAAGTGGTGAAAAATTAACATATTATTTTGTTGAACCAAGCGACAACTATCCAAATGAAATATATGGAATCTTACGCTCAAAGCCAGAATTAAAAAGCTGGGATGATGATAATGAAAAAGATCAAATGATAAAAGGATTAAAAAAATGGACAGATCTTGTTGGTATTGAAATAGAAGAGGCTGAAAACGAAAGAAGTTCTCATTTAAAATTTTATATAACAGAAGAAATATTAGGTTTTTTAGCATTTCAAGTAGGTCCAACAGGTGACTCATACCAAGGAGTTGGATTGTATGTACGTTATAAAAATGACTATGAAAAATATTGGAGTGATACATTGGAAGAGGGAGGCTTTGGTTTTACAACAATTCTTCATGAGATGGGTCATGCAGTTGGTTTAGCACATCCACATGATCAAGGTGGAGGTTCAAGTATTTTTCCAGGTGTGAACCATTCAGGTGATTTAGGTGATAATGATTTAAATCAAAATGTATTTACAGTAATGTCTTATAATGATATAGGAACAGATTTTAATCCAACAAGTGATGAAGATTTGACAACTGGGTTCTCAAAGGGACCAATGGCATTTGATATTGCAGCGATGGATCATCTATATGGATTATCCGAAAATTATAAACTTGATACAAATGATACAAATGAAGATTCACAATATATTATTTCAGATAGTATAAATGGATATGTATGTTTGTATGATGTTTCAGGAGAAGATACAATATTATTTGAAGGTAGTACTGCTATTGTAGTTGATTTACGACCAGCCACGTTAAAAAATGAGGTAGGAGGCGGTGGATTTGTAAGTAGAATAGACGGTTCTAATATAGGTTATACAATTCCAAGTGGAACTTCGATAGAAAATGCAACAACAAATGAAGGAGATGATATAATATATACCAGTAATAATATTCGTCATATTATAAATGGGGGTGATGGAACAGATACAGTAATCTATTCAGGAGATTATGAAGATTATATTATGTCGTTTGTTTCTGATTCTGGGGTAATAGAAGTTGTAAAGAATGGAAATAGTGGTGTGACAGATGAATTAATAAATATTGAGAAATTACAATTTAACAATATTACAATTACAAAAGAACAAATTGAGAGTGGTGAGAGTATTGATTCCAATCTGAGTTATAATATAAGAGTTATTAATTCAGTAGAGGAAGAGATTAAATACAATGTTGTGGAGAATATAATAAAGATAGAGAACAAAAATCTTGCAATAGAAGATATAAAGATAATATTAAATATTACACATACTTGGATAGGTGATTTGATAATTAAACTTACGCATAATGACGAAACTGTAACATTAACAAATCGATTAGGTTATGATGCAGTATTGCAAATATATGGAACAAATCAGCAAAATCTAAAAAATATAGAGTTTAATTTAGATGCAACTAATGATACATTAGATAATTTAGTTGAATATGGTGGAGATCCAATAGAAAATAAAAATATATATTTAGAAGGCTTAAACAATTTTATAGGTCAAACAATTGAAGGTGAATGGATTTTAGAAATAGAAGATACATTTCCATCAGCTGATTTCGGTGAATTAGTCAGTTGGGGTTTAGAGATAAAAGAGAGAGAATATAATTTATTTGAAGAAAGTTCGGGTTTAGCAGAGGTTACACTGACACCAATTGGTGATGATACTACGAGTTATTTAAAAATGGTCACCAATTTATATCCAGGATGGAAGCCTGATGGTGGATTGATGAGTGAAGGAGGGGTATATGCATCAGATATATCAACAAGTTTGAGTGAAAGTCTAACAATTGATTTTACGACTCGAGAAGATTATTTGAATATGTTTATAGATAGTAATGGAGAAGAGATAGATGTTGATTTAGATATAAAGAATCCAACATTTGGAGAGACAGCATTTGTGGGAAGACCAAGTGATGATTTACCAGAAAATACACATTGGATGAAAGGTGATAATATTTATACTCCAAAAGAATTATTAGGACTAGATATGTTATCGACAGAGGCTTATGATGTAAATGGGGGAGATGCAAATCAAAGTTATACAGGAGATTTGCGATACAATATTCATTATCTTGCACAAAATGGAGAAAAGGTGATAATAGTTGCAAATGATGATGATAGAATTGTAGGAAACGATTCTTACTATGCACACGTTCAACCAGTGCGAAATGTAAGTGATGGTGGAGAGTATCATTTACATGGTTTTCGTCCAGGATATGAATTTGATAATAACGGAGATTATTTGTATAAAAATAAAGTAATTGGTTATACAATGGCTGGTGTGCCAATTATGGGTTTAGGAACTGAAATATATAAAAATGTGATAAGTTCGGATGGATTTATTGAAAGTTATGACACTAATGAAAAAGGGCAAGCAATATCACTGTATGTGCAAAAACAAAGTGGGGATGATGATTTTCCTTCTGATAGACCGTCAACAGATGAAATTACAATAGGAAAGTTTCATAGTGATTTCAAACTAATAGAAGAAGGTGACAGAGATAGTTCTTATTATTTAGATAAATTTAATATGGGTTATGTTGAATTGAATGGTGTATTAGAGAGAGTTTATGTGCAGACAATCCAATATCCATATGTAATGCATACAATAAAAGAACAAGATATAGGTTTAGGTAATGTAAATGTATCATTTGATGATATAATAATTGGTTCATTAGAACTTGATGGTAATAATTGGAAAGAAATTTCAAATGTTGGAGAATTTGCTAGTCCAGTTGTCATTTTGTCACCAGTTTCTTATAATTATAAATTTCCGGTGCAAGCTAGAACAAGAGCAAGTATTTTACAAAAAAATCAAAAATTACAAATTGGGTTGAAAAGTCCATATTATTTAGAAAGAAAAAGAAGATACAAGCATAAAAATGAAACTGTTTCTTATATGATATTAAATGAGGGAAGAACAATTAGTAACGGAACTATTTTTGAAGCAGGGACACTTAATAAAAAAATGTTTAATTTAACATATACAAGTAGAGTATTAAAAAGAGATGTTGGTTTCGAGACAATAACATTTAGTGAAGAATTTGCAACTGCGCCTTTAATTTTATGTACCTTACAAGAATATAGTACAAATAGAAGATCAAGGACAAGAATGATAGATATAAAGGTAAGAAATGTGACAACAACATCATTTGAGGTTGGTTTAGAGTCTGTTGAGCAATTATATAGACTAAGACAATTTAATGAAAAGATAGGATGGGTTGCAATAGAGCAGGGAATAAGCACAGATTATATAGATGTGACAGATAGTAATGAGTTAAGTTTAAGTAGTACAGGTCATTTATTTGCAAATATTCAAGATTATACATATAACACAAGGACAACAAGAAGAGGAAGAACAAAAATAATACCAAATGAGCCAGTAACGATAAGAGTTAGTGCAAATAAGGATATAATATATATAGTAGAAGATAAATCAAGAGATAAAGAAATAATTCATAAAAAGCAAGAAAAAGTAGGATATTTTTTTTCACAATAAATAATAAATGAGTTTAAATAAGCATTTAATGACAATAAGTATGTTACGTTATAACGCAAGTAAATGGAAGACAAGGTGTAATTATAAATATGAGAGTTTCAGATTTTTAATAGATGTGAATGAATATTATTTGTGGAGATTTCATAATATTCCAACTCCTATAAAAGATTTTGACGAAACAATATTAAAAATAAATAATTTAGGTAAAATTTTACATAATAGAAAAGAAGATTATATATTATCAAACAAAGGTAATGTGTATTTTAAATCAATGTATATGAAAAATGAAATAAAGATTTTGAATGATACAAATATTCATTATAATAGAATACATTTTCCAATAAATTATAAGAAAAATATTTCAAAATGTTTTATATCAGCAAATGATATGTATTATTTGAAAATGTTAATACAATTTTTAAATAAATAAAAAATGAAAAATTTAAAAAAAAAAATAGATTAAATAAAAATGCCATTTACTATTCCAACCTATTATGCGAGCCAATTTGTAAAAAATGCTTCTTTATATGAAAGAAGAAAAGTTTTAAAATCATCATATACAACACAATATTTATTAACAATCGGATTTATTGGTTTTAATATGTCTGATATTGTAAAATCAAATAAGATAATATCAAAAATATAGATAACAAAAATTTTATTATAAATGTATAATAAAATTATTTTGAGATTGATAGAAAGCCGCCGTAGATGGATACAGAAAATGAAAATTTAGTAAGAAATGACAATAATATATATATATATTCAGCGGTATAAAATTCGTATAGATGAAGAATATGATAAAAGAATGAGTTTATACCAAAACATATGAAACCGAATAAGGTTCCAAATATTGAAACAAATAAGAACGCGGGGGTATTTTCTGTAGAGACAAGATTTAAAAAATATGATAAAGGTACAATCCATGGCGTAAATACCAAAAGGGATATGAGAATATATATACATAAAATAACATAATCTAATTTTTTATGTGTGTTAAGATAAGTCAATTTTTCAAGAATGTAACCAAAAAACATGGAGATACAATTTGGAATGAATAATAGGAGCCACATATGAATATCAGATATTCCTGACAAGATTCCAATAGCAACAAGTAAAAGACTTGAACTGATACTATATTCTATCCATCTAATAGGATTACACTTATATTCAAATAAATACTTTTTAAGAAGATTTGGTTTAGTATATCCAAGTAATGATACGAGGGCATGATCAAAAGTTGCAAAAAAAGTAGATAGAATAATAAGAAGACAGGGATTAAAACTATTATTATTATAGAATTGATAGTCAGGTGAATTTGAGGATGGAAATGATGTTGTAGGAATAACATCTAAATTTTTTATTCCAAAAATAAATCCGATTGTCAGTGAGATAAAGAAAAAGAAAGCAATGATATGAATATAAATAATATTATTATATATAACATTATTTACTTTTTCTTTACAATCATTTTTATTTTCTGAATGAACCGTAGTAGGAAGGATCATTTTTTTTATATTACAATATATTATTTAATTTTAATTAAATAAATAATTTAAACATTCAATATTTTATAAAAAATTATAATTTTGTATTTTATCAAAAATTATATAATTTGGATTATGAAGTTTATCATTAGCTGATGTTCGAATCAGAATATAATTTTTTTCAAAACTCCAATATTTTTTAATTCCTTCTGCATCTAAAAATATATCATCAAGAATAATTCCATAATTATGTTTATTATCTTTTAGATATTGTTGAACAATATCGGAAATTTGTTTTTCTAATTTACAATAGTCTTCGTAGGATATATGTTTTGAAAATTTATGTCTTGAAAAATGTTGATAATGATACTTTGATGTTTGAAAAGATTCAACTTTATATTTATTTTCTTTATAAAACGAAGGTAAATAGATATCAATACAATCATTTCGTTTTGGAAGACGACGTGTATTAAAGTATAATAAAGTATCAATAGGTTTTAAAGATTCAATACTTTTTTTTTCTATTGGTTTTTGTATATCTGTTATTAAGAAATGATGCTCTATTTTTTTTACCGGATGTATTGGAAGAAAAGTTAGAATATTGAATAGAAATAACAGATATTTCATAATAATTTTTATCTTTTTTTTATTCCTTTTTTAATCAATTTTTTAAAACAATCAAATATTGAATGTTCAAAGATGTAAAAATTGATATATTCAGTTATTTTTTATAGTATGATAAAATGAATTCAATACTTACAGAATCTGTATATAAACTGTATGAACAAATTCAGAAATTTTTTTATATAAATCAAAATAATTCTTCTGATACAAATAAAAATATTATTGATAAAAATATTATTGATGAAAACATTAAAAAAGAACATCAACGTAAAAAAAATGAACATTTTATATTTGTTGATACTACAACAACTGGATTGATTCCAAAAAAAAACAAACAATATATTCATCCAAGAAATAAAGAGGCTTACGACGATACTAGATTAATATCATTATCGTATATGATTACAGATGGTAATGGTGAAACTATAAAAGAACCAAAACATTTTTATATAAAGCCATATGACTTTGAAATGTGCTATGAGATTGAACAATTAACTGGAATAACAAATGAATTTCTAAAAAAAAATGGTAGTCTTATAATAGATGTATTAGATCAACTTCTATCATATATAAAATATTATAATGTGTCTTATTTTGTATCTCATAATGTATTATTTGATTCATATATTATGATGAATAGTGCATTAAGACGTGGGTGGTCAAATGATTCTTTATTATTACTTTTAGAAAATAAGATGGAATATTTTTGTACTTGTCAACAAATAGATTCTATTACAGGAAAATCAAAATTTTTATCATTAAATGATAGTGTGAGAAAAATTTTGAAAGAAGAACCAAGTGAATTATGTAATGCATTGACTAATATGATGTATTGTAAAAGAATATTTTTTAAATTAAGAGAAAAAAATTGTGAAACCACTTATAAATTACATAAATATAAGCAATTAAAACATCATTATTTTGTTGTCAAAGACAATGATGAAGAAATGGAAGAAAAAACTTGTGTGACACCATCGTTTCAGAGAGAGTTAACAATTGAAAAGAAATTTGGTTCTGAAATATATTCCATGTATTATGATGAATGTGGAGATCCATTTGATAGTTTTAATTTAGCAAATTGGGATGGAGATCAACAAGTAGGATTTCGTGACTAACAAAATAAATTCAATATATTGAGAAAAGAAATTTAATTTATAATTAAATTAAATTTAAGAGAGTTTTTAGAATTTTTTGAATTAAGCAATTTATAATACAGGGAAGCCTAATGCACCACCGCAGATTCTGATGACATTGTTATTTACAGCAGAAACAACGAATTGGAAAGTTTGTGGTCGTTCGTGTTTCAAAGAAGTAGATCCTTCTTGTGCAACAAGTCTTCCGTTTTTAGGTTCAGAACGTGCCTTAGCGTCAACAGAAGCGTTAGGAATAATACTTACGTTTGTAAGTTTTCCCCAGTTAGTAGAACCAGTTGGATCAACAGACATCATATCGAGAGCATATGAATACATATGGTATCCGTTATATACAGGGATAACAGGAGCATGATAGAAAGGAGCGACTAAACTGTAATAGTCACTGCCCATAGAAGCGAGCCTTTGGGTGTTCTCATAGATAAGGCTTGTTTCTGCGATCGGATCACTACCTGGGAAAAAGTTTTCAATAGATAAACCAGCTTCGGAAGAAGAAGCGTGATTTTCTTCGGTAGTATAGTTGGACCAAGAGGAAGCAACTGTGGAGTTTCGGACAGCAAAGAAGATTGCTTTGATTGCGTGGGAAAATCGAACATCGAAAGATTGTTGATGATTTTGGAAAGGGTTGAAAGATTGAACAGGAGCAGTTTGGACTTGTTCAATAAGGATTTCACGTGGAGCACAAGCCATACGTTTTCGCTCATCGTTAGAGACCAAAGCGTAGTTAGCCCAAACTTGACAGTTGTTTAATTCAGGGGTAGATGTGAAATCACCAGCAGTTGCAGCACGAGCCAAGATAGTAGTTTCGTTACTATCTTTGAAAGTAATATGGTCGTAAGCGACTAAAAGTTCATTCCAGTGTCTAAAAGAGAATTGGATTCTCATGTCATTATATGGTAAAGCAGCAGTAGGTAAAGAAACTCCAGAATCTCGAGAGTAGAAGAAAGGAAGAGGAAGATTCAAGACCTTAGATGGTAAAGATTTTCTTGGGTGGATAAGGTCATCAGTCATACCAACCATGTTTAAGTATCCTAATTGTTTTCCAGCAGGAGTAGAGAAAGCAGACCAGAAATCAAGATGGAAGTTGTCAAAACGAGCAGCGACGAGGTCGTTGAAAGTAATGCAAGCTTCACGGATTAAGTTATGCATAAAGTTTGGAGTATATGCAATATGTGTGTCAATAGTAACATCACGTCCGTCTCTTTTAGAATCTTGTGCCTCAGCAGCAAAAAGAGCAGGAACAGTTACGCGTAACCATGTATTTAAGAGGTAATCTCCAGCTCTAGACACAGATACACTCCATTCTTGTCCGAAAGAAGGATGTCCAGATGCTCGGGATAAAACAACAGGGACTTGGGTAAACCAAGTACTTCGCCTAGTAGCACGTACAAAGTATGCGGTTGCGTCGGAACCAACACCGTACATGTATTTTTCTAATTCGTCGTAAGTCGCAAGATCGATAAAACCAGAAGTTAAGTTAGATGAAACAAGTGCCATTTTTTATATTTTATATTAGAAAAGAAAAAAAAATTTTTTTTTTTTAAATTTTAGATTTAAAGGATTTTAATTTTTATATAAATATGAATACAATTAATATACTATCAATTCATGAAATTATAGTAAAAGATAATATAAAAAAAAAAGAAGTGAAACAATCAGAAAAAGACGATTCATTATTGTTAGAAATATGTTCAAACGAGAATGTTTCTTGTGGAATAAAAAATGATATTATTGACAGTATATACAATAATGATAATGATACTGAAAATAATAATATTAATTTTTATATAACAAGAGTAATACCAATATTGGAGCAATATTCAATATGTAAGGAAAAATTAAATAAGGTAAATTTTATAAAAAAAAACAAAGATGATACAAATAGGAAAACTTTATTGCAGATTATAAAAAAATATATAGATATTGTTGATGAGTATTTTCCGAGCAAATACAATTTTTTATGGAATATAGAAAATGATTCCAAAAAAAAAACCAAGATTCCAGTATGTGATAATTGTAAAATGGAACAAAAAAATTTAATTTTATCTGATAATTATTTTATATGTAATAATTGTGGAAATTTAATATCAATCGCAAATAATAATATGATAAGTTTTAATGATATTGAAAGAATCAATATCGGAAGTAAATATTCTTATGATAGAAGAACGCATTTTAGGGATTGTATTAAACGTTTTCAAGGAAAACAAAATGTAAATGTTCCTAGTGAAGTTTTTGATAAATTACTAGAACAATTTTTAAAATTTCAGTTAATTCCAGAAGATTTTAAAGATTTACCAAAAGAAGTTAGTTTTGAAAAAGTAACAAGAGAGCATGTCCAATTATTTTTAAAAGAACTTGGATATAATAAATATTACGATGATATTGTTTTTATCTATCACAAATTGACAGGACATGTAATTCCAGATATTACACATTTAGAAAATAAATTAATTATAGATTTTGATATATTATTAGATGAATATGACAAAACATTTAAAAATGATCGTAAAAATTTTATTCATAATCATTATGTTCTTTTTCAATTATTACGCAAACATAATTATAAATGTCAAAAATCTGATTTCAATTTTCTTAAAACAAATGATCGTAAATTTTATCACGATAATATCTGTCAAAAACTATTCTCAAATCTTGGATGGAACTTTAAAGCCGTTTTTTAATTTTATCAAAATTAAAATTTGTTTTTTTTTATATTTTTTAAATTAAACATTTATAGTATCTTCTAATAAATTATTTATTATTTCGGAAACATTTTCTTCATTATTTTCTTCAATATTTTCTTCAATATTTTCTTCAATATTTTCTTCGTTATTTTCTTCGTTATCTGAATGATCATCATCTAATACTGCAAATGTATTTACATTTTTTAACTGTCCTTCTAATTTTTTTGGTTTTTTAATTTGATTTACTGGATTTTTTAATACAACTTTTGGATCTAACAAAGAATGTAGTGGTCCTGTTTTTCTATTATTAATTCTCTTTACACGAACTTCAAATAATCGAAGTTGTAATTGAACTCTATTGTTTATTACAATATTGTCAAATTTTATTGCTGCTTCAACAAGACACTTTTTATTTAAGAAATCAAGTGGATCAATATTTGTATTAGTTTTATCATCTACAAAATATGTTGTAATATTCTTATTTTTATTGTTCATTAATTTTACATATAAAATTGGACCCTTTTCTTCTACTTTTACCCCGTTCTCATATTTCCAATTTAAAATATTAAATTTATTCAATAAATCATCTGTAATATTAGAATACTCGTCTCGTGAATCATCTAAATATTCTTTACAATAATTTTGAATATCTTCTAATTTTGAAGAAAATTGTTTTTCTTCATTTGAAGTTTTTCTCTTATCCCATAAACAAATAGGCATCTGATATCCTATTACTGTATCTGTTTCTTTTTCCTTTATCTCTTGAACACCAAAAGATAATAAATTCGGAGGTGTTTTTAGTATCAATGGTTGTATATCATTCGATTCATTTCTAATTCCAATTGGAATAATTGTTTTACGTGTTCCTCTGAAACCAGAAGAAAAAACTATGTTGTCAACGTTAATATTTTCAATTTCTGTTAAAGTCATTTTAAATAAAAGTTTTAACTGTTTAAATAAATTTTTTAAAAAATCATTTTTTAAAATTCACTAATATATTTCAAGTGAAGTTTTTGTAAATCTTCACGACAAATGGGACAATTTTTAATTTTCAAAAGGCAAGAAATACAAACTAAATGTTTATATTCATTTTGATGAATATTAATTATATTAGATTTTTTTTCATAACATATACAACATTCATCGGTTATTTTTGGATAAAAGCGATATATTAGTTCATTTAAAAAAAATCTATCATTTCTTGGTAAATATATATATAATGAAATTAATCTATATCCTATTGTATATATATCACAATCAATAGTGATATAATCATTCTCATCATTTCCATAATGAAGAAAACATTTTGATGATATTTGTCCTGCACAGTCGTCTTCAGGTGATGTCCTGAAAAAAAAATTTGTATATGAAGTTATTTTTTTGATATTTGTTCGTGGATAAAAACATACAAAATTAAATATATTATTATCCTCAGCAACTAAATTTAAATTTTGCAAATCTATCTTAAAAATATCCTTATAATTTTTATAATACACACAGCTTTCAAAAATATTATTATTTAAAAAAAAATAAAAACTCATATACCTCTTTATATTACCATTTATTTTTTTTTTTAAAAAAATTGATTTAAAAAAATAAATTTAAATTATGAAAAAGGAATGAGTAACTTTGATTTTGATAAATTAAATGAATTAATAGAATCAAGTAATTATGATAATAATTCTGATAAAAATAAAATATTGCTTAATGAGTGTCAGCATAAAAATATAAAGGCAGATAGTATTTCAAATATTTGCACAGATTGTGGTATAATTTTATCAAAGGATTTTTCATATGAAAGAGAATGGAGATATTATGGTTTAGTTGATACAAAACATCATAATGATCCGAATCGTTGTAGTATTCGAAAATCAGAAGAAAAAAATATTGAAAAAGATGTTGAAAAATTTGGAATTAATGCTAAAATTATTGAGAAAGCTGATGAGTTATATAATATAGTCACTGAAAATAAAATTTATAGAGGAAATACAAGAAAAGGTATAATATATGCTTGTGTCTATCATGCATATTTATTAAATAATACACCAAAAAGCAATGAAGAGTTAATAAATATTTTTGATATCAATCAAAAAATTGCTTTAAATGGTTTAAAATTTGTTAATTTAAATTTACCTTCTGATTCTAAATCTAGAAATTATGAAATTAATACAAAACACTTAATTTCAGAAATTATGGATAACTTCAATGCTACATTATTTCAAAAAAATCAGGTTACAAATCTTTATTCTAAATTAGAAAATCGTTCTTCACTTTTAAATAGAAGTAGGCCACAATCAGTTGCTTGTGGAATTGTTAGATTTTATATTTTAAAAGTTAATCCAACAGTATCATTAGATTATTTTAAACAAAAATGTAAATTAAGTGATTTAACGTTATCAAGAATTGTCAAAGAAATTGAAAAAATTGTTCTAAAATTAGATATAAATATAAATGAATTATAAAAAACAAAAATATACTTATTTAAGAAATATACATTTTAATTTAAAATGTATTATAAATTTGGAAATGTCGAAATTTTTTTAAAGACGAGCGAAAATAAAAATTTTGCTTTATTTTACATTGATTTAGATAATGAATGTCGTTTTTATAATATTCTTAATTTATTTTTAGAGAAAAAAAAGAATATTGATTGTATATGTGTTTTAGATAATTTAGGTTTTAATAAAAAATTGTCATTCTTTTGTTCTAATCTATATCATATATTGAATAATACGAAATTAACTATATATCCTTCATCTACTATTTTATTTCCAACAAATAATATAACAAGTTCTCCTAATATTATACCTGTCTCTATTCATTCAACAGAAAGTTGGAATAATGAAACTTATATATGTGTCCTACCTGGGTGGGACTTTTATGGTCTTGAATGGATACTTTATCGTTGGGAAGCTCTTCTTGCAACATATGATACAAATAGTTTCCTACCAAAACCTACCTATCCAAAAGATTTATACAATAATTTGGTTCTTCCTTCTCTTGTTATATCAACTATTGAAAAATTTATTAAAAAATATTCATTTGAAAAATTTGAAAAAAATTTTTTTGGTCTTTCACATTTTTATTCTGATTTTGGCAGAAATATTCTAGAATTATTTTACGAAAATTCTAAATGTTTTTTATCAAAACGACAATTATATGATAAACTAAAAAAAATATATAAATTGACTAGTCCAACACATCCATTTCGTTCTTATCTTTTCTATAAAAATAATTGTCTTATTAGGAGTAATATTCATTTTTCTCTCTTTATTTGTCAATTTTTATCATTTGATGGTATGTTTGTCTGTTCAAAATATTTACAAGAAAATATAGATAATATTAATAAGAACATTAAAAGAGCTAATATTGAACTATTCTCTATATTACAAAATCAAAAAGAATCCATATCCAAACAAATTCTGTTAAATTTTTCTCTCTTAAATAATGATTTTAATGGCTCCTTGTGTTGGATTTCTCGAAAACATTTACAAAATAATAACTACATATTTTGGTCTTATTTTTATAATAATTGGGATACAATAAATAGAAATATTTTCTTATGGCATTCATATAGTTTAAAATATAATGATACTCAAATGTCTATTGGAAGTCCCCTATATCAAATATATTCTACTGAAAATATTGTTAATTTTATGAAATAATTTTTCTTTTATATTTATTTATTGTAATTGTTCCTACAACTGGAACAATAATTAACTCACTTCCACTTGGAACATTATAACCTAAACTACAACAATTTCCTTCATTTAATTTCGTAAATAACTTTGCATATTTTGCAAAAACCTTCTTTAATTTACACTCTCCACATTCACCATCCTCTACCTTACTTAAATAAACATAATTATCATCTAATACACACAAATTTTTATTTTTCATTTTACCTAACTTTAAAT